>Ga0137412_10001209_pt1 | contig 19762 bp, 20 predicted proteins | sample CZODoug2_1_16fun_FD_122160 | JGI IMG/M metagenome (GOLD analysis project Ga0137412, IMG submission 122160) | Vadose zone soil fungal communities from Angelo Coast Range Reserve, California, USA - CZODoug2_1_16fungal (Hybrid Assembly) | ecosystem: Environmental > Terrestrial > Soil > Vadose zone...
CGTCCGCTATCTGGGCAGTCAACCGTGGCCGTTCCCGCGCTCGCTGATGGTGGGCTTCCATGCCATCGCCGACCCCGAGCAGCCGTTCGCGTTCAACGACGGCGAGATCGCCGAAGCGGATTGGTTCACCAGGGCTCAGGTGCGCGCCGCCCTCGAAGACGGCGACTGGAGCAGCGATTCTCCGTCCCGGCTGCTGCTGCCCGGCTCGATCTCGATCGCCAGGGAGATCATCGAGTCATGGGCTGCGCTGGACTAGAGCCAGCACCTCTGTCGGGGGAGTCTGTCAATCTGGCACTGCATGCGCTGCAGTCAGGGCTGACCTCCGGAGTCGCCGGACTTGGGCGAGCTCGTTGACGCGGCCGACGAAGGTGGTGGGTCGTCCTGGCTGCTGGTGGAAGAATTTGGTTCGGCAGGTTCGCAGCGGCGGGAAATGGTTGTGCAGGTCGGGATGGCATAGCTGAGCCGGCCGCTCGGGGCGGGATAGGTCGCGAAGCACGCAGCAGCCGAGATCGGTCAACCACGCTTTCTCGGGCAGTAACTCGCGAACGACATCACTTGTCGTGCCCGACAGTAGGGTTTGGCCTCCGTGCCCTAGCTCGCGCAATCGCGCGGCGCGGTTGATCGTTGGCCCCATGTACTTGCCCTCATCGCGCAACTGAACTTCGCCGGTATGCAAACCGATCCGCAGGCGGATGGGTGCCAGAGCAGCCCGTTGTAGGGCCAACGCACACGCCACCGCATCGCCGGCGCGGGTGAACGCCACCACGAAGCTGTCTCCCTCACCTTGCTCGATCGGGCACACGCCGTTGGTGACGTGGACGAGTTCGGCGAGCCTGCGATCCAGTGTGGCCAACGCGGCCGCCATCTCGTCGGGCTGGGTTTCCCACAACCGGGTGGAACCCTCGATGTCGGCCAGCAGTAGCGTCACGGTCCCCGTCGGCAACGTCTGGTCCGCGGTACGATCGTGAAAGTTGTTCGGCGACAGATTGTGTCGTGGCGGCGGACTCAGTCCCTCTAGCTCTGATGCCGGCGACGGTGGGCGGATGATTAGCGACATGTGATCCCCCGATTTCGAAAAGCCCTGCAAAGGGCTGATTTTCGATGATGAGATCTATTTTGTTGCGTCGAGACACGCGTGGCCACCGTGTGTGCAACACGATTGGCTGTGGTGTGTACACCCCCGAGGATCAGACCGAGGTGTCAACGGCGGCGGTGATGCGGGTGCCGCGTCCGGGCGCCGTGTCGATCACGAGGGCGCCACCGATCGCCGAAAGGCGGTCGGTCATGTTGATCAGCCCATGGCCGATCGTCGCGGGATCGAATCCTCGGCCGGTGTCGCTGATCGCGAGGTTGAGCATCTGGTCGTTGGCGTGTGCCGTGACCGTGACCGCGGTATCGGGTCCGCCGTGTTTGGCGGCATTCTGCAGCGCCTCGCTGCAGCAGTAATACAGAGCTGCCTCGGTCGACGTGGGATAACGGCCCAGGCCCCGTAGGTCGAGGTGCACAGGGACCGCCGCGCGCGCGGCCAGCGTCGGCAAGGCCTCGGAAAGCCCGCCACTGACCAGCAGCGGGGGATAGATACCGTGGGCGAGCCTCCGAATCTCGACGATAGATGCCTCTACCAGGTCGGATGCCTCCATCAGCAGTGCCTGATATCGGTCGTGCTCGGCGTTGCGGGCGAGTCCAATGAGCACCGACAACGCGACGAGGTGTTGCTGGGCGCCGTCGTGCAGATCACGTTCGAGGCGGCGCCGTTCTTCGTCGGCAGCGGTGGTCAACCGGGTGCGGGAGGCTCCCAGTTCGGCGGCGCGGTCGGCGAGCTGTCCTTCAGACGTCCTCAGCGCCGCGGCGTTGTTCCATACGATCACCAAGAGGTGAAAAGCATTGAACGGCACGCCCACAACGATGACGAGGGTCTCGAGCCAGCGAGGCCCGTGTTGGACCACGTCTGGAATCGGCAGGAAGCGCGTCAGCAATGCCATCGCTAGCACGCAGACCGCGGTGATGACAGTGAAGGCCAGCCCCCGTTGCCAGCGAATGTAGGGCTCCGCGAAGACAACTGGGACAATGGCAACCAGTGCCATCACGGCCAGGAAGTTGGGGTTTACCACCGTCACGAGGACAGCGCTAATCCAGTTCGTGATGCAGACCAGGCTGATCGACTGCGAATATCTACCGAGCCGAGCCAGACGCAGCCCGATCGCCAACGCAACACATTGTGGGGCGCCGACCGCAGCGAACAGCAGCACATAGGGCGTTCGGTACCAGAACACGTACTCCAGCAGTGGCAGTACGACGCCGGCGCTCGCCCACAGAGCGAAATGCCCGCTGAGGAACAGCTCATAACGCTCGGCCCTGAAGCGGTTGATCAGGTCGTGGCCCAGCAACGACGACGAGCGCACCGCCGCGGTCAGCAGCACTTGCGGTGCGCGCCAGCTGGGCATCGCTGCGCCGGCCGGCGGCGGCTTCATCTCGCTGCTCGCCATATCCGACTCAGCAGATCGGGGCTCAGACGTTCCTTGTGCAAGTATGCGGCGGCACCGCAGTCCGCGGCAGCAGCAGAAATGTCCTCGAGGTCGTAAGTCGACATCAGCACAACCATCAAATCCGGTCGCGCAGCATGGATTTGCCGGGCCGCTTCGATTCCTCCCATTCCCGGCATGTGGATGTCCATCAACACGATGTCCGCGTCGCCGTCCCGAATGAGTTCGACCGCTGATTCCCCGGTCTCGCATTCGCCGGCCATCACGAAATCATCCATCGCATCGAGGGTGGCGGCGGTAGCCCGCCGGAAACCGGGCTGGTCGTCGACGACCCAGACCCGCACGCACTCGTCCGCCACCGGGCCAGCGTGCCAGGCATGTTTGCCGCGCACCATGGTGTACACACCACCATTTGCATCCGATCAATCGACACGATCAAGCCGATCCGTGGTTGTCGAGGAACATCAGCACAGCTTTGACTCGCCGATCAACAGCGTCGTCAACGGTCAACTCGAGTTTGGCGAAGATCGAATTGATGTGCTTTTCCACCGCCCGCTGAGACAACACCAGCCGCTGCGCAACCGTTCGATTGCTGAAGCCGGTTGCCAGTTCGCTGAGCACCTCGCGTTCCCTGGGGGTCAACCGGCTCAGAGTCGCGACGGAACGAGGTTGAGCGAGCAGCGCCTCAACCACCAGAGGATCGAGCACCGTCCCACCGCTCGCCACCTGGCGAACGGCCTCGGCGAGCTCGTCGAAATGCGATATCCGTTCCTTCAAGAGATATCCCCGGCCCGCCGTACCGCCCTCCAACAGCCCCGCGGCGTAGCTCGGCTCGGCGTAGTTCGACAACACGATTACCCCGACGGCCGGATGCGCCGTCCGCATCCACCGTGCCAGTCGAATCCCTTCATCGGTCGACGTGGGTGGCATGCGAACGTCGGTGACCAGAATCGTCGGACGATGCTGTTCCACGAGCTCGACCGCTGAGTCGTAGTCCTCGGCGACACCGACGACGGTTACGTCGGGGTTGGTCGACAACGCCCGGCTGACGCTATCCCGCACCAGCAGGGAATCCTCTGCGATGACGATCGATATTCGATCACCCACGTTGCCGCCGTCCCTCCCCGATCGATCGTGATCACCAATCACGATCGCTGCCGGAAGCCGTCAGTGTCGAGTTTTCGAATTATCGCCCATCGACCCAACTCCGACAGCGCGACGTCCGGTTGGACAGCGATCACCTGGACAGTAGGGGACGGCCCTCCGGTTCGCGGGCCAATCGGGTCGAGTAGCGGTAGTCGGCACCCGCTCGGCGTCGACGTCCTCAGCGGCGCAAAAAGAATCCCGCCGATTTGATGGCTGCTCAAGCGACGGCGTTTGCGGCATGGTGACCAGGACATCAAGACCACGCGAATCGCAGGGGCGGCAACGGGTTGCCATCCGCGGCGCGCCCGGCCGGAGGCACGCCCGTGTTCACATCACCCGCCCCCAAGGCACGCCCATCGACGCGAGCACGATCCATGCCACCAGTGGCACCGGTCGGGAAGCGCGCGGCATGACCAACGTCATCGTCGCCCCGAAGCCGGCGGCCCCGTCCGGAATTGCGCCCGCAGCACCCGCGCCGTCGCGGCCTCGCGACGTCTTCCTGCCCGGCAGTGTCCGGCGCCAGACCGTCCTCGGGACGTTGCGCCGCAGGCTTCGCTGGCCGCTGGGCATCTACACGACGCCGGTCGTGCTCCTCATCGTGTGGGAGATCCTCGCCAAGACCGGCGTCTTGAAACCCACCTATGCACCGGCCCCGAGCGACATCGTCAGCACGACGATAACCCTCTGGAGGGACGGAGTCCTCGGTCCTGATCTGGCGATCTCGTTGCAGCGGGCGGGAATTGGCCTGCTGCTCGGGTTGAGTGTCGGCATCGTGACCGGCGTGCTCGGCGGATTCCTCCGCAGTGGTGAGTACCTGTTCAACGGGCTCGCACAGATCCTGAACACCATCCCGCTGCTCGCGGTGCTACCGCTGATGGTCGTGTGGTTCGGCATCGACGAGCTGACGAAGATTCTGCTGATCGCCTTCGGCGCAGGCGTGCCGATGTACGTGAACCTCTTCGCGGCGATCCGTGGCGTCGACCAGCGCCTGATCGAGATGGCCCGCACCACCGGTGCTGGATCGTGGCGCGTGGTCACCCGGGTGCTGGTGCCCGGTGCACTTCCCGGCTTCCTGGTCGGTCTGCGCTTCTCGCTGGCCTACAGCATCCTTGGCCTGGTCGCCGCCGAGACCGTCAACGCCGATGCGGGACTCGGCTTCCTCATCACGCAGGCTCAGACGTATCTACAGACCAACAAGGTCTTCGTGGGTTTGGTGATCTATTCGATCCTCGGTCTTGTCGCCGACCAGCTCGTCCGCAGCCTCGAGCGGGTGCTGTTGCGGTGGCGGCCCAGTTATGAGGCGACGTGAGCAGCGCCGTAACGGCCGCACCCCGTCAGCAGACCGGTGTGATCGTCGAACAAGTCGTCCGTACGTTCGGTGACCGGGTAGTGCTCGACCATCTCGATCTGACGATCGGGGACGAGGAACTCGTCGTCCTTCTTGGTCCGTCGGGCTGCGGGAAGAGCACCCTGCTGCGACTGCTTGCCGGGTTGGACAAACCGGACGGCGGCCGCATCGAGGTTCCTGCGAAGCGGGCAATCGTGTTCCAGGCCGACCGTCTGCTCCCCTGGCAGCGCGTTCTTCGCAACGTCACGTTGGGCCTGCGAGGCCAGGACGCCGACCAACGGGCGCGCGAGGCGCTCGGCGAGGTCAACCTGACCGGCCGCGAGAACGCTTGGCCCAAGCAGCTTTCGGGTGGCGAGGCCCAGCGCGTCGCGCTCGCCCGTGCGCTGGTCTCCGAACCGGAGTTGATCCTGCTCGACGAGCCGTTCGCATCGCTGGACGCGATCACCCGGGTGCGGATGCACGATCTGGTTCGCGAGCTGCGCCGCAAGCATCACGCCTCCATGCTGCTCGTCACCCACGACGTCGATGAAGCAATCGCCCTTGCCGACCGCATCGTCGTCATGAGCAACGGGCGCATCGGCAACGCCCACCAGGTAGCGCTGTCGCCAAGCGCCAGGGAGGCGAGCGTGGCCCGTGAAGAAATCCGGGCGGCCCTGCTGGCAGACCTCGGCCTGGCCAGCCAGCACTAAAACGTTTCGTCTCACCCAGAAATACACAGGAGAATCCATGTCCCACAAGTCTTTCCGATTCGTCGGTGCAGCAGTGCTGCTCACGGTGGCGACCGCTCTTTCCGGCTGCGGCTCCTCGGCGACGGCCCCGCAAGCCTCGCCGGGGCCGTTGAGCGGCTCAGCCGGCAGCGGCAGCCATCCGGAGTGGAGTCAGTACACGTTCACCATCGGCGACAACGGCGGTGACGGCAGCGAGGAGCTGGCGAAGGTCACGGGCGTGTTCGACGACGCGCCGTACAAGGTCAAGTTCGCCCGGTTCGACTACGGTCCACCTCTGGTGCAGGCCGCTGCCACCGGTGACATCGACCTCGGCTCGGTGGGCGACGTCCCGCCGATCACCGGGGCGGCAAAGCAGTTCGGCTTCAAGATCGTGGCCGTGCAGCGCGGCTCTGATCCCACCAAGGCCGCCGAGAACATCATCGTGCCAAAGGATTCACCGATCCAGACCCTGGCCGACCTCAAGGGCAAGCGGATCGCCATCCCACAGGGCAGCTCCGCCCACGGCCTGGCGCTGCTCGCGCTCAAGAGCGTGGGCCTCACGCCCAAGGACGTTCAGCTGGTCTACCTCAGCCCCGCGGCAGGCGGCACGGCGTTCAATACCGGCAAGGTGGATGCCTGGTCCATCTGGAACCCGCAGTCCGCGCTCGCGGTGAAGGACGGCGCCCGGATCATCGCCAAGGGGCTCCCGCCGATCGACCAGGTCAACAACTACTACGTGGCGAGCGACAAGTCGCTGAACGACCCGGTCCGGCGCGCTGCCCTTGCCGACGTGCTCACCCGCATCGGTCGCGAATTCAATTGGGCCCAGCAGAATCCCGATCAGTACGCCAAGGCCATCGCGAAGGAAACGGGTGTTCCCATCGAGGACGCCAGGACCACCGTGGACGCCTACCCGTTCAAGATCACCCAGTTCCTCCCCGAAGACCTCAAGGCCGAGCAGGCCCTCAGTGACGCCTTCTTCGAGGCTGGCGAGATCACGACGAAGGTCGACGTCAACACCATCTCCGACAACCTCCTTCCCGACGGCTTCGACAGCTCGAAGGCGCCGTGATGAGCGCTTGCGCGAAGAAGAGAGCGCCCTGATGAGCGGACAGCGGGAGCTGCACCTCAACGCCTTCCTCATGGAGGCCGGCCACCACGAGGCGGCCTGGCGGCTGCCGGAGAGCAACCCGCGGGCCGACTTCGACCTGGCGCACTGGATTGCGTTGGCGCAGTTGGCGGAGGAGGCGAAGTTCGACTCGCTGTTCCTCGCCGACGGGCCCGCGCTCACCGGCGACGGTGAGTTCCGTCCGCCGGGACAGCTCGAACCACTGACCCTGCTGACCGCTCTGGCGCAGCACACCAGCCGCATCGGGCTGATCGCGACCGTGTCGTCGACGTACAACGAGCCCTACAACCTGGCGCGCAGGCTCGCATCGGTCGATCACGTCAGCGGTGGCCGGGCCGGATGGAACATCGTGACGTCGGCGGGTGCCGACGAAGCCGCCAACTTCGGCCTCGACGATCGGCCCGACCACGCGGTGCGCTACGTACGCGCCAACGAGTTCCTCCACGTCGCCAAGGCGTTGTGGGACAGCTGGGAGAGCGAAGCCGTTCTCGCCGACAAGGTTTCGGGCCGCTACGCCGATCCGGCACGCCTGCACGCCATCGGGCACGCCGGCAGCCACTTCAAGGTCGCGGGAGCACTCAACGTCGAACGGCCGCCCCAGGGATACCCGCTTCTGGTGCAAGCCGGATCCTCGGAGGACGGCAAGGACTTCGCGGCCCGTCATGCCGAGGCCATCTTCACCGCCCACCAGACCTACGAGCGCGCCGCCGACTTCTACGGCGACATCAAGGCACGGACGAGGGCGGCGGGCCGCAACCCCGAGGCCGTGCTCGTGCTGCCCGGCATCGTGCCGTTCATCGGCTCGACGGAGGCCGAGGCCCAGGAACTGGCGAAGACCTTCGACGACCTTCGAGTACCCGAGTACGGCCTGTGGCAGCTGGCGAACATCTTCGAGACCGACACGTCGGCGTTCGACCTCGACGAGCCGCTGCCCGACTCCATTCTGGCTCGACCCAAACTGCAAGGCACGCAGAGCCGCTCGGACCTCATCGTCGAGATGGCCCAGCGGGAGAATCTCACGGTCCGCGAGGTCCTCTCCCGGCTAGGCGGCGGCCGCGGGCACTTCACGTTCGTCGGCACTCCGGAGCAGATCGCCGACACGATCATCGCGTGGTTCGAGGGCGGCGCCGCCGACGGTTTCAACATCATGGCGCCTGCGCTGCCGTCGTCTCTCGAGACGTTCATCGAGCACGTGCTGCCCATCCTGCGGGGCAAGGGGCTGTTCCGCGAGGACTACCGCGGCACCACCCTGCGCGACCACTACGGCCTTCCGATCCCGGCGAATCAGTTCCAGACCGACGATGCACACTCTGCGGTGTGACACTTTCTGATCCTGGCGTGTCGGCCTCACGGGCCGACAGCGCCAACGTTCCGCCTGCCCTGTCCATCAAGGGGCTCCGCAAGGTCTATGCCGACGGCTTCGTCGCGGTACCCGACCTCGATCTGCAACTCGACGACGGCGCATTCTTCGGTCTGCTCGGGCCCAACGGGGCAGGCAAGACCACCCTCATCGGTTCGGTGTGCAACATCGTCAAGCCGACATCGGGTGCGCTGACCGTCTTCGGGCACGACTACCGGACCAGGGAGGCCCGGCGACTCATCGGTCTTGCCGAGCAGGAGATCAACGTCGATCGCTTCCTGTCGGTCCGTCAGCTCCTGATCTACCACGCCGGCTACCACGGCATCGGACGCAAGACCGCCGTGGCCCGCGCCGACGAGCTGCTTGCGCTGTTCCGGCTCGAGAGCAAGGCCGACGGCCGCGCCTACGAGCTGTCCGGTGGCATGCAACGCCGCCTCGTCATCGCACGCGCCCTGATGCACCACCCGCGCCTGTTGATCCTCGACGAACCGACGGCGGGCGTCGACGTCGAATTGCGGGCCGAGATATGGGGATTCATCTCCAGGCTGAATGCCGCAGGCACGACGATCCTGCTGACGACCCACTACCTGGAGGAAGCCGAAGCGCTCTGCGACGAGATCGCGGTCATCCGGGCGGGCCGGATCATGGACCGAGGGTCGGCGGCATCGCTGCGTGACCGATACGAGGCACGTGACATCTCCGAGGTCTACGCGCGGGTCATCGCTGCGGAGGTCACCCCGTGAGCGGCGCAGAGGCGCAGACGATCAGGCCGTACGACGAACCGTTCCGCTCCGAGCGTGCACCGTTCCTCTGGCTCGCCGAGCGGGAGGTGTTGCGGTTCTTGAACATCTGGCAGTACTCGATCGTCGGCCCCGTACTGTCGACCATCCTGTTCGTCATCGTCTTCGGATCGGTACTGGGCCGCCACGTCGACTCGACGGGCGGCGTGCCCTACGGCCAGTTCATCCTGCCTGGCCTGCTCGCCCAGGCGATCGTGAACGTCGGATTCTTCAACGGGACGACGAGCCTGTTCGAAGCCCGCCGCGACAGGTACATCCACGACGTCTTCGCCAGTCCATTGCGATGGTGGGAGATCAACGCGGCCTTGGTGACCGGTGGCATCGCGCGTGGACTGATCGTGGGTGCCGGTGTCCTCGTGATCGGCATGCCGCTGACCCACGGTGGCGTGGCCCGGCCCTTCGTGTTCGTGTTTGGCACTCTCGGAGTGCTGGTGGTGGCCGCGCAGACCGGTGTGATCGCAGGCAGTCTGGCGAAGTCCCTCGACCACGTGTACTCGATGGAGTCGATCATCTTGCTGCCGCTGGGATTCCTCGGCGGCATCTTCTACTCCGTCCATCAGCTGCCACCCGTATGGGCGGTCGTCAGCCAGATCAACCCGGTCTTCTGGCTGGTGCAGGTCGAACGCATCGGCTTGCTGGGAAGCGGTGACACGAACGCCGTTTCGGCATTGGCCGTGGTGTGGGGGCTGGCGGCAGCGCTGTCGATGTGGTCGGCGGTCATCTTCGGCAGGAACCACCTCAAGGTCTAGAACGAGGAGTGCTATGACGAACGCTGAAGCCATCGAGACGCTGTCCACCGACGTGCTGGTGATCGGCGGCGGCCCTGCGGGCACGTGGGCCGCCATCAAGGCGGCGCAGGCCGGTGTCGACGTGGTGCTGGCCGACAAGGGCTACACCGGCGCCAGTGGTGCGACGGCCTCGGTCGGCACCGGGATCTGGTACGTCGACGACGTACCCGAACAGCGTGAAGCGGCGATGGCCAGCCGCGAGGCCCTTGGCGGTCACCTCGCCGAGCGCGACTGGATGGCGAGGGTGCTCGACGAAACCCACGCCAGGATGCACGAACTCGGCGAGGTGCAGCGCTACCCGTTCCCGGTCGACGTCAACGGCCAGCCGATCCGCAACGACCTCCAGGGCCCCGAGTACATGCGCAGGCAGCGCACCAGGGTGCAGCGCCTCGGGGTTCGCATCCTCGACCACACCCCGGCACTGGAACTCCTGGTCGACGACGACGGGGTGGTGTCGGGTGCGGTGGCACTGGACCGCGCGTCGGGCCGCACGGTGCGGATCGAGGCTGCGGCCGTGGTGCTGGCCGCCGGAGGGTGCGCGTTCCAGTCCAAGACGCTTGGCTGCGACGTCAACACCGGTGATGGTGCACTCATGGCGGTCGAGGCGGGCGCGGTGCTGTCGGGCATGGAGTTCTCGAGTGCGTATGCCATTGCGCCCAAGGGCACTTCGCTGACCAAGACCGCCTACTACTCGTGGGCGAGCTTCTACCGCGAGGACGGGACGGTGCTCGAGGGTGCGGCCAACTACGGTGGCCGGTCGGTGATCGCCAAGACGCTGCTGTCCGAGCCGGTCTTTGCACGGCTGGACCGCGCCACCGAAGCCGAGCAAGTCGCCATGCGTCGGGGCCAGCCGAACTTCTTCCTGGTGTTCGACCGGTTGGGCATCGACCCGTTCACCGACTTCTTCGAAATCACGCTGCTGGCCGAGGGAACCGTGCGTGGCACGGGCGGGGTGCGGATCGCCGACTACGCCTGCGGCACCGACGTTCCCGGACTCTACGCGGCGGGCGACACGGCGACCCGCGAGCTGATCTGCGGTGGCTTCACCGGCGGCGGCAGCCACAACGCGGCGTGGGCGGCGTCGTCGGGGAGTTGGGCGGGACAGGGCGCTGCACGCTTCGCGGCCCAGCGCGGACGTGTCGGTGCCGGACTGCGTCCTGTCGGGGGAGCAGGTATTCGTCCGACCGGCACGGTCGATCTCGGGCACCGAGACGTGGTCGCCGAGGCCCAACGGCAAGTGTTGCCCTACGAACTGAACTACCTGCGGCACGGTGACCGACTTGCGCCAGCCCTGAACTCGTTGCACGACACGTGGTCTGAGGTGAGGTCGGGTCTCGGCGCGGACGGCGAGGACGTCTTCAGGGCGCGGGAAGCAGCAGCGATGGTCGCCCACGGCCGATGGATGTACCACGCCGCGCTGGCCCGTACGGAGAGCCGCGGCATGCACAAGCGGGCCGACTACCCTGCGCAGGATCCGGAGCAGCGCCGTCGGCTGTTGACCGGGGGACTCGACGAGCTGTGGAGCCGACCGGAGTCGCCGAGCCCTGCGCTAGTCGGCGGGCACGCCGCGTGATCGAGATCGTCGCGTCGGACCGCTGCATCGCGTGCGACCGCTGCATCGACGTGTGCCCCACCAGGGTGTTCGATCGCGGTCCTGACGGAATCCCGGTGATCGCCAGGCATTCGAGCTGTCAGACGTGCTTTCAGTGCGAGGCCTACTGCCCGACCGACGCGCTGTTCGTCGCCCCGCTGGCCACGCCCGCGGCCGCGGACTCCGGATTCCGTGACGCCGCGGGGCTGGCCACCGCGGGTGTGCTCGGGAGCTACCGGCGTGAACTGGGGTGGGGGAGCGGGCGCGCACTCGGCGCCCGCACCGCCGTTGGGCCGGACTATCCGGATTGAGGTTTGTGCGTAGGGATCGGTGATTTCTCGGAGCGCACTCAGCGGTGGCCCGTCGGGTGCCGAATTCTGCACCCGGGTTGTTGTCGATCGGGATCGACAGCCCTGGAGCAGAAGTCGCGGCTACTCGGCGGCCATCCGTAGTGCGATGTCATAGATCGCGCGGCCGTGCATTTCGAACAACGCGATGAGATCGACCGCGTCGCCACCGATTTCCTTGGCAATGAAGAGTCCGTCGGCGCCGGCCATCGCGTATGTCGCCAGCTGTTGTACCTCGGACTCGGAGAGGCCAAGTGTGAGATCGCGGAAGTGCTCGACCACTTGTTGATACGCCTGTGCTCGGACCTGGATGAACATCGTCCGGGCTCGCGGTTCTTCCGGGCGGCGCTCGAGTGCGAGCATCAAGCCGAGCCTGATGAAGTCGGGAGCATCTAGCAGCGCCTTGGCGGTCTGGACGGCCACTGCGATGAACCGTTCGCCCGGTTCCCCCTCGTCGGGGAGCTGCCACGCCGTCAGCCAGCTGCCGAAGCTGCGCTCGATCACCCCCGCGATCAGGTCGTCCTTGTCCTTGAAGTGCCAGTAGATCGAGCTGGCGGGCAGGCCGCACTTGGCGCTGACGGCACCGATGCTGGTGCCTTCGTAGCCGCGTCCCGCGGCAATCTCCGCGGCGGCGTCGAGGATGCGTTCGCGCGACTGCTCGCCATCGGCACGCTTGCGACGGGCGACCGGCTTCTTCTCCGCCATCTGGGCTCCTCGATATCGGATGTTGACTCCGTAGTGATCACTACGGTACCGTAGCGATCACTCCAGAACAAGCCGACTCGACGATGAGAGCAAAACGTGAGCACTTACGACGTGGCAGTGATCGGCTACGGACCCACCGGCGCCACTGCCGCGAACCTGTTGGGCCACATGGGGCTGAAGGTGCTCGTCGTCGAGCGCGACCCGGACGTCTACAGCCGCGCCAGGGCGATCTCGACCGACGAGGAAGTCATGCGGGTGTGGCAGTCGGTCGGCCTGGCCGAGCGACTGCAGCGGGACATGCTGCCCGACCGTCCGCTGACCTTCGTCGACGCCGACGGGGTGCCGTTCATCGATGTGAAGGTCACATCACGCGGGGCCGGGCATCCGCCGCAGCAGTTCATCTACCAGCCGGCCGTCGACCACGTCCTGCGCGAGGGCGCCGCCCGGTTCCCCGACGTCGACGTGTTACTCGAACACGAGTGCCTACGCGTGATACCGAAGGGCGACGAGGTCGAAATCATGCTCGCCGACTTGCGCACCGACACCTTCGCGCGGGTTCGCGCGTCGTATGTCATTGCCGCAGACGGCGGTTCGTCGCCCATCCGCGGTCAGCTGGGTGTCGGCTATACCGGGCGTACCTATACCGAACGCTGGGTCGTCATCGACACCGAAGTGCGCAAGGAATGGGACGGCCACGATCGACTCCGGTTCCACTGCAACCCGGCGCGTCCCACCGTCGACTGCCCGACGCCGCTCGGTCACCACCGATGGGAGTACCCCGCCCGCACCGACGAAGACGAGCAGAAGCTCCTGCGCGACGAGGAGATCTGGAAGGTCCTTGGCGCCCAGGGCATTACCCCCGAACACGTCGGGATCCTGCGGGCCGTGATCTACAGCCATCACGTCCGCGTCGCCGATCGCTGGCGAGTGGGACGGGTCTTCCTGGCTGGCGACGCGGCGCACGCGATGCCGCCGTGGATCGGGCAGGGCATGTCGGCCGGGGTCCGCGACGTGGCCAACCTGTGCTGGAAGCTGGCAGCCGTATTGCGTGGGCAGGCGCCGGACGCGCTGCTCGACTCCTATCAAATCGAACGCAAGCCCCACGTCACCGAGGTCACCCGCCGGGCATGCTTCGTCGGCCGGATCATCACCGAGCGCAACCGTGCCGTCGTCGCGCTGCGCAACCACGGGCTTCGCGCACTGATGCGAGTGCCCCGCGCGAGCGCCGGTCTCCTGAAGGCGAGTTGGATTCCCGACGCACGGTACAAGGCAGGGTTCTTCGCCGAAGGCGGCCCAGCGATCGGTTGGCAGATCCCACAACCGTGGGTCTTCGACGACACGGGCGCCACCGTTCGCCTCGACGACGTCATCGGCGGGCAGTGGGCCATTCTGCACACGGGTCCACCACCGGTTGGCACGGATGCTTGGACCGAGTTGGGCGCCAAGACGATCCCAGTTGCCGATCCCACCCTCGGTCGCTGGTTGCGGCGCAAGAAGGCGAGCGCCGTCGTCGTCCGCCCCGATGGATTCATCTACGCCGCAAGCCAATCCGGGCAGCCCCTGCCCGCGCCTCCTGCCATCGCGCCGATCAGAACCGGAGTACCCGCATGACCACCGCCGATCTGACCGAACACACCGTCGCCGTCGACGGAAAGCCGATCTTCGTCGCCGAAACCGGCAGCGGTCCCGCCGTGGTCATGCTGCACGGCGGCGGCCCCGGCGCATCGGGAGTGTCCAACTACTCGCGCAACGTCGACGCGCTGGCGCGGCACTTCCGGGTCATCGTGCCCGACATGCCCGGTTATGGCCGATCGGGGAAGGGTGTCGACGGCGCCGACCCGTTCGGCTACCTCGCCGACATGATCCGCGGACTGCTCGACGAACTCGGCGTCGACACAGCACATTTGATCGGCAACTCCTACGGCGGCGCCGCCGCTCTGCGCCTCGCACTGGATACGCCGCACCGCGTCGGAAAGCTGGTGTTGATGGGGCCCGGCGGCATCGGGACGACGCGGGGCGTGCCCACCGCAGGCCTGAAGAGCCTGCTGTCCTACTACGGCGGCGACGGGCCAAGCCGCGAGAAACTGGACGCCTTCATCCGTAATTACCTCGTCTACGACGGTGCCTCGGTGCCCGACGAGCTGATCGGCCTGCGCTACCAAGCCTCCATCGATCCGGAGGTGGTGGCGAATCCGCCGCTGCGCCGCCCGTCGGGCCTGATGGCGTTGCGAACGCTGTGGCGCATGGACTTCACCCGCGACAGCAGACTCAAGTCACTCAACACCCCGACGCTGGTGCTGTGGGGACGCGACGACAAGGTCAACCGACCGAGCGGCGGCCCGATGTTGCTCAACACCATGCCCAACGCCGAACTGGTGATGACGTCACACACCGGCCACTGGATGCAGTGGGAACGCGCTGAGCTGTTCAACGAACTCGTCACCGAGTTCCTCGGCTCCGATTCGAGGCTCGCGCATGGCTGACGTCTTCGGCAACGTCCACTTGGGCTACATGGTCATCGAGACGGACAAGTTCGCGGACTGGCGACGCTTCGGCCGCGATGCCATCGGCATGCACGTCGACGAAACCCTTTCCGACGTCATGCGGTTTCGGCTGGACGACAACGAATGCCGCTTCCTGTTGCATCGCGGGCCCGCCGAGGACGTCTCCGCGATCGGGTGGCAGCTCGACGACCACAGCACGTTCGACGAAGTCGTCTCCCGTGTCACTCGGCATGGGGTGCCCATCACCGAGGGAACCGCAGAAGAGACCGCGCTGCGGGGGGTGGAGCGTCTCGTCCGATTCCCCGGTCCGAATGCGCTTGCGCAGGAAATCTTCACCACGGCCCGTACCAGTGATACACCCCTGGACATGCGGGTCGGTGGCGGTTTCGTCACCGGCGAAGCCGGGATGGGACACGTCGCGATCACGACGAAGAAGCCACACCAGATGCACGGGTACTACAACACCGTCTTCGACGCGCGCCTGACCGACTACATCGATGAAACGATCAGCGGCGTCAAGCTCAAGATCCGATTCCTGAGGGTCAACCATCGGCACCACTCCGTGGCCATCGCCGCAGTGAAAGGGTTGCCCGTCAACCCGATCCGCACCCAGGTGCAGCACCTCAACATTCAGGTGGCCGACCTCGACGACATGACCGCTTCCTATCAGCGCGTCGGGGAGCTTGGCTTCGACATGGCTCTGGGTGTCGGCCAGCACACCAACGACAAGGAGCTGTCCTACTATGCGGTGACTCCGTCGGGGTTCGAGTGGGAGGTCGGCTGGAACCCGATTGTTGTAGACGCTGAGGCCGAAAGCACTTGGGAGACCACGACTTATCAGGGCATCAGCATCTGGGGTCACACCCCGGAGGGGAGGACCATCATCGACAAACTCGCCCAGTTCAAGACCGGCGCGCACTCGTTGGTGCACCGCGAAGACGGTGTCCCGGCCCTGTCCGGTTCCGGGATTCCCGACGACTGAGGATGCGCAGCATGCTTCGTATTGACACGCATCACCACATGATCCCCGCTGACTACCGAAAGGCCTTGCGCCAGGCGGGCATCGACGACGCCGGCGGGCGCGCCGTGCCCGACTGGACCCCGGAGGCGTCGCTGCAGGCGATGGCCCAACTCGATGTGGCCACGGCCATCTTGTCGGTATCCGCTCCTGGCACCACGTTCCTGCCCAATCCGGCCGATGCCGCCGCCCTGGCCCGCGACCTCAACGATCACTCCGCCGACGTCATCGCGTCGCAGGCCGACCGTTTCGGCTTCTTCGCCACCATCCCCATGCCGCACGTCGACCAATCCGTCGCCGAAGTGGTGCGTGCACTCGACGACCTCAAGGCCGACGGCGTGGTGCTGCTTGCCAACAACGCTGGCGTCTACATCGGGGAAGATGGTCAGGACGACCTGTTCGCCGCCCTGGATGCGCGTTCGGCGGTGGTGTTCATCCACCCCGCCGACATGCCCGGCCCGACCGTGCCTGGCATCCCGCCGTTCGCCGCAGACTTCCTTCTCGACACCACCCGCGCCGTGTACCTGCTGGTACGCAACGGCATTCGCCGCAAGTACCCGAACATCAAGTTCATCCTCAGCCATGCCGGCGGCTTCGTCCCGTACGCCTCGCACCGGATGGCGGTAGGGATCATGGGTGACACCGGCCGGAGCCTTGCCGACAGCATCGACGACTTCTCGAGCTTCTACTTCGACACCGCGCTGTCGTCGAGCGCCGCGGCGCTGCCAACGCTGCTCGCCTTCGCCAAGCCGGGCCACATCACCTTCGGGTCCGACTTTCCCTTCGCCCCAGTCGAAGTCGGAGGGTTGTTCGCCGCGGGCCTCGAGACCTACGCCATGGACGCCGACACCAGGACGGGGATCAACCGCACGAACGCGCTGGCGTTGTTCCCCCGGCTCGGGAGCGTGCCGCCACCGGACCCGCGTCCGATCGTCGATCGTGCGCGCTTCGAGGCGAGTCGGTACGCGATGCGGGCGATCACCCACCTCATCGGCACCAAGTGAACGGCCGGTTAGCGGCGTAGCTTGGCCTTGACCTCGCGGGCGCTCGGGTTGGTGAGCGTCGACCCGTCGGCGAACTTCACCGTCGGCACGGTCTGGTTCCCCCGGTTGACCGACATCACGAATTCGGCCGCCGACGGCTCGGCTTCGATGTCGATCTCGGTCCAGGTGATCCCCTCGGACTTCAGCCCGCGTTTCAGCTGGGCGCAGAAGCCACACCACGACGTGGTGTACATGGTCAACGTGGGCGATCCCGCAGCACTCATAAGACAGTCAACATAGTCGAACCTGCGTTCATGCCCAGACACGGCCGCTGCGGCGGCAATTGTCGCCGGGCCCTGCCAAGATGGACGCCATGCCGCTCGAGGCTCCCGACGCCACACTCCTGAACGACCTCGACGACGAACAACGCGAGGCGGTGCAGGCACCCCGTGGGCCGGTCTGCGTACTGGCAGGCGCGGGCACCGGCAAGACCCGCACCATCACCCGACGCATCGCCTACCTGGTATCCGCCGGTCACGTCTCGCCAGGTCAGGTGCTGGCGGTGACGTTCACCTCGCGGGCGGCGGGGGAGATGCGGGCCCGGTTGCGGTCCCTCGACGCCGAATCCGGGGCGGGGGCCGCCGGGGTGCAGGCCGTGACGTTTCACGCCGCGGCACGCAGGCAGCTGCAGTACTTCTGGCCACGTCTGGTCGGTGACACGGGCTGGGAGCTGCTCGACAGCAAGTTCGGCGTGGTGGCGCAGGCCGCCAACCGAGCCAAGATGTCGACCAGCACCGATGACGTGCGTGACCTCGCAGGTGAGATCGAATGGGCGAAGTCGTCGTTGATCAGCCCCGAGACCTACCCTGCCGCGGTCGCCGAGGTGGGCCGCGACATTCCGTTCGACGCCGCAAGGATCGCTGCGGTGTACGCCGGATACGAGGAGCTGAAGGCCCGCCGCGACGGCACCACGCTGCTTGACTTCGACGACCTGCTGCTGCACACGGCCGCAGCGATCGAGAACGACGCGGCCGTCGCGCAGGAGTTCCGGGACCGCTACCGGTGTTTCGTCGTCGACGAGTACCAGGACGTCACGCCCTTGCAGCAGCGTGTGCTCGACGCCTGGCTCGGCGACCGCGACGACCTCACCGTCGTCGGTGACGCCAACCAGACCATCTACTCGTTCACCGGTGCCACCCCCGGCTACCTGCTGGACTTCTCCCGGCGGTTCCCGGAGGCGGCGGTGGTCCGGCTGGAACGCGACTACCGGTCGACGCCGCAGGTGGTGTCGCTGGCGAACCGGGTGATCGCAGGCGCCCGCGGCCGGATGGCGGGCAGCAGGCTGCACCTCATCGGCCAGCGTGACGCCGGGCCGGTGCCGACGTTCAGCGAGCATTCCGACGAGGTCGCAGAGGCCACCGCCGTCGCCAAATCGATCAAACGGCTCATCGACGCAGGCACCGCCCCATCGGAGATTGCGGTGCTCTACCGCATCAACGCCCAGTCCGAGGTCTACGAAGAGGCGCTCACCGGGGCGGGCATCGCGTTTCAGGTGCGCGGCGGGGAGGGCTTCTTCAGCCGCCAGGAGATCCGGCAGGCGCTGCTGGCTCTGCAACGCGCGGCCGAGCGTGGCGCAGCGGACGGGCAGGAATTGCCGCCGCTGGTCCGTGAACTGCTCGAGCCACTGGGCCTGACCGCCGAGTCGCCGACCGGTACCAAGGCCAGGGAGCGTTGGGAGGCGCTCGCCGCGCTGGTCGAACTGGTCGACGAGGAGGTCGCTGCGCGGCCGGCACTGGACCTGCGCGCGTTGGTGGCCGAGTTGCGCCAGCGGGCCGACGCACGCCACCCACCGGTGGTGCAGGGTGTGACGCTCGCGTCCCTGCACGCGGCCAAGGGACTGGAGTGGGACGCGGTGTTCCTGGTCGGCCTGGCCGATGGCACGTTGCCCATCTCCCATGCGCTCACACACGGCCCGGAGAGCGAACCGGTCGAAGAGGAACGTCGGCTGCTCTACGTCGGAATCACCAGGGCGCGAATCCATTTGGCGCTCAGCTGGGCGCTGGCGCGGGCGCCGGGCGGGCGGCAGGGCAGGCGGCCGTCGCGCTTCCTCAACGGCATCGTCCCGCAGGCGAGCAACGACGGCACCCCGAACCGGCCCCGCAAGCAACGTGGGCCCACCCCGCGGTGCCGGGTGTGCAACGGGGCATTGACCACGCCCACCGCCGTCATGCTGCGCCGGTGTGAGACGTGCCCGTCGGACATCGACGAGGAACTGCTGGCCGAACTCAAGGAGTGGCGGCTGCGCACCGCCAAGGAGATGAGCGTGCCCGCCTATGTCGTGTTCACCGACAACACCTTGATCGCGATCGCCGAAACGTTGCCTGGCGACGACGCCGCTCTGGTCGCGATCCCCGGCATCGGCGCACGCAAGCTGGAGCAGTTCGGACCCGACGTTCTCGAGCTGGTCCGCAACCGATAGCGAAACTGCCAACAATCACAAAGATATTGCCAAACCCGCAGGTCAGAAAATCGCTTGTCAGTTTTGGGTGATAACGTCTAACCTCAGATACGCCCTGCGGGGCGTCCCAGCAGACAGAAAGGAGGGGCCAACATCATGGTGAATGTCAAAACGTTTTCAGGCGTAAACGTCGGCGTTGCCGGCATGTCGTGGACCCTCCGGGTCTCTGGGTCGGCCGCTGCCGCCGCGCATCCCGCTTCGGCATACGCCGTGAGCGGCGCGCAGGCGATTACGCCGCCCACGCGCCGCCGGCACGCCGCCGCCGCGACCGTCGCGTCCGTGAATCGAGGCACCACCTAGGTAAGCCCTCGAAGCCGAAAAGGCCACGGACCCGA
>Ga0137412_10001210_pt1 | contig 19762 bp, 15 predicted proteins | sample CZODoug2_1_16fun_FD_122160 | JGI IMG/M metagenome (GOLD analysis project Ga0137412, IMG submission 122160) | Vadose zone soil fungal communities from Angelo Coast Range Reserve, California, USA - CZODoug2_1_16fungal (Hybrid Assembly) | ecosystem: Environmental > Terrestrial > Soil > Vadose zone...
GCAGCGGCGAAGCATGATCGCCGCGGGCGTAGTCAGCTGGTTGTTGCAGATCCGGCAGCGCGACGCGGGCCCTCGATTGCGCCGCGAACCTTTCGGCGTGAGGTCCGCTTGGGTCTGCGGGGACAAGCCTGTGAGGAAACGCGACGATTTGCGGCTCTGCCGTCCGCCGGGGTTGCGCGACAGCGCCCAGCTGAGCGCCAAATGCATTCGGGCCCTGGTGATTCCGACGTAGAGCAACCGACGTTCCTCTTCGACGGCTTCGCTCTCGGGGCCGTGTGCCAATGCGTGTGAGATCGGTAGCGTGCCGTCGGTCAATCCGACCAGGAACACCGCGTCCCACTCCAGCCCCTTGGCGGCGTGCAGCGAAGCCAATGTGACGCCCTGCACCACCGGCGGGTGACGCGAGTCGGCGCGGGTCCGCAACTCGGCGATCAGCTCAGGCAAGTCCAGCGTCGGCCGGTGCGCCACTTCCTCGTCGACCAATTCGGCCAGCGCTACCAACGCTTCCCAGCGTTCCCGGGCACGCGTTCCGGTCGGCGGTTCGGCCGTCAGACCCAGTGGTTCAAGCAGCCCCCGCACTATCGCCGGCAGCGCGACGTCGCCGTCGGCATCGCGGTTGGCCGCCCGCTGTAACGCCAGCAGGGCTTGGCGGATCTCCTGGCGGCTGAAGAAGCCCTCGCCGCCGCGAACCTGATACGCAATTCCGGCCTCGGTCAGCGCTTCTTCGTAGACCTCTGACTGCGCGTTGATCCGGTACAGCACCGCGATCTCCGACGCCGGCGTGCCGCCTTCGACGAGCCGCGAGATCGACGCTGCCACAGCGGTGGCTTCGGCGACCTCGTCGGGATGTTCACGAAACGTCGGCTCCGGTCCGGGATCGCGCTGGCCGACCAGATGCAGCTTGCTGCCGGCCACCCGTCCGCGGGCGGCGGCGATCACCCGGTTTGCCAGCGACACCACCTGCGGGGTGGACCGGTAGTCGCGTTCCAGGCGCACCACGGTCGCGTCGGGGAACCGCCGCGAGAAATCCAGTAGGTAGCGCGGCGAGGCCCCGGTGAACGAATAGATGGTCTGGTTGGCGTCGCCGACGACGGTCAGATCGTCACGGCCGCCCAGCCAGGCCGACAGCACACGCTGCTGCAGCGGCGTGACGTCCTGGTACTCGTCGACGACGAAGCAGCGGTAGCGGTCTCGGAATTCTTCGGCGACCGCGGCGTCGTCCTCGATCGCAGCCGCGGTGTGCAGCAGCAGGTCGTCGAAGTCGAGCATGGCGACGCCATCATCGCGGGATTTGAGCGACTCGTACGCGGCGTAGACGGTCGCCACCTTCGCGGCGTCCAGTGGGACGTCGCGGGATACGGCCGCGACCGCGTCGGGATATTGCTCCGGGGTGATCAACGAGGCCTTGGCCCACTCGATTTCACCGGCCACGTCGCGGACGTCGTCGGTGCTCAGCTGCAGGCCGGCACGGTTTGCGCCCCGCGCGACGACCGCGAACTTGGTGTCCAGCAACTGCCAGCCGGTGTCGCCGACCACCCGCGGCCAGAAATATCGCAGCTGCCGGTGCGCGGCGGCGTGGAACGTCATCGCCTGCACCGAGCCGATGCCGGTCTGCGAGGCGGCGCCCAAGGCCCGCAGCCGCGACCGCATTTCGCCGGCCGCACGCTGGGTGAAGGTCACCGCCAACACCTGACCCGCGGCGACGTGTCCGGTCGCGACGAGCTGGGCGATGCGGTGGGTGATCGTCCGGGTCTTACCGGTCCCCGCGCCGGCCAGAACGCAGACCGGCCCGCGGGGAGCCAGCACGGCCTCGCGCTGCTCGTCGTCGAGGTCGGCAATCAAGGAGTCCGCGATCACCGGCATGGCGTCCATCTTGGCAGTGATCGCCGACAAACGTCTGGCAGCGCCACGGCGCGGCATACCGGCGGCGCCATCTATGTTTGTACGACTATGAGCAACGCTTCCATCACCATCTACTGCACGCAGTGGTGCGGCTACTGCCACCGGCTCAAAACAGCGCTGAAGTCAGCCGGCGTCGCCTATGACGAGGTCGACATCGAGCAGGACCCCGCGGCGGCGGATTTCGTCGGCTCAGTCAACGGCGGCAACCACGTCGTACCGACGCTGAAGTTCGCCGACGGGTCCACCTTGACCAACCCGGGCGCCAACGAGGTCAAGGCGAAGCTGGCCAAGCTCGCCGGCTAGGGCCGCCTAGGTCAGCTGGCTTCGGCCCATTGCCCGGCTCGCCCCCGCAAGCGGGAGGTACCCCCACCTCAGGCCGTTCCGGGCTGCATCGTCACCGGGCTTCGGCCCATTGCCCGGCTCCTCATCAGGCCGTTCGGCCTGCATCGTCACCGGGCTTCGGCCCAGGATTCGACGATCACCCGCGCGATCGACACCGATCCGGGTAACAGCAGCCTGGACTCCGAGTCGCTGCTCCAGTCGCCGAGGGCCAGCGCGGCACGAATCTCGTCGCGGGTGAACCATTCGGCCTCCGCGATCTCCCCGTCGTTGAAGGTGAACGGCTCAGCAGGATCGGCGATCGCGTGGAACCCGATCATCAGCGACCGCGGGAACGGCCACGGTTGGCTGCCCAGGTAGCGGATATTGCTGACGGTCAGCCCGATTTCCTCGCGGATCTCGCGGGCGACACAGGTTTCGAAGGACTCCCCCGCTTCGACGAAACCGGCCAGCAGCGAGAACATCCGTTCGGGCCACGTTGTCTGACGGGCCAGCACCGCGCGCTCGCCGCCGTCGTGCACCAGGCAGATGATCGCCGGGTCGATACGCGGGAATTCCTCGTGACCGGTGACCGGATTGACCCGGGCCCAGCCCGCCCTGATCGACTTGGTCGGCGAGCCGTCCACTGAGCTGAACCGGGAACTGGCATGCCAATTCAGCAGCGCCGCAGCCGCCGACACCAGCTGAGCGCCCACATCGTCGAATAGCTGTCCGGCCCGGCGCAGATCGGCCACCTCGGCTTTGAGGTCGGGATCATCGGGTGCTTCCAGCGGACCGCGTACCGCCCACACATGCCGGCCGTCCTCGATGCGGCCCAGGAATACCGCGTCCGAAGGCGGCTTGTCGGCAAGGGTTTTCGCCTTGCCGAGCAATACCCGGCCGTCGGCGACCATCACCTGATTGCGCGAGTCGAGCCGCAGCAGCGCCGCGTCCGCCCAGCCGGTGGTGGCCGCATCGATGTCGGTGCGCACCTGGTCAGCCCGGTCGGCGCCGATCCGCGACAGCAGCGGCACACTCTTCAATTGGAAATCCACGTTGCTACACCTCCTGGTGGCGACCCGCCGCGCCCGGCTCCGCCGCGCTTGCGATCGCCACGCTTACTTCCCCGTGTTACGGACATAGAGCAGCCGGTCGCCGGCCTCGATGGCGTCGGTCTCCGGCGAGTCGACGCGAAGCAGGCGGCCGTCGCGAACCACACCGAGCACGATGTCGGGCAGATGCCGCGGCGATCCGCCGAGTTCGGACTGCTCGACCTCACGTTCGGCGATGGCGAATCCATGTGTCGGTGTCAGCAGGTCGTCGATCATCTCGACGACGCTGGGCGTCGTGATGGCCACACCGAGCAGTCGGCCGGCGGTTTCGGAGGAGACGACCACCGAGTCCGCTCCGGATTGCTTGAGCAGGTGCTGATTTTCGGCCTCGCGGATCGACGCCACGATCTTGGCTTGCGGGGCGACTTCCCGGGCGGTGAGGGTGACCAGCGTTGCGGTGTCGTCGCGACCGGTGGCGACGATGATCGCCGACGCGTGCTGGGCCGAGGCCAGCCTCAGCACGTCGGATCTGGTGGCGTCGCCGTGCACGGTCACCAGGTCGGCGGCCACGGCGTGGTCGAGAGCCGCCTGTTCGGTGTCGACGACGACGATGTCCTTGCTGGCCGCCTCGTCCCCGCACATCGCGGCGACCGCGGTCTTGCCCTTGGTGCCGTAGCCGATGACGACGGTGTGGTTGCGCACTCTGCTCCTCCAACGCTGAATCTTCCAGGCCTGCCGCGACCGCTCGGTGAGCACCTGAAGGGTCGTGCCGACCAATACCACGAGGAACAGGATCCGCAGCGGTGTGATGATCACGACGTTGGTCAGCCGGGCGAATTCGGAGTACGGGGTGAGGTCGCCGTAGCCGACTGTGGTCAAGGAGATCGTGGCGAAGTACATGCAGTCGATGAACGACAGCGGCACGCCTCGCACGTCGGTGTATCCGGCCCGACCGAGGTAGACGGTCACCACCGCGACCACCAAGGTGAGCAGGGCGATCGCGACCCGTCGCCAAATAGCCCGCATCGGACTGACTTGCGCCTCCGGGACGCGCACGACGCCGACCAGCGCGTATCCGGGCTGGGCGGTCAGCGTCTCGTCGAGATCGCGTCGCTGACGGCTAACTTTGACCACAGTTCATCGGCTCGACCCAGCGCACGACACAATGTAACCATGACCGCCATCACACACAGTCCCCAGCGCGACGCCAGCCAGACTCCCGCATTCCGACTCGCAGCGCTGTTGCTTGGCGTCGGCACCCTGCATTTCGTGGCGCCGAAACAGTTCGACGGCATCATCCCCGTCGAGCTGCCCGGCAGCCCGCGGTTCTACACCTACGCATCTGGCGTCGCCGAAGTCAGCATCGGTGGAGCGCTACTGGTGCGAAGCACCCGCCGGCTGGCCGCGTTGGCGGCTGCTGCACTGTTCGTCGCGGTCTTCCCGGGCAACCTCAACATGTGCCGGCTGTGGTGGGACAAGCCTTGGCCGATGCGCATCGTCGCATTGGCTCGGCTGCCGTTGCAGATTCCGATGGTGACCGCGGCGCTCAAGGTCGCCCGCACCGCCTAGCTCGGCGTCTCGCGGGCCAGCAGCTCGGCGAGCTCGTCGGGCCCCGGCAGCGCATCCGGGACGACGGTGAGCCCGGTCCGGACGTAGTGAAAAGCTGTGCGCACCAACGACTCCCGACAGCCGCTGAGTGCAGCCCACGCGAGCCGGTACACCCCGAGCTGAATCGCGGCATGCCGGGCCGCCTCAGAGCCGTGCGGGGGCTCGCCGGTCTTCCAGTCCACCACGGTTGCGCCACCGTCGGGCTCGGCGAAGACCGCGTCGATGCGACCGCGCACCACGGTGTCGCCGATCGCCATCTCGAAGGGCACCTCGACGGCCACCGGCGTACGGCCGGCCCACGGCGAGGCGAGGAAGGCTTCCTGCAGCGCGGCCAGCTCTTCGGCATCACGCTGTGCGATGTCGGTGTCGGCGGCACCGGGCAGGTCGGCGAGGTCGAACAGTCGCTCGGCGCCGTAGAAGCGCTCGACCCAGTCGTGAAATGCGTTGCCCAGCAACGCATGCGGCTCCGGCCGCGACGGCAGCCGGCGCATCAGCCGCTGCGCGGCGTGTTCGGGGTCGCGAGCCAAGTCCACCAGGCTGCTGACCGACAGTCCGCTGGGCAGCGGTTGCGCCGACGGTTGCGCGGCGCGGGCACGCTCGTTGAGTAGCGCGTCGACGTCGGCACCCCATGCTTCGGCGTCGATGTCGATCGTCGCCGCGGGCGCGGTTGCTGACATCGCGGCGACGACGAGTTCGGCTCCGCGTTGCACATCCGCGCGCCGATCAGCCAGCGGATCGACCGGCCAGCTTGCTTCGCGAATGTTGTCACGCAACGGGTTTCGCTCACCATCGGCTGGGGCGGGCGCCCACTGCTCGACCTCGCCACAGGGCCGGCCGGCCGCGGCCGACTGGTCGATGGTGTCCTTGAGCTCACATAGAAAATCCGACGGGCCGCGCGGCTTGATACCGGTGGCCCCCCAGTAGTGGCCGGACAACAGCAGAGTGTCCTCGGACCGGGTGATGGCCACGTACAGCAGCCTGCGCTCTTCGTCGAGGCGGCGTTGTTCCAGCTGACGACGGTGCGCGGAAATCTTGTCCGACAACTGCTTTCGATCGGCCACGTCTGAGGTGTCCAGCACCGGCACGCCGTGCAGGCCCGCTGTGGACCGGTCGCCGCGCAGCAGCGGGGGCAGGTCGGCGGCGTCGGTGAGCCAGGTGCGCGCCTGTGCGGTCGACGGAAACAGCCCGCCCGACAGGTGCGGCACGGCGACCACCTGCCACTCCAAACCCTTGGCGGCGTGCACGGTCAGCACCTGCACCCGATTCTGGGCGACGACGATCTGGGCCGGCGCCAGTCCGTTCTCGACAACCGCCGCCGCATCCAGGTACGCCAGCAGCCCCACGACCGGGGCCAGGGAATCAGTCGCGGCGGTGGCCCGCTCGGCGTAGCCGCTGACCACGTCGGCGAACGCGTCGAGCTGCTCGGTGCCGGCCCAGCCAACGCCGGGCAGTGCGGCGCGCACCTCGCAGTCGACACCCAACAGCCGGCGCACCTCGGCGACCAGGTCGGGCAGCGGATGGCCGAGATGGCTGCGCAGCACCCTCAGCTCGTCGGCCAGCGCGACGATGCGCCGGTACCCTTCGGCCGAATAGCCAACGGCTGGGCCCGGATCGGCGAGGGCGTCGGCCAGGCCCGCGGTATCGGCCTGCGGCCCGGCCGACTCGGCGATCTGCTCGGCTGTTTCGGCAGAGCGTGCCGCCTGTCCACCGTCGATCGCCACCGCGCGCCGCCACAGTGCCGCGACGTCGCGGGCGCCAAGCCGCCACCGCGGACCGGTGAGCACCCGCATGGCGGCTGCGCCGGCTGTCGGGTCGGCGACCAGGTGCAGCATCGCGACCACGTCGGCCACCTCAGGCACCGAGAGCAACCCGGCCAATCCGACCACTTCCACCGGGACCCCGCGGGCGCGCAGCGCGGTGGCGATCGGTGCCGCATCGGCGTTGCGGCGCAACAGAACCGCGGCGGTCGGCGGTGCGACACCGTCGGCGGCCGCCTGCTGGTAGCGCTGCTGCAGGTGATCGGCGACCCACTCCCGTTCGGCGTGCACGTCGGGCAACAGCGCGCAGCGCACCGTGCCGGGTTCGGCGTTGGGGCGGGAGCGAAGCGCACGCACCGCCACCGATCGTTGTCGCGCATCCGCCGAGACGGCGTTGGCGACGTGCAGTGCGGACGGTGGGTTACGCCAGCTGGTCCGCAGTTCCAGCACCGGCGCCGGGCTGCCGTCGGGCAGCGGGAAGTCGGTGGTGAACCGCGGCAGGTTGGTCGCCGAGGCGCCCCGCCAGCCGTAGATGGACTGGATCGGGTCGCCGACGGCGGTCAACGCCAGTTCCTCGTCGACGCCGCCGCCGAACAGCGACGACAACAGAACGCGCTGGGCGTATCCGGTGTCTTGGTATTCATCGAGCAGCACCACCCGGTAGCGGCTGCGCAACTGCTCACCGACCTGCGGGACCGTCGAGACCAACCGCGCGGCGGAGGCCATCTGGCCGCCGAAGTCCATCACGTTCTCCGCCCGCATCCGCCGGTGCAGGGCGTCGATCAGGGGCACCAGCTCGATGCGCTCGGCTTGGGTGGACAGCATTCGCAGCAACCACTGGCTCGGGCCGCGGTCCCGCTGGTACGGGCCGGCGGGCAAGGTGTGCACCAGCCGTTCGAGCTCGACATGGGTATCGCGGAGCTGGCCGGTGTCGACCAGATGCTCGGCTAGTTGACCCGACAGCCGCAGCACCATCGCGGTGACTGCGGCCGGGTTCTTCTCGGTGCGCAGCTCACCGGAGTATGCGTTGACGACGTCGTAGGCCAGCTGCCAGAGCTCAGTCTCGCCGAGCAGCCGGGTGCCGGGCTCGATCGGCGCGCACTGCCCCACACCCGTTGAGAGCAAGCCGTATTCGCGCAGCAGTTGGCCCGCGAAGGCGTGATAGGTGCCGACCACCGGCGCACCGCCGGGCTCGTCGACCGGCAGACCGGGCTGGCTGCCGACGACCAGTCCGGTGCCGGCAAGCCGGGCCAGCCTGGACCTCACCCGTCGTAGCAACTGCCCGGCCGCCTTGCGGGTGAAGGTCAGACCCAGCACCTGACCCGGCTCGGCATAGCCGTTGGCCACCAACCACACCACCCGTGCCGCCATCGTCTCAGTTTTTCCGGCGCCCGCGCCCGCGATGACCACCAGCGGCCCAGGTGGAGCGGCGATGACCGCCGCCTGTTCCTCGGTGGGCTCGAAAAGACCGAGTGCGCTTGCCAATTCGCTAGGGCTGTAGCGTGCTGACGCCGGTGCTAGGACGGTCATAGCGAACCCTTTCCGTCGATGCCCATGTGGGCGGGGCAGCTTGGTCGCAGCGGGCAGTGCGCGCAGCCGTCGTTGACTCGGGCGACGAACTGCGGCCCGGCCGTCGCATCGGCCGCGTCGCGGATGCGATCGCGCCACTGTTGACGCGCTTCGGGCGTCAACGGGTCCTGCTCGCGTTCGGTGGCCCCTGCCGCACCCGTCTTCCCCAGGTAAACCAGCCGCCCGCCGCCGGGTTCGTCTCCGTGAGCCACCAGGCCCTCGGCCACCGCGAGCTGATAGGCCGCCAGCTGGGCGTGCCGCTGCGCATCGTCCTTGCTGACCGGTGTCTTGCCGGTCTTGACGTCGACGATCACCAGCCGGCCCGCGGCGTCGCGTTCGATCCGGTCGACCCGACCTCGCAGCCGCACGTTTCCGTCGAGGACACCGTCGACGTCGACCTCGACGCCGACCTCAGTCAGCTCGCCGCGAGTTTGCGTCCGCCAGGCCAGGAACGTCTCGATCATCGCCCGATGCCGGGCCAGCTCGTTGGCCGAATGCCACTGCGATTCGAACGGCAGCTGCTGCCATGCCCGCTCCAGGGCGGCCAGCAGCTCAGCCTCGCTGCCGGCGGGCTCGGCGATCAGCGCGTGCAGAACCGAGCCGACCGTCGACCCCAGATCGCGGGGATCGGTCCCGCCGTGCCGCTCGGCCAGCCAGCGCAGCGGGCAGTCGGTCAACGTCTGCAGGCTTGACGGGGTCAGCGTGACGACGTGGTCGTCGCCGCTCCACATCGGTTCGGTGGTGCTGACCGGTGACATGCCATGCCAGCCGGCCGGGTCGGCGCCCGGCACGCCTGCCGCGGCCAGGCGAGCCAATTGTGTTGCCGCACAGTCACGCATCGCGTCGCTGACGGCGCCCTGGGGCGCGCACACCACGCCGCGTAGCCGACCGACCACCGCGGTCACCGACAGTACCCGCGGCGCCGTCACCGGCTGGAGCGGCGATCGCCAGCGCGGCGAAGCCGGGCGCAGCGGGTCGCCGCCATCGGGGACAGCAGCGTCGGCGGATCCGGTGGACCACTGCGCGATCTCGGCGAAGAACGGCGACGGCATGCTGGCTTCGTCGTCGCCGTTCGCCTCGCCGTCGACGGCCGTCACGAGCAACCGCCTGCGTGCCCGGCCCATCGCGGCCACCAGCAGTCGGCGCTCCTCGGCGAGCAGCGGTGCCCGCATCGAAGCGTTCTCGGCAACCCCGTCCAGCACGTCCAGCAGTCGCTGGGTGCCGAGCACTCCCCCGCGTGGAATCGTGTTGGGCCACAACCCTTCCTGTAGGCCGGCGACTACCACCAGATCCCACTCGTGGCCGATCGCCGCGTGCGCGCTGAGCACCGCGACCTGCTCGGCGGCGGCCGCCGGCTCGGGCCCCGCCGCCCGCAGTTGCTGCGTCACCAGGTGGTCGATCAGCCCGCGCAGCGACGCACCGGCGGTGCGCGACAGGTACTCGTTGCTGGCGTCAAACAATGCCGTCACCGCGTCGAGGTCACGGCCGGCCTGCGCACCGGAGACGCCACCGCGCTCACACGCTGTCAGCCAACGGCGTTGCAAACCAGAGCGGTGCCATGCCGCCCACAGCGTGTAGCGCGGATCTCCCCCGCAAGCGGGTGGGGGTACCTCCCGCTCGCGGGGGAGTGCCCCCACACCCCGCCGATGCGAGCCCGCGGCGGCATCCAGCACCGCGCGGACCCGCTGCAGCGGCCTGGCCTGAGCCGCGGCTAGCCGGGCCGACGAGCCGCCGTTCAACGCCTCGACCAGCAAGTCGCCGAATTCCCTTGAAGATCCGTCGATTTCGGTGCGGCGCAGCGTCCGTCGCAGCTGGCGAAGCGAAACCGGATCGACGCGACCAATCGGCCCGGTCAGCAGTGCGAGCGCCTGCTCGCCGTCCAGCCCGTCGGCGGTGGCGGCCAGCACTGTCAGCAGCGCCTGCGCCGCGGGCTGCGCGGCCAGCGGGCCGGTGACCGCCGACGGGGCGACCGGAACACCGGCCCGGGCCAGCGCGTGCGGCAGGGCGACCGCGGCGCGCGGCACCGACCGGACGACGACCGCCATCTGCGACCACGGCACGCCGTCGACGAGATGCGCGCGCCGCAGCACGTCGGCGATCATCGCTGCCTCGGTATTGGCGGAGGCGGCGAGTTTCACCATCACCGAACCGGACTCGTCTCCGGTGCCCTCGATTCCGCCACCGCCGGGAAGCCGCCCGGCGATGGCGGAAACGGCCCGCGCTACAGCCGGAGCGCAGCGGTACGACGTCGTCAAGGTGACCGACCGCGTGCCCTCACCCAGCAGCGCCGTCGGCTCAGCGCCGCGGAAGCCGAATACCGCTTGGTGCGGGTCACCGGCGAGCAGGGTGAGCTCCGCACCGGCAGCCAGCACCCGCACCAGCAGGGCGGCCTGCGGATCGAGTTGCTGCGCATCGTCAACCAGCAGAACGCCGATGCGGGCGCGCTCGGCCGCCAGCAGTTCGGGATCGACGGCGAAGGCTTCGAGTGCGGCCCCGATCAGTTCGGCCGCTCCCACAGCCGGAGTCGTCGCCTGTGGAGCTGCCGTCCCGACGGCCGCGCGCAGCAGCATCACCTGTTCGTAGTTGCGCGCGAACCTGCCAGCGGCCACCCATTCGCGACGACCCGACAGCCGGCCCACCCGCTCGAGTTGCTGAGGATCGACCCCACGTTCGGCGCAACGGGTCAGCAGCTCACGCAATTCGGCGGCGAAACCGGCAGTACCCAGGGCCGCACGCAGCTCGGCCGGCCACGGCGTCGACGCATCGAGGCCGTCGGCGATCTCACCGGCAAGCAAGTCGGCGATGATCGCATCCTGTTCGGCGCTGGTGACCAGCCTGGGCGGCGGACCGCCGGCGCGTTGCGCCGCCAGGCGCAGCACCGCGAACGCGTAGCTGTGCACGCTGCGCACCAACGGCTCCCGGATCACCGCGGGGCGGGCACCGACGTTCTGCGGGCCGAGCAGCTTCGCCGTCAACGCGCTACGCGCCTGCGCCGAGATGCGGCCCGAACCGGTCAGCAGCAATACCGATTCTGGATCGGCGCCCCCATGAATGCGCGTGGCCGCGACGTCAATCAGCAACGAGCTCTTACCCGTTCCCGGCCCACCGAGCACGCGCACCATCCCGCGCAGACCGGGATCGAGCACAGTGCGGGCCTCCGGGCCCCAGCGGTAAGACATGGCGGAATGACACCACGGGGGTCCGACAAGTCGGCCCGGCCGACGATGGGTGACCGCCCGGCTGGCACCATTCAACGCGTGACCCGCCTGCACGTGCACCGCTTCGGCCCGTCCGGTCCCGTACGACTGCTGGCGCTGCACGGGCTGACCGGGCACGGCAAGCGCTGGGAAACGTTGGCCAACGATCACCTACCCGAAATCGCCCTTGCCGCACCCGATCTGATCGGGCACGGCAGGTCATCATGGGCGGCGCCGTGGACGATCGAGGCCAACGTTGCCGCGCTGGCCGAGCTGCTCGAGCATCAGGCCGACGACCCCGTCGTGGTGGTGGCGCATTCGTTCGGATGCGCGGTCGCGATGCACCTGGCCGCCGCCCATCCCGGCCGAATCGCGGGACTGGTGTTACTCGACGCGGCCGTCGGGTTGGACGGCGCGTGGATGCGTGAGATCGCCGACGCGATGCTCGCCTCCCCGGACTACTCCAACGCCGCCGAAGCCCGGGCGGCCAAAACCAATGGCTCGTGGGCGGATGTAGACCCTGCGGTGGTCGATGCCGAACTCGACGAACACCTCGTCGAGTTGCCGGGCGGGCGGTGCACCTGGCGGCTGAGCCTGCCCGCGATGATGGCTTACTGGAGCGAGCTGGCTCGCGAGATCACATTGCCGCCCAAGCGAATTGGAACGACCCTCGTGCGGGCGGCGCGGACGTCGCCGTCGTATGTCACCGACCGGCTGATCGATGCACTGCACGAGCAGTTGGGCGCCGATTTTCAGTTTTTGACGTTCGAATGCGATCACATGGTGGCCGAGACCAAACCGGCCGAAGTCGCCGCATTGATCCGCGAACGGATGGGCTGACCGTGGCACCGGTGACCGACGATCAGGTCGAGCGAGTGCGCGCGTTGGTCGCCTCGATACCCGCCGGCCGGGTGTCGACATATGGCGACATCGCCTCTGCCGCAAAGCTTTCCAGCCCGCGCATTGTCGGGTGGATCATGCGCACCGACTCTTCCGACCTACCCTGGCATCGGGTGATCACCGCATCGGGACGACCGGCCATGCACCTGACCACCCGGCAGTTGGAACTGCTTCGGGCGGAAGGGGTTCTCGCCGTCGACGGCAAGATCGCGCTCAACGACGTCCGCTACGAGTTCCCCGACTAGAGGACCAGCCGCACCAACGCGGCGGTGCGCGCCAGGCCGGGGAAGGCAGCAGCCGTCGAACGCGGATGCAACGCATGGACCGCGAGCCGGAATATCAACGCGCGCAACAACATCTGCGGCCACTCCGGCAGCGCGTTCCATCGTTCGATGAGGCCTTCGTCGGCGTCGCCCCACGACAACGCATCGACAACGACCACTCCCGCCGCCCATGGCGCGGGCCGCCAATACGGCGTGATGTCCGTGATCCCCGGAGCGGCGGCACCCGCGAACAGGACCGTGCCGTAGAGATCGCCGTCGACAAGCTGGTTGGGGCTCTTGGTCGGCCGCCGCAGTCCGGCAAGCTGATTGATCAACTCGACCGACCGCTGCCCGTCCGCAGTGGGAGATGCCGAGCGGGCCGCCGCCGGTGCCGACTGCAGCGGCCGATCTTCCCAGGCGGCACGGTCGGCGGCGATGAAGACGTCGACGTCAGCCCACGGCGCGGTGGGTCCCTGAGTCAGAAAACGCGGCCGTTCCAGCTTGCCGGTGGCCTCGTGTAGCCGCACCGCGGCCGACACCACCTCGTCGTGCCGCGGCTCGGGCTGGCCGGCCACGAAAGTGTCTGCTCGCCAACCGGACACCACGTAACGTCCATCGGTCGAGCGGACCGGCCGGGCCAATCGAACACCGTCGACGAACAGCGTCTCGCGCACCCGGGCCGACCAGGCGGCGCGGGCGTTCTCGGCGACCATCGACAGCACCACTTCACCGCACCGCCAGCCGCCCTCCCACGCAGCGCCCAGGGGTATCGGCCCAACACCGCTCAAGCCGAACGCCGACAGCACGTGCTCCGGCGGCGGGTCGACAGTCACGCGATTAGCCTAAACGGGCCCAGCGAAGTCCCGGGACTAGACACGAACTCCCAGTTTCGCGTGGCGGATCAGTACATCACCATGTCGGGCTGCATCTGCTGCGCCCAGGCCACGATGCCGCCCTGCAGGTGCACCGCGTCGGCAAACCCGGCGTTGCGGACCGCGATCAGCGCCTCGGCTGACCGCACCCCCGTCTTGCAATACAGCACCGGCGTACGATCCCGGGGCAGCCGGGACAGGCCCTCACCGGAGCTGATCAACGAGTTCGGAATCAACTGGGCGCCGTCGATGTGGTTGATCTCCCACTCCGCCGGCTCACGCACGTCGATCAGCGCGACTTTGTTGCCGGCCTCCAGCAAGTCGCGCAGCTCACGAGGCGTGATCGCGGCGTCAACGACTGCCGGCCCGGACGCCACTCCGCAGAATTGCTCGTAGTCGATCAGCCCGGTGATCGCCGGCGCGGCCGGGTCCTTGCGGATCGCGATCGTGCGGTAGTTCATCGCCAAGGCGTCGTACAGCAGCAGCCGACCCAGCAACGGCTCACCGAGCCCGGTGATCAGCTTGATCGCCTCGGTGCCCATCACCGACGCGATCGAGGCGCACAGCACGCCCAGCACGCCGCCTTCGGCACACGACGGCACCAGGCCCGGCGGGGGTGCTTCGGGGTACAGGTCGCGGTAGTTCAGGCCGCGGCCGCCGGGAGCGTCCTCCCAGAACACCGACACCTGACCTTCGAACCGGTAGATCGACCCCCAGACGTAGGGCTTGTGCGCCAGCACCGCGGCGTCGTTGACAAGATATCGGGTGGCGAAGTTGTCGGTGCCGTCGAGGATCAGGTCGTACTGCCCGAAGAGGCCGACAGCGTTAGCCGTAGACAGCCGAACCTCGTGCAGGCGCACCTCGACCAGCGGGTTGAGCTCGACGATCGAGTCGCGCGCGGACTGCGTCTTGGGCCGACCGACGTCGGAGACGCCGTGGATGATCTGGCGTTGCAGATTCGACTCCTCGACGACGTCGTCGTCGACGATGCCGATCGTGCCGACACCGGCCGCGGCCAGGTACAGCAGCGTGGGTGCGCCGAGACCCCCTGCGCCGATCACCAGCACCCGCGCGTTCTTCAGCCGCTTCTGCCCGTCGACACCCAGATCGGGGATGACGAGATGACGGCTGTAGCGGGCGACCTCGTCACGGGTCAACTCGTCAGCCGGCTCAACTAGCGGCGGCAACACCCCACCGAGGCTAGGCGATCGGGTACGGCCAGGGATTGAACCGGCAGGTCTTACCGTCCGCTTTGACGAATTCCGGGTCGAACTTCGAGTTGTCGTCGTCGGACGTGGAGAACGTCTGCTGCATCATGACCGGAGCCAGAGCGCCCTGTTTGTCGCAGGGTTCGTGGCGCAGGTAGCCGATGGCGTGGCCGACCTCGTGGTTGATCAGGTACTGCCGGTAGGAACCCACGTCGCCCTGGAAGGACAGCGCGCCGCGCACCCAGCGTGCCTCGTTGATGAAGACCCGCGGCTCGACCCCGGCCCCGTAAGACGGGTTGTAGCAGGACGTCTCGAGCGGGAACTCGTACCCGCAACCCTGTCGAACGGTCAACGGCGAGCTCAGCGAGATGCGGATATCGGGTTTGCTTCTGCCATTCGCGTCGACCCTGACGAACGCGAACTGCGCGTCGTGTGTCCAGCTCTTCGGATTGGCCAGCGTCTGGTCGACCATTGCGGCGAACGCGTCGTCACCGCCGAACGCGGTGGGGTCCATGCCGTTTTCGACCTCGACGGTGTACTTGAAGACCTTCGCCGTACCTTGGCCGAACTGCGGCGTGACTCCCGGGACCAGCTGCCAGGACTTGGCGCCCGCTTCGGTGAACGGGCCGCCGTTGGGCAGCATCCCGGTCGGCAGGCTGGCGTCGAACTGGGTCAGACCGCGGGGCGGGGCATCGATGATCACCGTGCCCACCGCGCCGATTTTCGGCGGACCCTGAATCGGCTGCCCGGACACGGGCGCGGACGCGCTGGTACCGGTGACGGTCTGGTAGAGCACCACCCCGGTGACGGCAACCAGTACCGGCAGCGCGTAGGCGCGCCAGCCGTAGGTCGACACGAAACGTCCCAGCCAACTCTGTTTCCGGAAACGGCTGGTGTCCCGGTTCGACCGGGCCCGCCCCTCGCCACCCCACGCCAGCGGGTCCCGTTGTGCGCGCAGCGGTTCTCGCCAGTCGTCGCGAAGAACCGGTGTCCGGTTGCCCCCGCGCCGCTCGGGGTCGAAGGTCACTTTCCCAGGATGGCACAACAGCCGCTAGCTGGGACTCTCGGCGCGCCCGGAGGCGCTCGTCAGACGCTGCCATGCCGACATTCGCGCCGTAGATGATGATCGAAAATGCGAGGCGGGTAGTAGTGTCGTTGCGATCAACAGCGCACTCGCAACACTGGCGCTATGACAAGCAGATTGAGGAATGGATGAGCGATCTTGCCAACGCCGCCGGACTGAGTGGGGTGAAGCCCGCCACCTCTGCTCGGCGCGGCAACCGACTGCCTCGTGACGAGCGTCGGGGCCAATTGCTGATGGCTGCCAGCGACATCTTCGTCGACCGCGGCTACCATTCCGCCGGAATGGACGAGATCGCCGAACGCGCTGGCGTCAGCAAACCCGTTCTCTACCAACACTTTTCGAGCAAGCTGGAGCTGTACTTAGCGGTCTTGCAGCGCCATGTCGAGAATTTGGTGTCCGGTGTGCGCCAGGCCCTGCGCACCACCACCGACAACCGGCAGCGGTTGCGGTCGGCCGTACAGGCCTTCTTCGACTTCATCGAGCAGGACGGCCAGGGCTACCGGTTGATCTTCGAGAACGACAACATCACCGAGCCGCAGGTCGCCGCACAGGTACGAGTCGCCACCGAGTCGTGCATCGACGCGGTTTTCGACCTGATCAGCGCCGACTCCGGGTTGGACCCGCACCGCGCCCGGATGGTCGCCGTGGGTCTGGTTGGGGTCAGCGTCGACTGCGCCAGATACTGGCTGGACTCCGATCGGCCGATCACCAAGGACGACGCCGTGGACGGCACCGTGCAGTTCGCCTGGGGCGGCCTGTCACATGTGCCGCTTAGCCGCTCTTAGCGGCGCCGCTTCCGATCCCGAAGCCGACGCGACGCGAGTCCGCGGCACCGATCTCGACGTAGGCGATCTTGTCTGAATTGACCAGGAAGCGGCGGCCTTTGTCGTCGGTCAGGCCAAGCACATCGGAATCTTTGCCCAGCGCCGCGCTGACGAGCGCTTCGACTTCGCTGGGTGTTTGCGCGCTGGTGAAGACCAGCTCGCGCGGGCTGTCCGTGATCCCGATTTTGACCTCCACGCCGGTCCCTTCCCAATCCTCGGTAATCGATGCTCCGACAAGCAGGCTAGTGGACACCCGGTGAGTGTGCTGAAAGCCGGTCGCCGCCAAGGGTTAGCGGACGCGGGAGAGACCGGCCTCCGTTGGCAAATCGTGACCTGACACGCCCTCGCGCTCGGCCTCACGCAGGTGTCACACCGATAACATCTGCATCATCAGCACCACAAACTACCTGGATGGCGATATCCAGGATTACCCCGATGACACCGTCGACGACATTTACGCCGACGGTGATTACTCGCCGTCCGATCCACGGTGGCGCCCGATCGCGGCCATCTCCGGAATCGTCTTCGTGCTCGCCGTCATCGCCACCGTCGTGATCGTCAACGGCGGCGACAGCGCGTCGACGTCGGCCACCGTGGTGGTGCCACCGAGTCGTAGCGCGTCACCGCGGCCCAGCTTGGTGCCGGTGCTGCCGCCCGAGACGGTCACCACCGTCACACCGCCCTCGCGGCAACCGAGCCCGACGGCCACCAGCAGCGCGCCCACCGAGATCCCGCCGGCGGCCGCTGTCCCCTCGACGCCGCCCGACGTCGCCGCTCGCACGTTCGTCTACCGGGTCACCGGCACCAAAGGACTTCTCGATCTGGTCACCGTCGTCTACACCGACGCGCAGGGCTCGCCGCAGACCGACTTCAATGTGTCGCTGCCATGGTCGAGGAGCGTCCTGCTGAACCCGGGCGTTGGGCTCAGATCCGTCGTGGCGACGAGCCTGACCGGCCACCTCAACTGCTCGATCAGCGATGGCGTGGGTCAGCCCGTGGCGATCTCGACCAGCAGCACGATGATCGCGACCTGCAGCCGCTAGGCCTAGTCGAGCCCCAGTTCACGCATCCGGTCATTGTGTAGGCGCTGAAGCCGGTCGAAGAACCCCGCCAGCTGCGTCAAGCCCGCTGTCCTGGACACCACCAGGTCGACCAGCTCGTCGTGTTCGGCCAGCACGTACTGGGCCTGGGTAATCGCTTCGCCTAGCAGACGACGCGACCACAACGCCAGCCGGCTGCGCTGTCTGCCGCTCTTGGTCACCGCGGCCCGCACCTCGGCGACGACGAACTGCGAGTGTCCGGTCTCCGCCATCGTCGCGCGCACCACGTCGGCAACCTCGTCGGGCAGCCCGTCGGCTATCTGCAGATAGAAGTCGGCGGCCAGCGAATCACCGACATAGGTCTTGACCAACGCCTCCAGCCACGTGCTCGGCGTGGTCAGCCGGTGGTAGCCATCGAGCGCGGAGGCGTACTTCGAAATCGCCGGCACCACGTCGACGCCGCGGCTCTCCAGGGTGTCGTGCAGCAGCTCATAGTGCGCCATCTCAGCTGCCGCCATGCTCGCCATCGAGATCCGGCCCCGCAGATCGGGCGCCATCCGCGCCTCTTCGGTGAGCCGGTAAAAGGCCGCGACCTCGCCGTAGGCCAATACCGCGAACAATTCGTTGACGCCGGGATGGTCCGCGGGCAGGCGTGGCGGAGGCGGATCGGCCAGCGTGTCGCCCGACGAAAGCGGAGTCATGCCAACACTCTAGGTGTCAGTTGTGGCGACCCGCTGCGCGCGGCAGCGCCGCGCTGGCGATCACCACGAGGGTGTCAGCCATCGCGACTCGCTGCGCGCCACAGAGCCGCCAATCCGGGCCGCGGCGGCCCACCCGCTACAATCAATCCAGGTAACGACGGTAGATCCGTACCACCGCTGCCCAAGCAATGTGCGTGCACGCAGTTGGCCCGCGTCAGTAAGCGCAGGGCCCGCGAATCGACAACGTATTCGACAGTCAACTGGTGCGCGCGTGACCGCAACGATTGACAAATCGAATACGAAACCGAAAGGCGTACGTGCATCGCGCATGACTCCACTCATCACACCAAACCGAGCCGCATCCGAAACCACCTTTGCCGACCTCGGTGTCCGCGACGAAATCGTGCAGGCACTGAAAGAGGAAGGCGTCGAGCATCCCTTTGCCATCCAGGAGCTGACGCTGCCGCTGGCACTCACCGGCGACGACCTGATCGGGCAAGCCCGCACCGGAATGGGCAAGACCTTCGCGTTCGGCGTGCCGCTGCTGCAGCGGATCACCACCGCGGGGCCCGATCGGCCCCTGTCCGGCATCCCCCGGGCACTGATCGTGGTGCCCACCCGCGAACTCTGCCTGCAGGTCTACGGTGACCTGGCCACCGCCGCCAAGTATCTGACCACCGAGGACGACCGAAAGCTGTCGGTGGTGTGCATCTACGGCGGCCGGCCCTACGAGCCGCAGATCGAGTCGCTGCGCGCCGGCGCCGACGTCGTGGTCGGCACGCCCGGGCGGTTGCTCGACCTGGCCCAGCAGGGACACCTGCAGCTTGGCGGTCTGTCGGTGCTGGTGCTCGACGAGGCCGACGAGATGCTCGACCTGGGCTTCCTGCCCGATATCGAACGGATTCTGCGCCAGATCCCCGACGAGCGGCAGGCGATGCTGTTCTCGGCGACCATGCCGGACCCCATCATCACGCTGGCCCGCACCTTCATGAACCAGCCCACCCACATCCGGGCCGAGGCGCCGCACTCCTCGGCCGTGCACGACCTCACCAAGCAGTACGCCTACCGTGCGCACGCGATGGACAAGGTCGAGCTGGTCAGCCGGGTGCTGCAGGCCCGCGGACGCGGCGCCACGATGATCTTCACCCGCACCAAGCGCACCGCGCAGAAGGTCGCCGACGAGCTCGCCGAACGCGGCTTCGCCGTCGGCGCCGTGCACGGCGACCTGGGTCAGATCGCTCGCGAGAAGGCGCTGAAGCAGTTCCGCAACGGCGACATCGACGTGTTGGTCGCCACCGACGTGGCGGCCCGCGGGATCGACATCGACGACATCACCCACGTCATCAACTACCAGTGCCCGGACGACGAGAACACCTACGTGCACCGTATCGGCCGCACCGGCCGGGCCGGCAAGACCGGTATCGCGGTCACGCTTGTCGACTGGGACGAACTGGCCCGCTGGACGAT
>Ga0137412_10001211_pt1 | contig 19760 bp, 17 predicted proteins | sample CZODoug2_1_16fun_FD_122160 | JGI IMG/M metagenome (GOLD analysis project Ga0137412, IMG submission 122160) | Vadose zone soil fungal communities from Angelo Coast Range Reserve, California, USA - CZODoug2_1_16fungal (Hybrid Assembly) | ecosystem: Environmental > Terrestrial > Soil > Vadose zone...
TACGAAAGCGCGGTTCGTTATCTACTTTCTTTGGGCCGCGAACTGGCGGCGCCCACGCAGGCGGCTGCGGCCAAATTCAATCTCGAAAACATCACCATCTTGCTGGAGCGCCTGGGGCGGCCGGATCGCGCGTATCCGTGCGTGCATATCGCGGGAACGAACGGAAAGGGTTCGACCGCGGCGTTTCTTGAAAAGATTCTGCGAGAGGCGGGTTTTCGCACAGGACTGAACACTTCGCCGCATCTGGAGCGAATCAACGAGCGCGTTCGCATTTCCGGAGAAGAGATTTCCGACGAGCGGTTTGCGGAGATTTTTACGCGGATACATGCGGTGATTGAGCAGCTGCTGGCGGAAGGGAAACTGCGCGCACATCCGACGTATTTTGAATGCGTGACCGCGCTGGCGTTTGAGGCGTTTGCACGGGAGCGCGTGGATTTCGCGGTGATTGAAGTGGGGCTGGGCGGACGGCTGGACGCGACGAACGTGGTGACACCCATGGTGTCGATCATCACGCGCATTGATTTTGATCATGAGAATTACCTTGGGCATTCGCTGCGGGAAATTGCAGGGGAGAAGGCGGGAATTTTCAAGGCGCAAGTGCCGGTGGTATTCGCACCTCAACCGCCGGAGGCGCGCGATGTGCTCCTGGAGAAGGCGAAGGAACTGCGATGCCCCGTGGTGGAAACGAGCAGGGCGTTTCGAGTGGAGAACGAAGCCGTCGAGCACGGCTGTGTGCGCGCCGTGGTGGAGGAGATTGCGAGTGGAAAAGTATTTTCGATAGAGCCGAAGCTTGCTGGCCGCTTTCAGTTGCAAAATGCGCTGAGCGCCGTGGCGGCCGCGCGGATCTTACAGAATCGCAAGTATCGCATCAGCGATGAAAATATTGCCGGCGGTATTGCCACGATGGAGTGGCCGGGGCGATTGGAACGGCTGCAAACGCGGCCGGATGTGTACCTGGATGGGGCACACAATCCGGGGGCGGCGCGGGAGTTGGCGCGATTCCTTGAAGAGAATTTTGCGGGGCGCAAGGTGTACCTGATTTTTGGAGCTATGCGCGACAAAGCGTTGGACGAGGTGACCGGGATGCTTTTCCCGCACGCGCATGAAGTGATTTTCACACAGCCTGGGACGCCGAGAGCGGTCAGCGCCAAGCAGTTGGCAGAGATGGCCGGCGATAATGCCAAGGAGTTTACTGTGATCGAAGATGCGGAGCAGGCCCTGGAATCCACGCTGGCGAAGGCGGGGCCAGAGGACGCCGTTTTCATCACCGGATCGCTGTATCTGGTAGGTCAATTGCGGCACGCGTGGAAGGCGCGCAGAAAAGTCGCATCACGATAAAAAAGACCGTAGAATGGGGCTTCTTTCGGGTTGCTGCCGGCCGTGCGGCCGGCGTTCTGTTTTGTGGGACCGGAGAATTACCGGGGCGAAAATTGAGCTCATGAAAAAAACGAGAGCCGCAGGGAAAATAACAGCAGAGCCGCTGGTGGGAATTATCATGGGCTCCACGTCCGATTGGGAGACGATGGAGCACGCCGCGAATACGCTACGGAATTTGGGAGTGCCCTACGAGACGCGCATCGTTTCCGCGCACCGCACGCCGGACCTGCTTTTCGAATACGCTTCGACCGCGGAGAGGCGAGGAATCGAAGTGATCATCGCCGGTGCGGGAGGGGCGGCGCACCTGCCGGGGATGGCTGCATCGAAGACGGTGCTGCCAGTCCTGGGCGTGCCGGTGGAGTCGAAAGCGCTGAAGGGATTGGATTCACTGCTCTCGATTGCGCAAATGCCGGGTGGTATTCCCGTGGGCACACTGGCGATTGGGAAAGCCGGATCGATTAACGCAGCGCTGCTGGCTGCGGCGATTCTGGGGAGCAAGCACCGGCCAATCCGCGAGGCGCTGCGTGCATTTCGAATTGCGCAGACGAAAAAAGTTCTCTCGCAACCCGATCCGGCCGCGGCGGCACGAAAGGCGCTGAACGCGGCGCACGCGCAGCTATCCGGGAAGAAAAAGAAATGACCATCGGCATCCTTGGCGGCGGACAACTCGGCTACATGCTGGCGCTGGCCGGTTATCCGCTGGGGCTGCATTTCCGGTTTCTGGATCCTTCGCCGGAAGCGCCGGTGGGCCGCATCGCCAATCGAGTCACCGCCAATTTCAACGATGAGCAGGCATTGGAAAAATTTTCCCATGGCCTGAGAGTGGTGACGTACGAATTTGAAAATGTGCCGGTGGCGGCGGCAAAGTTTCTGGCGGAACGCGTGCCCGTGTATCCGCCGGAGATTGCATTGGAAGAGGCGCAAGACCGGCTGCGGGAAAAGCAGTTGTTTCGCCGGTTGGAGATTCCCACGACGGAGTTTGTGGAGATTGCGAAGCGCGAAGATCTGGACGCGGCCGTGAAGCAGGTTGGCTTGCCGGCGATGCTGAAAACCTGCCGGATGGGCTACGACGGGAAAGGACAGTGGCTGCTGCGAACGGCCGACGATGTGGAGAAGGCACGGGCGGAAATGCCCGGTGTTCCGTTAATACTGGAAAAATTTGTGCCGTTCACGCGCGAGCTTTCGATTCTCGGCGTACGAGGGCGCGACGGAGAGATCGCGTTTTATCCGCTGATTGAGAATCATCACCGCGGCGGGATTCTGCGGTTGTCGCTGGCGCCGGCTCCTAACCTGACCGCGAGCCTGCAACAGGAGGCGGAGCATGCGGCGCGAAAGGTGCTCGAAGAACTAGGCTATGTGGGCGTATTGTGCATCGAGTTTTTTGAAGTTGGCGGGCGGCTGCTGGCGAATGAGATGGCGCCGCGGGTTCACAATTCAGGCCACTGGACGATTGAAGGCGCGGTGACCAGCCAGTTTGAAAATCACCTGCGCGCGATTCTGGGGATGCCGCTGGGTTCGACGGCGGCGGTGGGGGTTTCCGCGATGATCAACCTGATCGGTGAAATTCCGGAAAGCGCGGAGGTGCTGAACGTTTCGAACGCGCACCTGCATCTTTATGGGAAAGAGCCGCGAATGGGCAGAAAACTTGGGCACGTAACCGTGCGGGCGGATCACTTCGAAAAGTTACAGCAACGCCTGAGCGCGCTGCCGGAATTCTTTCGCCGGCCCGAGTATTGCCTGGAAAAGGCTTTGCCCGAATTGCTAGCGAAGCGCGCCTAACTCAATACCCGAAAAATTACTGATTCAGAATTGGAATAGTTTTTAGAGACGGCGGTGGCGGAACGGATTTCAGGAAATTGTAGATCTCGGCGAGTTCTTCGTTGGAAATCGCTTTCACAGTATAGGGCGGCATCTGGCCGGTTGGTTCGCGTACGTAGCTGACGAAGGCGGAAAGCGGAATCTGCGGCGGGCCGAGGCGCGTGCCGCCAGTTGATGTGGAGCCCTGACCGAGATAGCCATGGCATTCGTAACAACCATCTTTCACAAATAAGCGTTGGCCGTTACTGGGATTCACCGCGACCGCGGATTCTTGCTTCGCCGGCGTCTTCAGCGTTTGAAGATATGCATGGACATCGGCCAGGTCGGAGTCAGAAGCTCTATCGCTGCCAAACGGCGGCATGACGCCTTTCGGTTTGCGAACCAATTGAATAAATGCTGGAAGAGCGAGCGACGTGGAAGCAATTCGCGGCACGCCTCCGCTTTGCCCGGATCCCGCAACGCCTTCGCCTTCCGAGCCGTGGCATTTGTTGCAGCCGAGATTTTCAAAAACGAGGTTTCCCTTCTGAGCGTTACCCGTTGAAACTTTGCTGACCGGTTCCTGGCTGCGGCCTGCGCGTGACTCGTCGCAATGCGCGGCAAACGGCATAACCACCAGTGCGGCTGCAATCGCAATAGTGCTGCGGATTGTTTCTGCCTTCATCATCCATCCCCTAGCGCGGCTGCGTGTGAACGTCCACCAGCGCCGGCTCTCCTCGTTTGACGACATCGAGCGCACGGCGAATCGCCGGCCCAAGGTTCTTCGGATCGGAAACAGGGCCTTCCGCATACATTCCCATGCCCTGCGCGAGCTTTGCGTAATCAATGCCCGGATCGTCGATGGTGGTGCCAATCTTCACGCGATCCACGCCGCGGCTGTGGCGATCCGCCATAATCTGCACCTGCATCACTTCCTGATGATAGGCGCGATTGTTGTGCATGACGGTGAGCAGCGGAATGCGGTGATGCGCGGCGGTCCAGAGAACTCCCGGCGCGTACATCAGGTCGCCGTCGCATTGGATGTTCACCGACAAGCGGCCGTGCTTGCGGTTCGCGAGAGCCGCGCCAACCGCGGACGGCGCGCCATAGCCGATGCCGTAGCCGCCCGAGCCGCCAATGAACTGGTAATACTTGTCGAAATTCCACAGCTTCATGGGCCAGCGGCTGACAAACTGAATGGTTGAAACCAGCGACCAATCTTCGTCCTTGATTTGCGCCCAGAGTTCCGCGCAAAGGCGAGCGGTGCTGATCGGGCTTGCGTCCCACGCGTAGGTGGCCGATTCGCGGGCGTTTTGCAGGGTTTGCTGATGCGCGGCGGCGAGCCTGGTGCCGCGATCCTGCAACGCACTCTTGCGAGATGCGGGAAGCTGTTTTTTCACGGCTTCGATCAGGGAGGGAAGCGTAGCCTGTGCATCGGCGGCCATGTCGAGATTCACTTCGGGATAGCGCTGGAAATTCTGATAATTGCTCTTGAAAAATAATCCGGTGGAACTGATGCTGATCAGTTTTGCCCCGGGCTTGGTGAGCGGCCGGGACGTGCGTTCCATCTGGTCGCGGTAAGAATGAATGGCGCCCCAGAAGTCGGCCAGTTCGAGGCCAAGAATCACATCGGCGTTGGAAATTTCATCCCGCGCGCGCCAGGTCTGGTTCAGGGGATGGCGTGTGGGAAAATTCATGCGGCCGCCCATGTCCACCACGGGAGCTTCCAATGCTTCGGCAAGTTCGACGAGAAGTGCCATGCCTGCCGCCGTGCGGGCCGCGCGGTCCACGATTAAGACAGGATTTTCCGCGGCTGCCAGCAAACGCGCCGCTTCCGCGACCGCGGCGGAGTCTCCCTGGGGCGGCGTCGCCAAAGCGAGGCTGGGTATGCTCAGCTTTGCATCGGCGGGGATGGGATTTTCTTGCAATTCGCCGTCGGCGATCAGCACCACCGGCATCATCGGCGGCGTCATGGCAATTTTGTAGGCGCGAACGGCCGACTCCGCAAATTGCGTCAGCGAAATCGGAAGGTCATCCCACTTGGTGAAGTCGCGCAGCATGGCCGCGGCATCCTGCACGCTGTGCGTCCATTCGACGGGAGGCATTCGCTTCGTGGCGTCAATAATATTTCCGCCGATCACGATCACCGGAACGTAGTCGCAGTAGGCGTTATAGACGGCCATCGAAGCGTGTTGTAGGCCGACCGTGCCGTGCGCGAAGACCAGCAGAGGCTTTCCTTCAATTTTTGCGTAGCCGTGCGCCATACCCACGGCGGACTCTTCGTGGAGGCAAGTGATGAATTCGGGATTTTTGTTTCCGCCGTAGTTGATGATGGATTCGTGCAGTCCGCGGAAACTGGAGCCGGGGTTTGAGCAGATGTACTCGATGTTGAGCGATTTGATGACGTCGACCATGAAGTCGGAGCCAGTGCGGTCCGCGGTGAGAACTTCGGCGGGAGAAGGTGTTCCAACTTCTGCTTCCGGCGACATCGCCGGCGGCTGTGTTGAGCCGCGTTCGGGCACCGGCTGTTTTGCCGGCAAGGTGGGCGTTGCAGCAAGCGCCGCCGCACCTGCGGCTGCGTTGCGCAGAAAATCGCGGCGAGGAATGCCGTTGTTTTTTTGTTTTGCCATGGATAAGACCCTTCTTGTGGGACAACTTCTATCACACGTCCCGGCCCGGGGCCAGCGAGAAGCGGGACCTTAAACTTGCAGGATGTCGCCTTCGCGGGCGACGAGTTCATAAAGGACCGGGTTGACGAAAAAGCCGAGGAACAAGCGGGAGAGAAGTCCCGCGACGACGACGATGGCGAAGGGTTTTTGCGTGTCGCTGCCAACACCCGTGGACATGGCGGCGGGAAGAAGTCCGAGGCAAGCGACCAGCGCGGTCATCATGATCGGCCGCAACCGAAGCAACGAGGCTTCGAGCGTGGCCTCACGAACGTTTTTGCCTTCGAGGCGCAGCTTGTTGATGTAGCTGACCAGGATGACGGCGGTTTCGACGGAAACGCCGAGAAGCGCGAGCAGGCCGAGGGCGCTGGAAACGCTGAGCGGTGTGTGCGTGAGTTTGAGCGCGATCAAAGCGCCGACAGGTTCGGTAAGGACGACGCCGAGGGCGATGGTGATCGGAAATTTGAAGTTGCCGTAAAGCGCGAAAAGAATCAGAAAGATCAGGAAAACAGCGAGCGGCCCGATGATATAGAGCTGCGCCTTGGCGTCCAACAATTCGCTGTACTCACCGCCCCAGTCGAGGCGGTAGCCCTCTGGAAGATTCACTTTACTTGCGATGGCTTGCTGGCCGGACTTGACGATGCCTTCGAGATTGCGCCCCTCGATCGAAAACTGGATGCCGATGTAGCGCGAATTGTTTTCGCGATAGATGAAGGAGGCGCCGGTCGATTCCTTTAGCGTGGCGAGTTCAGACAGGGGAATCTGCTGGCCCGCCGGAGCGGGAACGAGCAGGTTGCCGATTTCGCGAGCGTCGGAGCGAAACTTCGGGTCCGCGCGCACAACAAGGTCGAATAATTTTTCTCCCTGAATCACCTGGGTGGCGGCTTGTCCACCGATTGCGGCTTGCACGACCGCCTCGACGTCGGCCACATTGATGCCATACCGGGCGATTTTGGCGCGATCCGCTTCAATGAGCAGACTGGGCTGGCCAAGTTCGCGCACAACGGTGAGTTCGGTGAAGCCCGGGGTTTTGTCGAGGATATTCTTGATTTCAACGGCTTTCTTCTCCAGGACGTTGAGATCGGGACCGAAGATTTTCACCGCCAGGGCGCTTTTGAGGCCGGTGAGAGCTTCATCCACAGCATCTTCGGCGGGTTGCGTGAAATTGAAAATCACACCGGGGTAAGCATCAAGTTTTTTCTGGAGGTCCGCGATGAGCTCTTCTTTGGTATGGATGGAAGATTGCGACCAGGACTTGTCGTTGTAGGGCTTCAGGCCAACGTAAAATTCGCAGTTGAAGAAACCCGTGGGGTCGGTGCCGTCGTCGGGCCGGCCGAGTTCCGAGCCAGTGACCGTGACCATCGGATACTTGATCAGCAAATCGCGAACTTGCGGGGCGAATTTCGCGGCTTCTTCGAATGAAATCGTATACGGCATCGTGGCGCGAACCCAGGCCGCGCCCTCATCGAGGTGCGGAAGGAATTCTCCGCCGATGAGCGGGACGAGCAAGAGCGTGGCGATGAAAATCGCCAGGGCCGCGATGAGAGTGACCGCGGGATGGTTGAGGCACCAGTGGAGGCGTCCCGCGTATTGATCGCGAATCCAGTTGTAGATGGGATTCTGCTTTTCCTTTACGCCACTCTTGAACCAGTAGGAAGCGAGCACGGGAACGACCGTGAGGGTCAGAATAAGAGCGCAGATGAGCGCGAAGCCCATGGTGTCCGCCATCGGGTGAAAGAGTTTCCCCGCGGGCCCGGTGAGCGCGTAAATCGGCAGATAGCCCGCGATGATGACGGCGACGGAATAAAAGATGGGGCGATCGACGTCGCGGGCGGCGGCAAGGATGACGTCGGTTAATTTGTATTCGGTGCCGTGGCGCAGGCCGAGTTCGCGGTATATGTTTTCCACCATGACGATGGTGCCGTCAATGATGATGCCGAAATCAATTGCGCCGATGGAGAGGAGATTTGCGGCTTCGCCGGTCAGGTTGAGGAAGATGAACGCGAAAAGCAGGGCAAGAGGAATCGTCAGCGCCGTGATAATGGCGGCGCGAAAACTCACCAGGAAAAAAATCAAAACGATGAACACAAGAACCATGCCGCGAAGAAGATTTCCTTCCACGGTGTCGGTGGTGATGCGGACGAGATCGCTGCGGTCATAGTAGGGACGGATTTTCACGTCGGGCGGCAGAAGTGTCTTGTTGATCTCTTCGGTTTTTCTCTCGACGCCTTCGAGGACGTTCTGGGTTTGCTCGCCCCGGCGCATCAGGATGACGCCTTCGACGGCGTCATCATCCTTCTTTTGCTTGGTTTGAAAACCGAAGATGCCGAGGCGCGGGGCGTGGCCGATTTCCACGCGGCCAATATCCTTGATGCGGATGGGCACGCCATTGGAACTTCCGACTACGACTTCCCCGATGTCTTCGGTGCTTTTCACGAGGCCCAGGCCGCGCACGTAATAAAACTGGCCGCCCTGCGTGTAAAAACCGCCGCCGGTGTTGGAATTGTTGGCGTTCAGCGCGGTAACCACTTGCACGACCGGCAAGTGATAGTTGTAGAGTTTCACGGGATCGAGGAGGACGTGATACTCCATCGTCGGCCCGCCAAAGCCAGAATCGTCGGCCACGCCCGGCACGCTCTTGTACGCCCGCTCGATAATCCAGTCTTCGTAAGTATGCAACTCCATGGGCGAGCGATCCGGACTTTCGAGCACATACCGGTAGACGAGGCCGCTGGGACTGAAGAGTGGCGCCATGCTGGGCGTTACGCCTTGCGGCAGCGTGGCGTCGCTGATGCGTTGGAAGACAATTTGCCGCGCGAAGTAGGGATCGACTCCTTCATCGAAGGTCAAACGCACGTCGGATAAGCCGTAGAGCGAGATCGAACGCATCACCTTCAGGCGCGGCGAACCGTTCATCGCCAATTCCAGCGGTAGAGTTGTGAGGCGTTCTACTTCTTCCGCTGCATGGCCCGGCCACTGGGTGATTAATTCCACCATCGGGGGCGAAAGGTCCGGATAAGCGTCCACCGGCATTTGCCGGAAGGACCAGGCACCAGCCACGGCGATCAATACCGTCAGCATCAGCACCAGGAAGCGCTGCTGAAGAGCGAATTGGACGATGCGATGAATCATCGAGGAGTCTCCGAAGCGCTCTTCCTAGTGCTGAATGGAATTCTTGAATTGCAGGAACAAGCTGCCGTCACCGACGACTTGCTCGGACTCTTTCAGGCCACTGGTGATCTGAGTCCGCCGCTCGACGCTTTGGCCCACAGTCACCAAGCGGCGCGCGAACTGATTGGGGCCCGCCTGCACGTAAACGAATGGCTGATTTTCCGTATCACGCAGGATGGCCGCGTCGGGAACGGTGATGGCGCCGGGAATGGAGCCGGCGTTGACAGTCGCGGTCACGTACATGTCTTTCTTCAATTTCTTGCCGGAGTTTTCGGTGACGATGCGCGCCTGCAGCGTGCGGGTGTTGGGGTCGAGCGCCGGCGCAAGGTAGGAAATTTTCCCGCGGAAGAGTTCCGGGTAACTGTCGGTATTGATCTCAACGGCGTCTCCCACGTGAACGAATGGCAGGTCACTCTGGTAAACATTCACCAGGACCCAGACTGTGTTGGTATTCGAGATCGTGAAGCATTGAGTAATCCCGCTCTGAAGCAACTGCCCGGGGCCGACGAGGCGCTCCACGATTTCACCAGTGACAGGAGCGAGGACCGGGCTTTCCGACGTAGGCCGCGCGGCATTCTTGATCAGAGAGTCCGGATCCTTCACGCCCAGGGCGCGAAGGGTGTCGGCGGAGGATTCCATGTCCGCGTGCGCCTGATTGTGATTTGCTTCCGCTTGCTGAAGGTCGGCCTCGGAAATGGCGCCGTGGGCGAAGAGGCCCTGCGCTCGCGCGTAAAGTTTGTCCGAAAGGGTGAAGGCTTCGCGGGCTTTGATGTACGCCGAGCGGGCAGCGGAATAGTCCGGGCTGGTGACGTTCAAAAGAGGCTGACCGGCCTGCACGAATTGGCCGGGAGCCACCAGAATTTCGTGAACCGGGCCGCCAATTGACGCGAACACGGGCGTGGTTTCAAAGGCATTGTAGGCGACCGAACCGGCAAGGCGCAGCGTGCGCGGAAGAGGACCTTTTTCCGCGGCCACGATCTGCAAGTGGGCCATTTGTTCTTTGGGGACGGTGAAGAGTTCAGCCGTGTCTGCCTTTGACTCGGAGGAAGTGAACGAGGTCATCTTGGATTCGGGTTCGCCGGGGGCGGAGCCGCAGCCGGTTAGAGCGGCAGTGAGCGGCAGGCCCAACGCGATCATTGTTGAAAGAGTGACGCGGGTTTGCATGGAAGGTTTCATGGCAGATTCCTTGTGCCTACGGCCTGGCGCATCTGTTCGAGCGCGAGCATGTAACTCGCAAGCGCCTGGCGATAGGCAAGCTGATTGGCGCGATAGGTTCGTTCGGAGTCGAGATAGTCGAGAAGGCTTGCGGCGCCTTTTCGGTAAGCGTATTCGCTGATGTCGCGGGATTGCTTGGCCTGGCTGACGTAACCGCCCTGATAGAGCTGAATGATCTGATCATTGGTCTGCAGATTGGCGAAGGCGGTGAGGACGTCGGTCGAAACCTGCTGCGTGGTTTCGCTGGCCTGCTGCTGCGCCTGGGTGATGGCGTATTGCGCGCGCGCGATTTCGCCCTGGTTCCGGTTGAAGATAGGGAGCGGCATGCTGTAGAAAAACGACCCGCTGCTTGCACCCGCCGTGTGGGAGTAGTTAAAGGTGCCCGTGATGTCCATCTTGGCGTTGGCTTTCTGCAGCGACAGCTGGCTTTCGGCGGCGGTGACGGCTTGCTGGGCGGCGCGCAGGTCAGGCCGGTTCATCGCTGCAACGTTTTTGAGGTCTTTCAAGTCCGCGTGTACGGGCTGGTAGTCAAGCGTGCCCTGCACATCGTAATCATCGGGAACGGTTTCGAAGCCAAGCAACTGGCGTAATGCGGCCAAGTTTTGCAGCTTGGCGAGTTTCGCGGCGCTGACGTCGCTCTGAAATTGCAGCAGCTGGAGCTTGATCTTCAGGAAATCGCCTTCGCTCATATCGCCAACGCGAAAGCGCTCCTTGCTGATGTCCACGGTTTTCTGAAAGCTGTCCAGGTCCTGCTGCGCAAATTCAAGCATGGACTCCGCCAGGAGTACATCCACGAATTGTTGGCCGACGTTGAAGACCAGTTGCCGCTCGTTGTCCGTAACGAGCGAGCGGACGACGGCGGTCTGGTCCTTCGCCGCTTGCAGGCGATGCTGGCGTTTCCTGCCGCGTTCGAAGAGATAGCCGATGCCGGCGTCGAACTGCGCGGATTGATCGAGATAGTCCGCATCGAGTTTGTTGGGCTGGAAGATGGGCACGAATTGAGCATCGAGGCCCAGCGTCGGATTTGGGCGAAGGTTCGCGGTGATTTCCTCCGCCAGGCTTTGCTGGATGGTTGAGCGCAGCGCCTGCAACGCGTGGTTGTGCTGGAGCGCCAGGCGAATGGCGTCGTCCAGCGAAACTCGTGTTGCACCGGCCGGCGGCGAAGTTTGGGGAGCGAGCGCAGGGCTCTGCTGGCCGGCAACTAACGCCGGCGACAAGAGCATTGCGAAAATCAAAAGCCTTACTTGCCTCAAGTGAAGACTCCTCGCGCGTCACGGTGGAAGCGACACACGACAATGGTGATCGAGAGATTGGGGCCTGGTGGGTATCGCTAAGCTGCGGGAGGCGCGCGGGGAGCGATGCTGCGGGGGACCACGAGAGAAGTGGAAACGACAACACCGGAAACTTCCAGCCGGTTGATCGCCGGCGCCATCTCTATGATTAACGAGGAGGTCTGGACGGCAGTGCCGGCAGCGGAGCAGATCGGGCAGACGTGAGAATCGAGCGACGGGGAATTCAGATCAACGCAGCAATGCAACTGCGCCGCGAGGAGAGTGCCCCCTAGCAGCAGCGCCAGAAAGAGGAAACGCTTTGATTTTTCAGGCATATTGCCAATATTCGTGCGTTTGGCTTTGTGTTTATAGTACACCGTCTATCCTTGGCAGAACACCTGTTAACTAGGCCGGATGCGGCTTTATGGCAGGGCATGCAGGTTGGCGGAAAACGAGGCGGCTTACGCCTGGGGATGGGCGAGGTTGACACAGCCTGAGGCCCTGGCGGATAGTGCCGCTGTCGGAGGTTGCCCCATGACCGCCGTCCATCGAAGTCTTTCGCGTCGAAACCTATTTAAACCGGATTGCTCCTATCGCAGATAGGGGAGGTTTGCCAAATATGTTCGAAAGAACGAGACTCGGCTCGATTAATTGGTTTTTGAAGGAGACCAAACCAGATCATATTGCTCTGATGCTATTTTCTCTCGATCCTGAGTAAATACACGACCATCTTCTTGCTGAACTTCCGCCACAAAATAGCAAATCATCCTGATCGTGGGAAGAGCTGGCAACAACGGAGCCAGATTGTCGCTAAATTCCCGTTCTTGCTTCGGTCCAATTGCTTTGAACAGCGGAATGGAGTTGCCCACATGAACTTCAGGCGGTTTCTTTGCATCATCAGAAACGATTACCCATCCCAACCGATAGCTGGTAATAGGAGCGTCGCTCCTATTCCTTAAGACGATGCGCATCAGAGTGATGCAACGGGGTGTGCAGTTGTCCGTCTCATCGCCGATCCCGAAAGTGGCTTCTCGTATGAAGGCCGGACCGTCCGACTGACGCGCGGATGTGGTGGCGATTCCTTCGGGGTAGGGTATCGATGCACGTTTGTTGCTGGCAGGCTTCGCGTTGACTGAGCAAAGGGCAATACCCAGCAAAAGCAAGGAAACAGCCACTGCTTGGCTAGGAAGCGGTTTTGCCCGGAAGTCAGAAATCTTCATGGCATTCACCTCCGCATACGATAAGTCTGTATGTTAGATACGAACACATTTGGGACGGCCAAGTCCACCACTTAGTCCGGATCTCCACAAGTTTGATAATTGGAAACTGGTCCGCTACTACCCAGCAGGGCTGGTTGCCGCAGGGTTTGGCTGGATGCTACGATGCTGGGTTCCATGAGTCCCAATGGTCCCAACCGGCCCCGGATCGGCATCCCTTGGCGCACGTCCGAGGAGGGCCGAGGCAGCCTGCTCCCCTGGAGGGGCAAGACCCTTCATTATGCCGAAGCAGTCAAAAGAGCCGGTGGCGAGCCAGTGGAGCTCTCCCTGACCGATTCCGAGCGTCTCCAAGCCCTTCTGCCCACACTGGACGGCTTTGTGCTGCCGGGGAGCCCGGCAGACATTGAGCCCCGGGAATACGGCCGCAGCAACACGGGGAAGTCAGAACCCGCCGATTTGCCGAGGGAGCAGACCGACCGGGCGATTCTGGACCATGCCTTTGCGGAAAAGAAGCCGGTACTAGCAATCTGCTATGGATGCCAGCTGCTAAACGTGTATCTGGGGGGCACCTTGATTCAGGACCTCCAAGGCGAAACGGGGACGGGCCTGGCGCACCGCCGGAAGGACTTGACCCCGGAACCCAAGGATGACCCACGCCACCCAGCCCAATTTGAGCCGGGCAGCCGTTTGGCGGCCCTGGCGGGTGCAGCCGAAGCGATAGTGAACAGCTCGCATCATCAATCGATCGAGCAGCCCGGCCGGCAATTGAAGATTACCGGGCACGCGCCGGACGGCATTGTCGAGAGCGTCGAATGGACCGGGGATGCAAACTGGGTGACCGGGGTGCAGTGGCATCCGGAACGCATGGAAGGCGACCCGCTGGCCGAGCGGTTATTCGCCGAATTCGTCGGCGCAGCGCGGGCGGCCCGCAAAATTCCAGCAGGGAAGCCATAAGGGCGCCGACCAACCTGGATAACGAGTTTACGAATCAGACTATGGGGGAATCATGATTTCACTGGCGGGGAAAGCGGCACTGATTACAGGAGGCTCGCGCGGCATCGGAGCGGCCGCGGTCAAACTATTTGCGCAAGCCGGCGCGGACGTCGTGTTCAGCTACAACTCGGCCAAGGAAGCGGCGAAACAAGTGGAACAGGAAGCCGCGAAACACGGCACGCGCGTGGAAGCGTTCAAAGCGGACGTGGGCAAGCATGACGACAATCGCAAACTCGTGGAGCACACCATCAAGCGCCTGGGGCGGCTGGATATTTTGGTGCCGAACGCCGGCGTGTGGAACCAGGAAGATTTGCCCATCGAGAAAATGTCCGAGAAGCAGTGGGACGACATGATTCGAATCAACCTGAAGAGCGTGTACTCCGTGATTCACTTCGCGGTGCCGCACATGATCAAGCAGAAGGGCGGGAAGATCATCCCCATCAGTTCCACGGCGGGGCAGCGCGGGGAAGCGCTGCACACCCACTATGGGGCTTCGAAGGGCGGCATCATCAGCCTGACGAAGGGGCTTGCCACGGAGCTTGCGCGGCACGGAATCCTGGTGAACAGCGTGGCGCCGGGATGGGTTGCGACGGACATGTCGAACCCGGTGCTGGACTCGAAGGCGGGGCAGAAGATGGCCGCGACTGTGATTGCGCTCGGCCGGGCGGCGACTCCCGAAGAGATTGCCGGGCCAATGTTGTTTCTGGCTTCCGACCTTTCGAATTTCATGACCGGGGAAATATTGAATGTCAACGGAGGCTCCGTGCTGTGCGGTTAAGCAAGCAAACTCTACTGGCCTGCTTGGCGATGGCGATCCTGCTGTTGCCGCTGGCGGTGCGCGCGCAGAATCCGGACATGGTGGCGCCGGAGGCCAGCGCGGCTAGAGCCAAGCAAATACTGGCTCAGCTAATTCAAGCCATGGGCGGACCGCTGTACCTGGACATGAGAGAGCGCCAGTGCGACGGCCGGAGGGCGGCGATCGGACATAACGGGGCACTGGCGGGTTACGTACAGTTCAAGGATTCCTGGGAATTCCCGGATAAGAATCGCACGGATTACGTCGCGCACGGCCGCAACACGCTTTTGGGATACATGATCGGGGTGCAGGAACTGGATTTGTCGCACGGCGGGCTGGTGATCACGCTGTTCAGCGGCGAACACGGGTGGACGATGGACCGTGGCGGGGTTTCCGACATGCCGGAGGATACCGTCGCGGAATTTCAGGAAGCGGTGCGGCGGAGTTCGGATAATCTGCTGCGGCTGAGTCTGAAGGATCCGGACCTCGGGTTCCATTGGGGCGGGCGGGACACGGTGGATTTGAGAGAAGTGGATTGGGTGGAGATTACAGACCAGGAGCAGCGCATGTATCGTCTGGCGGTAGACCGCTCGACGCATCTGCTAATCCGCAGCGTTGTGCGCGTCAAAGACGAAAACACCGGCCAGCAGCGGGAAGACGCCACGATTTTCACGAATTACCGGCCAAACGGCGGCGTACAGGTGCCGATGCAGGTCACCCGGGAGCGCGACGGCCGCCGCATCGCCCAGGTTTTCTACGACAGTTGCCAGATTAATCCGCCGCTTCCCGCCGACTACTTCACTCGGGAGGCCCTGGTCCAGCGATTCAAAGAGACCGGCGGCAAGAAGCCGAAGTAACTCAATCCATAAATTCCGCTAAAAATGGTCCCGGACAGAACGTCTAGGGTTTATCATCCTTTCAAATGGCGCCGATTGCGGTGGGGGCCGGCGGCTTAATGACTGAGTATTAGCCAGATGAATAGCCTCTATCTGGCGGACCGGAACCCTGCTAAGTTAAAAGGTCCCAGCCAATCGGTGGAGAAGACGCGGCCGTGCCGCAGACGGCGCTACGGACGGTTGTCATGATAGGCCGTAGGATTGGATTAAAATAAAATGAAGGTTCGGCGGGTTTCCGGCTTCAGCCTCACGGAACTTGTCGTGGCGATGGCGGTGGCCATGATTCTGATGGCTGTCAGCCTGCCGTCTTTCTTGCGCGCCTACCATTCCTACCGGCTCAGCAATGCAGCAACACAGGTCGCGGACATAGTGCGTTTGACGCGTTATGAAGCCATTCGGATAAACAGGACCGTGAATTGCGTGATACGGCCGGATGCCACTGACCCAACGATGACGGACGCTTCGATGACCGATGTGAACGGAAATCCGCTGACCGGTGTGGCTTCGCGGATGATCGTGCTCGGTCCGTCTGGAAATCTGGCTTCGGGGTCGGTGCCGGGAGCGAGTTCTTTGCCCTCTAAGGCGGCGCTTGGCGCAACCCCCGCAGCCGTTCCGCCCGCGGGAGGCACGGTTCAATTTGACGCCCGCGGAGCGTTGACCTCCGGCAATGTTACCGTTTTCTATTTGAGCGCTCCCGGCTCACCGGATAGCGGACTTCGGGCCGTACTTTTGATGCCCGCGGGATCGATCCAGATTTGGTCCGGCGACTCCACTGGAACCTGGTGGCAAATGCGATGAGCGGACGGCTTCCGAACCAGACGAGAGTGGCGGCCGCGTGGCGCGATGGTGAACGCGGATTCACGCTGGTGGAGATGCTTATGGCCACGGTGATCGTGGTGGTCGGCCTGGTGGCCGTGGCGCAATTAGTGCCTACCTCGATGATGCTGAACGCCAACAACCGGAGCGACGGCTCCGCCCTGGTGATTGCTCAAAGACAAATGGAAGCATTGCGTGCGCTTCCCCTTAGTGCCAAAACATTCACCGACCCGCTGGGAGTTACCTGCCCTCTGGGCACCACCTGCTATACCGGGGATCCCAGTAACCCAGGACAAGTCGTCGGCAGCGCGCTCTTCAATAACACGCCGATCATCGATTACGCCCAGCCACTGGTCACCGGCTACGGTTTCACCTACACCGATCCCAACGATCCGACCGGCGCGGTCAACGATGTTCGCTGGGCGGTGGTCACCATCGACAACGGCGCCACCACCGGCAAGCGCATCATCGTCGGGGCTTTCCGCCGGGGCATGAAATCGCCGAGCTTTCCTATCTCGCTGGACACACTGGTGTCCAAATGAGAGCTGCCTCTATGCCGTATGCGCGCGGGTTCACGATTTTGGAACTGATGATTGCCATGGCCATTTTCACGGTGATTTGCGGGGCCATGTTCGGATTGCTGCAGCTCTCGCAGCAGAAGTACTCGAGCGAAACACAATTATCTGGCGCGTTTCAGGAAACCCGGCTGGCCATTGACCAGATTGTGCGCGATTTCAATGCCTCCGGTTATCCGGCGGTCAGCATGTTCTCCAAGATACCGACGGATTCTTCCCAGTATGCGCTGAACCCGGTGGCGTGGGATCCCAACTATGCGGTCACTTCTTGTTTGGTGGGGACTGCCGGCGGAGGCACCTGCCAGACGCCGGGGGATTTTGATTTAATCGTGGAAACGGACTTGGGCAGTGGGGTGAGCTGGATTCGTTACCAGTTGATCGGCACGACGCTGTACCGCGCAGTGGTGCCCAAAGTGGCCGGGGGAGATCCCGTGAATGCCACTTTACCCGCAAACGTGAGGGTGCCGTTCCTGACCAATGTCATGAACAACGTCATGAACACCTCCTCCGCCGGGTTACTCACCCAAATCAACGCCACCTATCCTTCGATGTTTCCCGGCGGGGCACCTCAGCCGATTTTCAAGTACACCTGCAATACTGCTGCCGGACCGCAACCCTGTCCTTTGGTTGGAAGCGAGGGCGTGCCCAGTAATATCCGCGATGTGGACATCAACCTGATCGTGATGACCCGGCAACCGGACGCGCAAACGCAGGTGTTGAAGCTTGTGGAGTTGAGCGGCCGAGGCCACCGCTTGAATCCGTCGCAGTGAAGTGCTGTCAAGAATGATGGAATGATGAAGCGCCAACAAAAATTCGCTGGGAGCCAGGCCCAACGCGGCGCGGCGCTGCTGATTGCCATTTTTGCGTTGCTGCTGGTCAGCGTTGTGGCCATTGCGCTGATCGTTTCCTCGGGCACCGATTCCGCGCTGGCCAGCAACTATCGCACATCCACCAGCGCATACTACGCGGCGATTGCCGGTGTCGAAGAGGCCCGCGGGCGGCTGCTGCCAAGCGATCCCAATTATCTTCCGCTGCCGGCTTCACCGATGCCTCTCACCCAGGTGGTCTACATCATCAATCCCACCGGCAGCGAGACGGTGGCCCCCAACGATACCACCAACCCCGCGACCTATCCGGACAGGGAGTACCGGCAGGAATTTGGCGTGGATGTATCCGGACGCACGGTCAGCATATATTCCTCTGTTTCGCCGGTGGGAGGCTTGCCGCCCGCTTCCTACAAATGGGTACGCATAAACGCGGTGACGGAACAATCTCTGGGAGATCCTCAGGTGCCGGGGTCGTACGTAGACGTCAACGGGGACAACACCATGGATACAGTCACTCCGCTGTTCTACGATCCGGCAAACGCGCCTACTCCGGGTTTAATTACAACGTTCACGCCGCCCGCCACCGCTTCGCAGGCCCTGGAAATTACTTCCTATGCGGTGCTGCCCAACGGCAGCCAGAGTATTGCGCAGTACGTCGTGCGTCCTCTGGTGGTCTTTCCCGGTTTGACGAGCCAGTCCTTTCCCGCCGCACTCACGCTTGCCGGTAACAACGTTTACTACGACGGCCCGAATACTGCCAGTTTCGACATTCGTGGTCAGGACCCCGGTGTTGTTCCTGATCCTACTCGTCCGGACCAGTGTCCGGGCGGGACATCCGCCATGCCCGCCATCGGTTACACTAACAACACCGGGAGTGACACCTCGTTTACCAGTATCAAGAACGGAGCGACGCCAGCAGGCAATTACCAGGGTCCGCCGATTACTCCGGGTCCTCCGCCGACCGCCGCTAACGCGCCAACAAGCATCAGCTATGTCCACGACCAGATGAATCAGAATTGGTTGACACCCCCCGGTCTCGAGGCCGTCGTACAGGACATAACCAACAGCGCCGACGCCGTGCTTACCGGACCCACCACTCCGGCCAGTTTTCCTTCCGGCATGTCCGCGAGCCGTCCGATGACGATCGTAGTGAACGGTGATCTGGACATGAACGGGTGGCGCAACACTGGTTTTGGCCTGCTGCTGGTGACCGGCACGTTGCATTACGATCCGGATGCGACTTGGGAAGGTGTTGTGCTCGTCATCGGGCAGGGTAACTTTATTTCTACGAGGGGCGGCACCGGAGGAATTGACGGGGCAGTGTTTGTCGCCCAAACGCGAGATGCCTCGGGCAATCCGCTGACAAGCCTGGGCGCGAGTTCCTTCAGCCAGACCGGGCCTGGCACCAATGCCGGCCGCGGCATCAACTACAACAGTTGCTGGGTGAGAAGTGCGATGGGACCAATCACTTACAAAATCCTCTCCTTTCGCGAAATTAACCGGACGAATTGAAAATCGGGCCTCACTTTGAGCGATCGCATTGGGCTGGTGAAAATGACCGGACCGGGATGGCGCGGTATACTAAGCGAATGGGTCACACTTCAAGAGAGCCGCAGATACACGGCACAACGGTTTTATGCGTCCGGAAGGAAAACAAAGTTGTACTGATCGCCGATGGGCAGGTGACCATGGGCGATCACGTGATCAAGCACACCGCGAAAAAGACGAGGCGTCTCTACAACGACAAGGTCGTTGCGGGATTTGCAGGCTCAACCGCCGATGCGATCTCATTATTCGAACGCTTCGAAGGGAAGCTGCAGGAGCATTCGGGCAATCTGCAAAAGGGATCCGTGGAACTGGCCAAGGAGTGGCGCAAGGACCGCGCGCTGCGGCATCTGGAAGCATTGCTGATCGTGGCCGATTCGAAAGCGACGTTCGTGCTTTCCGGGAACGGCGACGTGATCGAGCCGGATGACGGACTCTGCGCGATTGGTTCAGGCGGAATTTACGCCCTGGCTGCCTCGCGCGCGATGATGAAGCATACGAAATTGCCGCTTAAGGAACTTGCACTGGAGGCCATGCGCATCGCCAGCGAAATTTGCATTTACAGCAACGCGAACTTTACCGTAGAAGAGATCTAGGGGAA
>Ga0137412_10001212_pt1 | contig 19760 bp, 18 predicted proteins | sample CZODoug2_1_16fun_FD_122160 | JGI IMG/M metagenome (GOLD analysis project Ga0137412, IMG submission 122160) | Vadose zone soil fungal communities from Angelo Coast Range Reserve, California, USA - CZODoug2_1_16fungal (Hybrid Assembly) | ecosystem: Environmental > Terrestrial > Soil > Vadose zone...
GGTGAAACACGGTCGCAAGCCGCCGCTCCGACCGATCAAAGTGCGCCCTACCGCGTGATGTGGCGCCGATCGCGAGGTAGAGCGCACTTTGATCGGTGCTGTCCAGCCGGAGGGGTCGTGCTCGCGCGGATTTCATGATCGGGATCGGTTTTGTACGCTATTTGTTGACGTAATCCATCCCGATCTTGCTCGCGGGGCATCGAGATCGGATGAGAGTGCGCATTTCACCCCCGACTGCCGCTATCGCACTCGAGAAAAGATCAGCGGTCGGGTCCACTGACGGGAAAGCGCTTTCCATTGGAACGGATCGCCCGGCGGCTCGTGATCATGCACGTTGGGTCGACGACACGCCGTGAAATGCCGCCCAAGCTGCATGATCATCATGGAAAGCGCCGCAGGTGTGCATGATCACCGCCGGAAAGCACCGAGCCAGGGGTGCGCTAGCATACTTAGGCCAGCCTAACCTCGGGGGTTTCGATGACCAGCGCCTTGCTCGACGTCGACCAGATTATCGACGAGCTCACCCGCCGCGAGTTCCTCGGCGGTGCGACCGGCACCGCCGCCCTGCTCGGCGCCGCCGCGTGCAATTCCAGCTCCACCAGTAGCGCTCCGCGCCCGAGCAGTCGCACGGTCGACACCGCGCACGGAAAGGTGACCGTACCGGCGGATCCGGCCCGCATCGTCTGCGTCGACACCTACACAGTCAGCGCGCTGCTGGACGTCGGCCGTACCCCGGTCGGCGTCGGCGGCGGTGCAGCCGATCTGATTCTGCCGAAATACCGCCGCGCCTATAACGCCATTGACAAGGTCGCCTCGGCCAGCCAGCAGGTCGACGTAGAAGCGATTGCCGCGCTGCATCCCGATCTGATCCTTGGCGTCGATTATCCCTATATCGCCAACCTGCGCGCCAAGTTGGCCAAACTCGCGCCCGTTGCCATATTCACCTGGCGCACCTCCGGCGACTGGGCAAGCATGGCCGCCTCGGCCAGCACCGCGGTCGGCCGGTCCAGCCAGGAAGCCGGCCTCGAACGCCGCTATCGGGACCGCGCCAACGGTATCAAGACGCGGTACGCCGACGTCCTTTCCCGGGTCCGGGTCGACCTCGTGACCGCCGGCGGCGGGCAGGCATATCTCTGGCTGCCCGCGTCGGGCGTCGCGACCGTTCTCGCCGACGCGGGCGTGCGATTCGGCGACGCGTCGGCCGGTAAGACCGCCAGCGCCGCCGATCGAGCCATCGGTTTCCGGGCTATTTCGTTCGAACGAATGGACGCGCTGGCCGACGCATCGGTGATCATTACCGTCGCCGGGCCGGACGGCAAACCCAGCGCAGACAATGCGGCAATGTTGCGACAGCCGACATTCCGCACCCTTCACCCGGCCAGCGTGTCGGCCATCACCAATTTCTTCCCATTCAGCTACGGCCAAGCCCTGGCCACGCTGGACGAGTTGCAAACAATTCTCGCCAAACTCTAATTAACGGTGCCGGTGTGCTCGCCGGCGCCAGCGAGGTGCACGGTACGGCCGTCGCTGAATGTCAGCGTCGCCGTGCCGTCGGTGGTGATGTCGTAGGAGATCGCGGTATCTCGCAGACACGTTGCGGTGCTGTCCACCGTCAGGCTGGCGACATTAGTCAGCGTTCCGGTGAGCCGTGGCGCCGGCGTTATCGGGGTGTTGCCCGTGACCTCCGCGCCGGTGGACGTCCATGGCACCGGGTCCAGCGCCAGGCTGGCACCGCTGGTCGCGGTGGTCGTGGGCAGGCTGCCGCCGCAACCGGCCGTGGTCAGGTCGATATCGCCGACCCCGGCGCCCGCCGTGCGCACCTGCGACATCCAATAGGCGTGGTCATGCACCACTCCGTAGTCCGCATCGTCGAGCATCGGGTTGTATCGATACGTGACGCGCGGCGGATTGTGTACCAGGGTCATGTTCGCGCTGTACGCGGATTCCTTTTGCCAGTTGTCGAGCAACGCATATGTGTTGTGCTCGGCGATCGGGTGCAGCCACCACTGGTACGGATAGCCGGTCGCCGCAAACGCCTGCTGCATCGCGATTGCCGTTGTTACGTGCACGATCTCATCCGCCGCCGAATACAGCATCCCGGTAGGCACCCAACGCAGGTTGCGGACGTAGTCCAACGGATTGCCGTCCGCGCCAAATAGCGGGCAGTCGCCGGCGAGCGGCGTCCCGTTCAGACAGTCGGAATAGCCGACCCAGTCGATGATTCCGGCAAACCGGTCCGGGTTTTGCTCGGCAATTATGTATGCCCCATAACCGCCCATCGAGTATCCGGACATGATTTCCTGGTCGCGATTGACCTCGTAGGCCTGCTCGGCGTCGTTGAGCGCGTCGATGACGTCGCGCTCGGACGGCCCGGTGTACCAACCACCCGGCCCGAGCCCCAATGGCGTCACCAGAATTCGGTTACGGAGCTCGCCGAACTGTTGCCGGAATCCCGGCTGTTGCACCAATGACGTGATACTGCTGCCGGCGCCATGCAGGGCGAGTTGCAGCCCGTGCGGACCCGACTGATCGGGCAGATAGATCGCGTACGGCTGGTACGGCCCGAAGAAATGAAATTGCTGACCCAACAGCAGATTGCCGCGGCCGGGCACGCCCTGATAGCTCATGCCCTCGCCCGTGCCGACTGTATAGGCCGAGTGATAAACCCGCTCGTGCATACCTGGTGTTACCGCCGCCTGCCGGGTGACGCCCGACGTAAGGTCGGCAACCGCCACCTGATAGCCGAATGCGCTGATATCGCCGGACTGCAACGCGGCGGCCTGACTGTCCTCGAACCACGGACCCGACTCGTCGATGCCGCGGAAGGCCGCGTTCATCACCGTTCCGTCGGATTGCGCGGTAACCGCCTGCACCCGCCAGGTCGAGTCGCTCGGCAACGGGATCGACCCGGTAATCGTGTTGGCGGTCGTATCGATACTCACCCCAGGCGTGCCCTGCCGGAATACGCCCGCGACATCCCAGCCGGCGCTGGCAATATGCACGGTCGGCCAGGTACCGCCGCCGGTGCTTGAATTGTTGTCGGTGTCGATCGCAATCGCGCCGATCGTGGATCCGGCGTCGTAAAGCGCGTTAAGCGTGAACGTTACGACGAGCCGGTTGCCTTGCACTGATAGCCGCAGCTGACGCAGGTCCGCGGTGTCCTCTTCGCCCTGCGGGTAGCGGATATCGCCGGTTGGCGTGATCGAGCCGAGCGGCGCCGTGCTCGACGCGAGCAGCCCGGTGTTGGCGCCATAGTCGTCATATATGTAATCCCGATAAACCAGGTCGCCGTGACAGAGATTTGTCGTGCCACCGATCCAGGAGCCGGTATCGCAGCCGCCCGGATCTGCCTCAGCGGCAACCTTGGTGGCCGAAATGCTGGCCAGGGCGAGCAGACCGGACACTAGCACCACGCGGGTGCGCATCGGAGGTCACCCGTCCGACAGCCGGCGCCCAACCTGGGCGTCACGCACACCGGAAATCATGTCCGTAAACATCTGCTCGGTGGTTTCGGGTAGCGAAATGTTGTGCAGCATCGGGTACTCGAACGCCCGCACATCAACCCCGTCGGCGACGAGGCGCGTCACGTAGCGGCGACCGTCATCGCGAATGTAGTCGTACTCACCAGTGACCACAATTGCCGGCGGCAGGCCAGCCAAATCGGCGGCAAGCAGCGGCGAGACATACGGATCGTGGGTCTGCTCGTCGGTGGCATAAAGCCGGACCACGGTCTTGAGGCCATCCAGCACTGCCGGGTCCTCCCGCGCCGACGGCGACGCGAGCGTGAGGTCCAGGGCCGGCACGTGCAGCAGCTGGGCCCGAATTGGCGGACCCCCGCGGTCGCGGGCGAGCAGGCATACCGCGGCGGCCTGATTGCCACCGGAGCTGCCGCCCATCACCGATACGTTCGCCGGATCAACGCCGAGCTTCGCGGCGTTCTCGACCACCCACTGCAGCGCCGTATAGGAATCCTCGAGCTGCTGCGGATACGGGAATTCCGGGGCCAGGCGGTAGTCCACATTTACGACTACCCCGGGTAGGCCGGCGCAGAACCGGCGACAATATCCGTCGGTGAGTTGGAATCCGGCCTCGCCACCGGCCAGCCACCACGCCCCACCGTGATAGCCGACCACCGCGGGAAATGGGCCGGCGCCGGGTGGTGAATATACCCGTGCGGTAATCGTGCCGCCGGCGACCTCGATCGTCTCATCGTGTACGGAGCCGACCTCCGGGCCCGCCATCGGTACGAGCTCGGCGTGGATCTCACCCTGGCCGTCCAATGCGGCCCGGGCGGCCGCGACCTCGGCCAGCCAATCATCTCGGCTCTGTCCGGAGCGCGGCTCCGGCGACGGCGATTGCGGTTGCTCGGTCGGCAGCGCCGCCATTACCTCGGCGACCAGCTTTGCGAGGCGTGGATCCATTGTGGCCAGTTCGGTGGACATCGCACCTTCCCTTTCACGCGGTGGATCGGATGATGAGCTCGGCGGGCAGCGTCACATGCTGCACCGCGCGGGACTTTCCGGTGAGCTGATCGAGCAGCAGGCCGCAGGCAATCCGTCCGGACTCGATGAATGGCTGGCGTACGGTCGTAATGTCCATAGCATCGGCAATTTCGGTGCCGTCATATCCGACGACGGCGACATCCTCGGGCACCCGCACGCCACCGGCGCGCAGGCCGCTCACCAGGCCGGCGGCGATGTCGTCGAAATGCGCCAACAGCGCGTCCGGCAAGGTGTCGGCGGCGATCATTGCGGCGGCCGCGCGCCGGCCGCCGGCGACGTCATGACTGGTAATCACATGGCGCATCGCGCCGTGACCCAGACCGGCGTCGGTCAGCGCCTTTTCGAATCCGCGCATGCGCAACTGGCCCTGGGACAAGAATTTCGTCGAGCGCTGCCGCTCACTCACATAGGCGAAACTGCGGCGCCCCTTGCCGGCCAGATACTTTCCAACGAGATGTCCGCCGGCCTCGTCGTCCACATTCACGCTCGGCAGATCGCGGTGAAAGCTGTCGAGCAGCACGGCGTGCACATTTCGCTGCGCCAACCGCCGGGCCATTGCGTCCTTCAGCGGCAGCCCCATGATCAGTACGCCGTCCAGGCGGCCGGTGACCGGGAGCGAGCTGAGCAGCGGCGAGCTGGCCTCGGCGACCGACTGCTGGTCGAAGAGCACGACCTCGACGGCCTGTCCCTCGCACGCCTCCAACACGCCGACCAGGCGGCTGCGATAGGAGGCGTACGACGTAAACGGCGTGAGCACGCCGATCCGGCCGACCCCCCTGCGGGCCTGGCTGACCGCGGCGGCCTTGGGGGTAAAGCCCAGGTCGTCGATCACCTCGAGCACGTGCGCGAGGGTGTCGGCGCCGACCCGGTCCGGCCGGTTGAGCGCATTGGAGACCGTCGTGATGGAAACGCCGGCCTGCTCGGCGACGTGATAGATCGTCACCGGCTCGGCGGTCTGCTTGGTCATGGCGTCCTCTGCATGCCCGGGTGGCGGCCGGCGGAGCGTCGGTGCACGTCTCCCAGGATCACGAGAATGTCGTCATGCCAGCGCCGAGCCGTCGGCCAGGTAGCCGTCAGTATCGGCGACCCGTGCAGCGCGCCCGGATAGCGGGTGACGTGCGCCGCGACCCCGGCCGCGGTCAGCCTCCGGGCGAATTCCTCGCCCTCGGCCCGCAGCGGATCCAGCTCGGCGGTCAATATATAGGTTTCGGGAAAGCCGGCGAGATCGGTGGCGAAGAGCGGCGAGGCCAGCGGAATGCGGGCGTGGTCGCGGTCGACCAGATATGTCGTGCAGGCCCGGTCGAATTCGTCCTGCGCCTGCGTGAAGAGTGGTACGTCTGCGGCCTCGAGACCGAGATCGGCGAGCGCGGCCCGAGACGTGGCGCCGGTGAGATCGAGGGCCGGCACCTCGAGGATCAACGCGGCCGGGTGCAGATCGGGCGCGCCCAGCACGGCCGCGGCGACCAGGTTGGCGCCGGCCGATGCGCCGCCGAGCGTGATCACCGCCGGGTCGACCCCAAGCCACTCACCGTTGTCCCGCACCCATTCGGCCGCACCGATGATGTCGTACACCGCTTGTGGAAATGGATACTCGGGTGCCAAACGGTATTCCACTAGTACGACGACGCAGCCGGCCTCGACGGCCCGGTGCCGTGCGGTCGCGTCCGCGACGAGCTCGTCGATCGAGCCGGTGATCCAGCCGCCGCCGTGAGCGAGAATGTGCACCGGCAGGCCGGTCTGCTCCGTCGGGTGATAGAGCCGGATCGGGATCGGGCCGTTGAGTGCGGGCACCTCGTAGTCGTCAATCGCGTGTACCTCGGGGCCGGGCAGTCCGAAGAGCGTGAACATGCGGTCGATATCGCTTCGCAACAGCGCCCGCACGGCCGGCAGGTCCGCACCTATATATGGCGTCGGGTCCATCGCGTCCAGGTGGGCCCGCACGGCCGGCTCCAGCGTCATCCTTGCTCCTTAGCGTGCCGGGCCGCCCGGTTGCCGGCCTGCACCGCCGGATCGGGTACGGGCGCCGCGGCCAGCAGCGCGCGGGTATAAGGGTGCTCGGGCGCGGACAGAATCCGGGCCGCCGGACCGCGCTCGACAATCCGGCCCGCGTACATCACCAAGATCTCGTCACTCAAATATCGTACGACCGATAAATCATGCGAGATGAACAAATAGCTCAGCCCGCGGCTCGCCTTCAACCCGGCGAGCAGGTTCAACACCTGCGCCTGCACCGACAGATCGAGCGCGCTTACCGGCTCGTCGCAGACGACGAAATCGGGATCGCCGACAATGGCCCGGGCGATCGCGATGCGTTGCCGCTGTCCGCCGGAAAACCGCGCCGGATAGCGATCGGCCGCCGACTCCGGCAGTCCGACCTCGCGCAATACCTTGGTTACCCTGGCGCGTACCGTCGCGGGCGGCAGATTGTGGCCGTACCGCAGGCCCTCGCCGATCGTGTCGCCGACGGTACGGGTCGGGTTCAATGAGCCGTACGGGTCCTGGAAGATCACCTGCATGCGGCGGCTCAGTCGGCGCCGCACCGCGGCCGGCGCGGTCGTGATGTCCTCGCCGTCGAACTCCACGGTGCCACTAGTGATCGGAGCCAGCCCGAGAATGGCCGCACCAAGACTGGTTTTCCCGGAGCCGGATTCGCCGACCAGGCCGACGGTCTGGCCGCGTTGGATCTCCAACGCGACGGTATCGACCGCGGTCTTGCGCGGGCGGCGATAACCGACAGACAGCCCGCGTACCGCCAGAAGCGCACTCATTGGCGTACCAAATCGTTGAGCTCAAGGTGATGCAGGCACCGCGTCAGGCGGTCGGACTCGAGCTCGACCAGCTCGACCGGCGCCGCCCGGCAATCGGGCCGCACCAACCCACAGCGGTCCTGGAATCGGCAGCCCACCGGCCAATTTCCGCTTTCCAATACAGTCCCCTCGATCGTCGGCAGCGGCTCCCCGGGCGTTGCATTGTGCGGATCGCAGGCGATCAGCCCGGCCGTGTAGGGATGTCGCGGACAACGCACCAGATCGGCGACGCTGGCCTGCTCGACCACGTGGCCGGCATACATCACGACCGCCCGCTGGCAGATATCGCTGAGCACTCCCCAGTCGTGGGTGACGAGAATAATCGCCAGACCCGACCGCTGCAGATCGCGCAACAGATCGAGAATCTCCGCCTGCACGGTCACATCGAGCGCGGTGGTCGGCTCGTCAGCAATAAGCATCACCGGGTCGGCGGCGAGCGCGCTGGCAATTCCGACCCGCTGCGCCATACCACCGGAGAGTTGGTGTGGGTAGGAACGCGCGGTATTCGCGGGGAGCGCCACCAGGGCCAGCAATTCGATCGCGCGTCTACGCGCCTGCCGGCGGGAGCACGCCGTATGGGCACGGACCGCCTCGGCGAGCTGGGAGCCGACGGTGAACGACGGATCGAGGCCGATGATCGGCTCCTGCGATATCCAGCCGATTCGGCCGCCGCGGATCGCCCGCAGCTGCGTCGGATCCGCGCCGACCAGGTCGATACCGTCGAACCGGACGCTCCCATTCACGATATGCCCGCCGCCGCGCAGTAAACCGAGGATCGACAGCGCGGTCACCGTCTTGCCACAGCCGGACTCGCCGAGAATGCCCAGCGCCTCGCCAGGCATCAGATCGAGGTCGACGGCGGAGATCGCGGGCACGTTGCCGAATTCGACGCTCAATCCCCGCACGGACAGCAATGCATCGGTCCGGTGTGGACTGTCGACTGTGGCCGGTTGGGTTGTGTTGTTGTTAGGCCGGCGGGTCCGTGCCTCCTCCGCGCCGTACTGCGCGGCAACAGCGTCGCGTACCGAATCGCCCAGCAGGCCGAGTGCCAACACGAAGGTAATAACCAGAAATCCGGACGGTACGAGCAACCACGGCTGACTGCCGAGATTCTGCGACGCCTCGGCGACCAGGCCGCCCCAGCTCGCCTGCCGGGAACCCACACCGAGGAAACCCAGACCGGTCTCCAGCAGCACTGCCCCGGCGCTGAAAAGCGATAGCTGCACGATGATCGTGCCGGCGAGTCGGGGCAGGATGTGCCGGCGCATGATCGTGATCGCGCGCAGCCCCGACACTTGCGCGGCACGTACGTACAACTCCTCCCGCAGCCCCTTTGTCGTCGAGCGGACGATGCGGGCAAGGCCGGGCGCACCCAGCAGGCCCAGCGCGATCATCGCGGCGGTCTCGTTGTTGGGAAATATCGCCACCACGACCAGCAGAATGATGATGACCGGAACCGAATAGATGAGATCGGCCAGCCGCAGCACGAGCCGCTCCGCCCAGCCGCCGAGGTAGCCGGCCAGCAGCCCGAGCGGAACGCCGACCGCGACGAAAAGCCCGCCGGCGATCAGGCTGCCCAGGATCGTGATCTTCCCGCCGTACAGCATCCGGCTCAACACATCGCGGCCGAGCACACCGGTGCCGAGAAGGTGCTGCGCACTAGGTCCGGCCAGTACGTGTTGCAGGTCCTGCTCATCGGCACCATAGGGCGCGATCAGCGGCGCCAGCAGGCTGGCGATAACAATGAGCGCGAGATAGCCGACCGCAACGACCGCGATCGGCTTGTGCCGAAGCCGGGAGATCACGTACGTACCTTCGGGTTCAGCGCGGCATAGCCCAGCTCCACGATCAGGTTGACGCCGACCACTAATAGCGTGAACACCACCGCAATCCCCTGCAATACGGGAATGTCGTGCCCGGAGGTTGCGGTGACAGCCAATCCGCCAAGCCCCGGCAGCACAAATACCGTCTCGGCGAGTACCGCACCGCCGAACAGGCCGATGATGACGAGCCCGAGCACACTGGCCACGGGTGTGGCGGCATTACGCAGCACGTGCTTGAAAATGATCGACCGTTCGGCAATACCGCGGGCCCGCAGCACGAGAACGTAATCCCGGTCCAGCTCGCCGAGCACGCCGTCCCTCATCTGTTTGGCGATCGGCGCGCTCCCGCCGAGCCCCAGCGTAATGACCGGAAGTACCAGCGACTCAAGCCATTGCACCGGCGACTGTCCGAAGGGGACATACCCGGTTGCCGGAAATATCGGCGCCTTGACGGCCAGCAGCGTAACCAGGACCAGCCCGAGCCAATAGCTCGGCACCGCCAGTCCGAGCAGCGACAAGGTATCGACGCAGCGACCGAGAATGCCGCCCCGCAACGCACTGGCGACGCCGAGACCGACGCCCAATACTGCAGCGACGAGCGTGGCGCCGGCTACCAGGGACAACGTAACCGCCAGTCGCCCTTTGAGCTCATGCCCGACCGGGTCGGCGGATTGGATCGACAGCCCGAGATCGCCATGCAGCGCGCGACCCAACCAATGCCCGTACTGCGTCCATAGTGGATCGTTGAGTCGAAGCTGATCACGCAACGCGGCGTACTGCTGCGGGTTGGCGTTGACCCCCAGGATCGTGCGCGCGGCGTCGCCGGGGACCAGGCTGGCGAGCACGAAGGTGAGCACCGATACGCCGAGCACCAGCGGTATCGCGGCAATCAACCATCGAAGAACCAGCCTGCGCATGATCCCTACTTCGTGTTGAACCAGTCGAGCGGACACGCCACCGGCGCCTGCGCGTTGACCTTCAGACCACCGAGGTCCGCTCGAGCGAAGTAGAGCACCGGGCTAAATGCGACCGGCGCGAACCACGCATTGTCGACGAGATATTCCTGCATCTGTACGTCGAACGCCGCGCGCGGTTTGGGATCCGCCGCCGAGGCTTTCGCGTAAAGCGTGGCCAGGTTCGGCGATGCGGTCTTGAACCCGTTGAATACGGCCGCGGCGGGCAGGAACAGCCCAGCACCCTCGAGATACATTGACTGCCCGCCGTATGCGACCACTACCACCGGGAATTTGCGGTTGGTCATGTCGGTGACGTAGGTCTGGGTATCGGCGACCGTGGTCAGCTTCACCTTGATGCCGACCTTGGCGAGCTGACCGGAAATCGCCTGGGCCATGGTGTCGATCCCACCAAACTGGACCGACAGCACGGGCAGCGTGAAGCCGTTGGGATAGCCGGCGGCCGTAAGCAGCGACTTGGCCTTTTCCGGGTCGTACGGGTATTTGCCGGCGGCCTGCGCCGAATACCCGTCCGCGCCCTTGACCACCGTCTCCACCGTCGGCACGCCATACTTTCCAAGGACCGCCTGGGACACGGTCTTGCGGTCAATGGCGTAGTTGATCGCCTGCCGGACCCGAACATCGCCCAGCGGCTTGCTTACCTCGCCGCCGCGGTCGATGAGATTGAGTCCCTGCCAGACGAACGGCATCGAGACTACCTGCATGCCGGCCGCGGTGGCCTGGCTCGCCGTGGACGTGTCACCGCCGGCCACGACGTCGACCTGGCCGGTCTTCAGCGCATTCAACACCGCCTGTGGATTGGCGATCACCCGCACTACGACCTTCTTGTAATGCTGCCGCGCGGGCTCGAAATAGCCCGGGCGGGCGAGGTACGTGTAATGGTCACCCGCCACGCTCTGCTTCGGTTCGAAGACATATGGTCCGGCGCCGGCGCTACCATTCGCAACCGTCAGCTCTTTCGGCGCGGCAAGGCCTTTCGGGCTGATGATCTGGCCGATCCCGTAATACTGGGTCAGCACCTGCGGCACCATCGGGTTGGGTGCGGCGAGCATGATTGACAGACTCAGCGGCCCGGTGACGTTGATTGCGGTCACGCCGGCGAGCAGCGGTGCCTGCGGACCGAGCGCCTTGCGGGCATAGTCGAGCGAGGCCTTAACCGCCTTGGCGTCGACCGCGCTACCGTCGGAGAATTTCGCGTTGGCCCGCAGCGTCAGGTCGAATTGTTTATTGCCGGCGCCGACGTATTTCCATGATTTCGCGAGATCCGGCTGCAACGATCCGTCCGAGGCCTGATAGATCAGCGGGTCATAGGCAAGCAGCGTGAAGGTCGTGAACGCGTTGTCGACGGTGCCCGGATTGAGGCTGTTCGGCGGCGACCCGACCGCGACGGTCAGCGTATTGCCGGCTTTCGGCGCACCGGTATTGGTACTGGCGGTTTTGCTGCCACCGCCACATGCGGCCACGGCAGTCGCCAGGGCAAGCACTACCGCGGATTTCCTGCAGGCGTTACGGGACATGACGTCCTCCGGGGCCGTTCGGGGCGGCACCGACCTGGGCGCCACCGCCAGATCGATCGCGGAGTCGCTCGGCCGTGCTGTCGTGCGGCTCACAGCATGCGGCGCATTACGAGCGTATGTCAAGTGCTTTACATGAAGTGCTTTACATGATCGTTGTAGGGCAGTATCGGGCCCTCAAGGGAGGTGCGCGATGGCCGACGTGCTGGTGATCGGAGCGGGACCGGGCGGGCTGGCGGTCGCGGCCGAGCTCGGTCGACGCGGCGTATCGGCGGTCGTGGTGGATCGGGCCGACGCGGTCGGCTCGGCGTGGCGGCGGCACTACGAACGCCTACACCTGCACACAATTCGGTGGAATTCCCATCTGCCGGGCATGAAGATCCCGCGCGAGTACGGCCGCTGGGTCGCCCGCGATGATGTGGTCCGCTATCTCGAGGCGTATTCGGCGCACCACCGGATCGACGCCCGCTTCGGCGTTCACGTGGATCGGCTGGATCGGGACGGCGACGGTTGGGTGGCACGCAGTCCGCAGGGTGATATCGCCGCCCGGTATGTCGTGCTCGCGACCGGCTACAACCACACACCGGATCTACCGGACTGGCCGGGTTCATTTACCGGCGAGCTGGTCCACGCGCGGCATTATCTCAATGCGCAGCCGTATGCCGGACGCGATGTTCTTGTTGTCGGTACCGGCAACACCGGGGCGGAAATTGCGGTCGATCTGGTGGAGAGCGGCGCGGGACGGGTCCGGCTTTCGGTACGCACCGTTCCCACATTCGTACGGCGGCAGGTCGGGCCGATGCTGGATAACAGCGGGACCGGCATCGTGCTGCGCCGGTTGCCGGTGCGGCTGGTGGACCGGATCATCGCCACCGCCAGCCGGCTGACCACCCCCGATCTGTCCGCGCGGGGACTGCCGCGCCCGCCGGCCAACGTCTATACCCGGCTGCGCGCCGACGGCGCCGTACCCATCATCGACGTCGGGCTGATCGACCAACTACAGGCGGGCAGGGTCGAGATCGTGGGCGCTGTTACCGGCTTCGACGGCGACAAGGTGCTGCTGAGCGATGGCACCACGATCGCGCCGGACGCTGTTATCGCGGCGACCGGATATAAGCATGGGCTTGAGGACATGGTCGGCCACTTCGACCTGCTAAACAGTCGAGGGCTGCCGACTGTCCATGGTGGACATACGCACCCGAACGCGCCGGGGCTCTATTTCACCGGATTTACCAACCCGATCAGCGGCATACTCCATGAGCTCAACCGCGACGCGCAGCGGATCGCGCGCACCATCGCCACCGCCAAGTGACTGAAATCGTCGGGAACTCGGGTCGGGACCAGCTGGCTGTCATCTCCGAGGTCGCCACGCTGGCGCATCTCGTCGGCGCCGCGCTCTGGCTCAACGGCTGGGTGCCACGGCTTCCATGATCGTGAGTGGATTTTGCGCCGAAAACCGACACAAAACTACTCACGATCATGAAACCGTCCCGGAGACCCGCTAGGCCCGTGACTCGCCGCCGCCATCCGACAGGCAGTACGCGGCTTATAGGTAGGATCGTGCTTCGGTCCGGTCCAGCTGGGCCACCGAGCGGCGCCGAGACACATGCCGCAGCCAGGCGAGGAGCGGACGGAGGTTAGGCGTGAAGTCCGTACTCGCCGCGGCACTGGTCGGGCTGGTCGTGGCGATCCTGTGCACTCCCATCGCGATCAAGATCGCGCGCAGCAAGGGGCTGGGCCAGGAGATCCGCGGCGTGCTCGGGAAGTCGCACCAGGCGAAACGCGGCACGCCGACCATGGGCGGCGTGGTGATCGTCATCGCCACCGTGCTCGGCTACTTCGTCGCGCACCTGCTCGTCGCCAACCAACCCGGCCGCGGGCCGACCGTCTCCGGGCTGCTCGCGTTGTTCCTGCTGGTCGGGCTCGGCTTCATCGGGTTCATGGACGACTTCGTCAAGCTCTTCATGAAACGCAATCTCGGGTTGAACAAGACCCAGAAGATCGTCGGTCAGACCGTCGTCGCCGTCGTGTTCGGGATCCTTGCATTGCGGTTTCGAAATCACGCCGGCCTGACGCCGGCGAGCACCCACCTGTCGTTCGTCCGGGACATCGGGCTGATCAGCGTTGGCACGGTCGGATTCGTGGTGCTCGCTTTCTTTATCATTTCCGGCTTCTCCAACGCGGTGAACCTCACCGACGGGCTCGACGGGCTGTGCGCGGGCAGCTCCGCGATGGTGCTCGGCGCGTACGTGATCATCACCTTCTACCAGTTCCGCAACGCCTGCGGTATGCCTTTGGCCACCACCGGCTGTTATCAGGTACGCGATCCACTCGATCTCACTCTGGTCGCCGCCGCGGCATTGGGCGCCTGCTTCGGGTTTCTCTGGTGGAATGCCAATCCGGCGAAGATATTCATGGGCGACGTCGGCGCGCTGCCGCTCGGCGGACTCTTCGCCGGGCTAGGCATCATGACGCACACCGAGCTGCTCCTGGTGATCATCGCGGGGCTGTCCGTCGCCGAGCTGCTGTCGGATGTCATCCAGATCGGCGCGTTCAAGCTTTACGGGAAACGACCGTTCAAGATAGCTCCGTTACACCACCATTTTGAGTTCATCGGCTGGGCGGAGGCGACGATCCTCACCCGGTTCTGGATTATGAGCGGCATAGCGGTCGCGATCGGCCTCGGCATCTTCTACGGCGAATTCATCTCGCACGGGCTGAGCTAGGAGCGGAATTACGGCACGACCGTCGGCCACCACGCCAAAGTGCGCCCTACCGCGTCGGTAAGCGAATCACCCGGTAGAGCGCACTTTGCCTTGTGCATACCATCGTATTCCGCATGATGGATCTGCCGAGAGACGCGCGTTCACGTGAACGCGATCGGATCCTTGGCAGGACCGCCGATCTTGACCCTGTCGCGCCGATCTTGAAGATATGGCCCCGCATTCCGGACATTCATGGGCCATATCGTCAAGATCGTCGAGGGAAAGCGCGTTCTCATATCAATCTTGACCTTATGGTCGCCTGCCGTCCGATTTGTCCAGCCATAAGGTCAAGATCGGCGAGGGGGTAAAGCGTTTCACCCAGTCTTGGATAATGGCGGTCATGGAAGGAGATCTGTGCCGGCTGCAGGTGCGCTACGTCGGCCGACTCGGGGTTCCGGTTGGGATTTTCGTCGCGGTCGATCACCTGCGCCGCGCCGGACGGCTGACCGCGACGGACGAGGACCTCTATTTCGATCTCGATGACTGGTTTCGGGCGGAGCTGCCCGATCCACCGTTCTATGGTGATGGCAATTCGATTGGCGCGGTGACCTGGTTCAAGACGGCTCCGGCCGCGGATATGCTCGCCCGGCTGGAGCCGCTGCGGGACATCCTTCGGCGCTACGACGTTCCGCACGACCGGATAGAGAGCAACGATCCCGGTCGGATCGTCTACGCGGACGACTTTCAGGTCGGCGTCATTCCCTATATTCGCGCGACACCGACGCCGATACCGCAAGGCTTTACGCTGGGCCCGACCACCGCCGGATCAAAACGCCATCTAAGGAAGAGCACATGATCAGCATTGGCAGGCTCACTCCCAAGGATCGGGCAGAGTGGGAGGAGTTGTTCCGCGGATACAACACTTTTTATGAACGCACGCTGCCGGCCGAGCTGTACGACCGGGCCTGGGATGCATTCGCCGCCGCCGATCGTATGCACGCCTTCGGCGCGACGCTCGACGACCAGCTGGTCGGCATTACGCATTTCCTCACCCACGCCAGCACGACGGCGGCGGACGTCTGCTATTTGCAGGATTTGTTCACCGCACCGCAAGCCCGCGGCAAGGGCGTGGCCGGTGCCCTGATTGACGCGGTAACCGCGTGGGCACGGGATCGGAATTGCAGCCGGGTCTACTGGTCCACCCACCAAACCAACGCCACCGCCCGCCGACTCTACGACCGGGTGGCGGTCAACCGCGGATTCATCCTCTACCAAATTGCCCTCTAGCGCTCCGGCGCTGCCATCTGCGGATGATCGAGCTGATCATGAAGTTAGGCGAGCGACTCGCCGACGACACGCCGGTAATGCTCTCGCTATCTTCATGATCACCGACGCAGACCAGGGAAGCGACCGTATTTCGTTACCACTGGCGGAGGCATCGTGCGAGGGTGGCGCAATGCAAACCCACCGTGAGCAGATAACCCAGATGCGCCGCATCGCCGTGCGCGCACTGGAGGCGTATCCGCTGGCTGATGCGCAATTGACGTTTGTCACGCACGGTGAGAATACGACGTTCAAGGTCGGCGCGCGGGCGCACAACGGCGCGGTCGAACAGTTCCTACTACGGGTGCACCGGCCGATGCGCCACGGCCGGTTCATCGACTCCGACGCCGCCATCGCCTCCGAGCTGCACTGGTTGACAGCGCTGCGAGCGCAGACCGACCTGGCCGTGCCCGAGCCCCTGCTCACTCACGACGGCGAGCTGACCACCACCGTCTCAGCGCCTGGCGTCCCGAATTCCCGTATTTGCTCGATGCTGCGGTGGATGGACGGCCGCAGGTACTCGAGTTCACCCCGACCGCTATACCTGCGCCGGCTCGGCGGCGCGATGGCGCGGTTGCACAACCACGCCGACACCTGGCCGCGCCCGGACGGCTTCGTCCGGACCCAATGGGACTGGGAAACCTTTTTCGGCGACACCATGCGATACGGCGAGACCCACGCAGCAGACGTCTGGGACCTGCTTCCAGGCGATCTGCGGCGGCGTTTCGACCGGGTCGCCGTCGACGCGCGCCAGGCCATGATCGACCTCGGCGACGACCACGAGGCATTCGGTCTTATTCACGCCGATCTCCACCTGGACAACGCACTGTTCGCCGGCGGCGAGGTCAAGCTGATCGACTTCGACGACTCCGGAATCGGCCACCGCCTGTACGACGTGGCGGTGGCGCTGTGGGAGTTGCGACACCGCGACGACTATGCGGAATTCCGGGCCGCAATGATCGACGGCTACACCGCATACCGGTCGCTGCCGAAAGAGCACCTCGACCACCTCGACACGTTCATCGCCATCCGCGAGGTCGCGTTCGGACTGTGGTTCGTCGGCACCGCACAGATCAACCCGGCCTTCCAGAACGGACTGCCCCAAACGCTTGCCGGCATCACAAAGTCACTAGAGGTACTGCAACGGCCCTAACCAGTTTTGTCGGTGGGCCGTGCTTGAGTCGCGCCATGACTGTTTTCCAGACCCAGCCCGATCGCATCCAGCAGCGCGACCTCACGGTCATGCAGCAGAGCACCCTCGACGATCTGAGCCATATTCAAAAGCTCTGGCCGTCGTTCGAGGAGCTTGTCGGTCTGCGCGGCCGCAAGATGTATGCGCAAATTGACGAAAATCTCAACACGTACACAGTGTGCACACCAGTGAAGGAGGACGACGATCCGGATCGGATCGGTCTGCATCGCGGCATCCTGCCCGGCGGCTGGTATTTGCGCGGTCGCATTGTCGGCCCACCGCCGGACAGTTTCGCGAAAATCGGCGACGGCATGCAGGAGCTCAAAGCCACGATGCCGGCCGACGCGACAAGGCCGCTTGTCGAGTTTTACCGGCGGCACGACCATATCGAGCTGTGGATGCCGATCACAGCATAGGAGCGTCTGCGCGGCAGACAACAAGGTACGCTCCCCTCTCGTACGGCCGCGTGTAGCGGTTTACGCGGGAGGAGATCGGAACGTGTTCATCTGGCACTGGTTGCTGACCGTCACCGGCGTCAGCAATTCCAACGGTCGTTGGAATGCATTTTGGGGCGGGTTTGGGTCAGACCTCGCCGAGTTCGCGATTCTCGCCGTCGTGTGGCGCAAGATCAACTGCCATGCAAAGGGCTGCTATCGCATAGGCCTGCATCACATTGAGGGCACGCCATACATCACCTGCCGTAAGCACCATCCGGTTCATCAGGGCAGCCGCGCGGCCACCGCCGAGCAGATCGCGCAGGCACACGCAGCGGCCCAGGCGCGCGCCCAGGCGCAGAACGTCGCCCCGCGGGAGCAGCAGCCGCAGCCCTAAGCCGCGCTACGGCCGTCGGTTTGCGCCAGGCTCTGGCGCCGGTTCCGGGCAGGTCAACGTCTCGACTCGGCCGGCCGGCGCTGGCAGCATCGACTACCTAGGCAAGGAGTAGCCGATGCGCATCCAGGTCACGGCAGCCGAGCGCGAGCGCGGGACGCTCACCCCCGAGCACATCCAGGCGGCTAGCGATGCGTTCGCCCAGGACGGCTTCGTCATCCTCGGCGGCGCGATCGACCCGGCCGTGCTGGACGCCCTCAAACCCAAGCTTGACCAGGACACCGCAACCCTGCTCGAGCGCGGCGAGTGGGGCGGCGCCGGCGCCGTACCCGGACATTTGCAGCAATCGATGCCGCGCAGCGCCAGGCATATCGATCGCGAGATCGTGACCAACCCGTACATCATCGAGGTGACCGCCGCGATCCTCGGGGCCGGGGTGCACAACCACTTCTACAACGGCAATACCAACATGCCCGGCAGCAAGATGCAGCCGCTGCACCGCGACGCCGACCACCTCTGGCCGGGGCACGTTCACCCGACGGCCTCGATCGTCATCAACGTCTCTCCGGTCGACGTCGACGAGGACAACGGCGCCACCGAAATCTGGCCGGGCACCCACCGCGTCCCCGATCCGGTCGGCCAGGTCCGGATAACCGCCGAATTGGAGGCTGCAAGGCGTGCGGTCGTACCGCCGGTGCGCGCGGTCACCACCAAGGGCGATGCGGTGCTGCGCGATATCCGGCTATGGCATCGCGGCATGCCGAACAACGGCCTCGCCGGCCGGCACATGATCGGTATGGTGCACAGCGCGCGGTTTTACCATCACCAGACCGCGATTCCGGTCAACGCCGACGCCGTCACGTTGTTCGAGCATGACGTGCTGACCACGCCGATCGAGATTGTCGCCGACGACTACGACTACCTCTCCGAATTCGTCCGTCCCTGAACGGTCCGGAACGGCCCTGAACAACGTTAGACGGCGCTGGACCGCGGTCGACCCGGCTCAGCGGCGGACGCGATAGCGGATATGGGTGGCTGCCGGGGTATCCACCACCCGAACGATCTCCAATTCGATCTGTGCCGGCAGCACGTCGAACAATCGACGACCGCGACCGAACAGCACCGGGATCTGATGGATCTGCAACTCATCCAGCACCCCGGCCGCCAGCGCCCGCTGCGCCGTGTACGCGCCATGCACCATCACGTCGCGCTCCCCGGCCGCGGCCTTCGCCTGCGCCATCGCGCTGGCGATCCCATCGGTCACATACGTCACCAACGGATAGTTCGCCACCGAGGGACCCGGCGGCCGGTGACTGGGCACGAAGATCGGAACGCCGTGATGATTACCGTTCCAGTGATCGACCTGCTCCACGGTGTGCCGACCCGCCAACACCGCACCGGTCGAGTCCCACTCGTCGTACAACTCCCCGGCCGGCCCGGACGGCCGGCCGAGCTCCCCGTCCGGAGTGCTGAACCATTCGTGCAGCCGCATGAAGCCATCGCCGCCGGGGTTGCCCGGCTCGTCGTTCGGACCCGCGATATATCCGTCGAGGGACATCGACATGTAGAGCACTGATGCGGACATGGGCCTGCTCCTTGTCTTCGCCGGCGCGACCCCGCAGCCGCGCCTCGTGCTCCTGCGTCGAACGAGCGACACACGATTCGACAAGAATGCCGGTATGCGAGGCTGGTAGGCACAGGGAGGTGCCGTGACGCTCGTTGACAACGCCGTGTACGTCGATGGTCGGCGGACCGCCAACCCGGACAGTCTCGAGGAGACCTACGAGCTGCTGCGGGAGCGCAGCGGCATGGCCTGGATCGGGCTGTATCGGCCGGACGAGGCGGAGCTGCGTTCGGTGGCCCGAGAGTTCGACCTGCATCATCTCGCGGTCGATGACGCGATCGCGGCGCACCAACGGGCGAAGCTGGAGCGCTACGGCGCCACGTTGTTCGTCGTTTTGCGCCCGGCTCGTTATCTCGACGACGTGGAAAAAGTGGAGTTCGGCGAGCTGCATGTCTTCGTCGGCAAGCAGTTCGTGGTGACCGTGCGGCACGCCGAGAGGCCTAATCTGGACCAGGTGCGCGAACGGCT
>Ga0137412_10001214_pt1 | contig 19743 bp, 18 predicted proteins | sample CZODoug2_1_16fun_FD_122160 | JGI IMG/M metagenome (GOLD analysis project Ga0137412, IMG submission 122160) | Vadose zone soil fungal communities from Angelo Coast Range Reserve, California, USA - CZODoug2_1_16fungal (Hybrid Assembly) | ecosystem: Environmental > Terrestrial > Soil > Vadose zone...
ACGCCATATTGGCCAAGCACAGCGGTCAAACCGTCGAGCGCGTCAAGGCCGACAGCGACCGGGACAACTTTATGACCGCCGAGCAGGCCCGCTCCTATGGTTTGATCGATTCGATGATTGAAAAACGCGGCGAGATCCCCGCAAAGGCTTAAAGGAGCCTTGTGAACGCCCGATTGGACGTCGCGCGGTTCAGTTCGGAACCCGGTCACGCCCTGAAGGACCTTATCTTTGCGCGGGGTCCGCCGGGTGCTATATAGTCTCTACTGTAGCTGCGTCGTCGGCCTTCCTGCGGCCGGCGGCACGGCCAATTTGAGGACAGCATGAGCGAAGATTCGCGCGGCAAACATGACGACGGCAAGCTTTTGTACTGCTCTTTCTGTGGAAAGAGCCAACACGAGGTTCGGAAGCTCATCGCCGGTCCCAGCGTTTTCGTCTGCGACGAATGCGTCGAGCTGTGCAACGACATAATCCGGGAAGAACTGGAAGAGCGCGCTGAGCGCACCCGCGACAAGCTGCCGAAGCCTCAGGAAATCAAGAAGGTCTTGGATGAATATGTCATCGGCCAGGAACGCGCCAAGCGCGTCCTGTCGGTGGCCGTTTACAACCACTACAAGCGGTTGCAGACGCGCGGCGCAGAGGGCGTGCGTTCCCGCGATGAGGTGGAACTGGCGAAGAGCAATATACTTCTGATCGGCCCGACCGGTTCAGGCAAGACCCTGTTGGCTGAAACCCTGGCGCGCTTGCTCAACGTTCCGTTCACGATCGCCGATGCCACCACCCTGACGGAAGCGGGCTACGTGGGCGAAGACGTCGAGAACATCATTCAGAAGTTGCTGCAAAAATGCGACTACGATGTCGAGAAGGCGCAAACCGGCATCGTCTATATCGATGAAATCGATAAGATTTCGCGCAAATCGGACAACCCCTCCATTACACGCGACGTCTCCGGCGAGGGCGTGCAGCAGGCGCTTCTGAAACTGATCGAAGGCACGATTGCCTCAGTGCCGCCGCAGGGCGGGCGCAAGCATCCTCAGCAGGAATTCCTGCAGGTCGACACGACCAATATCCTGTTCATTTGCGGCGGTGCGTTCGCAGGTCTGGAAAAGATCATCATGAATCGCACCCACAAGAGCGGCATCGGCTTCGGCGCCGAAGTGCGTGGGCACGATGCCAGGCCGCATGGTAACGATGTGTTTCATGACGCTGAGCCTGAGGATTTGATCAAGTACGGCCTGATTCCGGAATTCGTCGGCCGGCTGCCGGTGGTCGCGACGCTGGAGGAGTTGGACGAAGAAGCGCTGATTTCTATTTTGATGCAGCCGAAGAACGCGCTGACCAAGCAATATCGCAAGCTGTTCGACATGGAAGGAGTGGAGCTGGATTTCCGCGAGGATGCTCTGCGCTCGGTCGCCCGCAAGGCGATGCAGCGTAAGACCGGGGCCCGCGGCTTGCGCACCATTCTGGAGAATGTGCTGCTGGACACGATGTACGACCTGCCCTCATTGCGCAATGTTCAGAAAGTCGTGGTCGACGAGCAAGTGATCGAAGGCCACAGCAAACCCTATATTGTTCACCGAACCGAGGAGACCCGGTTGGTGGCTCCAGTTGAGGAACAGCGACGCCCTACCGGCTCGGACCATCTTTGAGTCGAGCTTGAAACTACGTCGGCGGGCCCGCATGTACTCAACTGCGAAGGTTTGATGTGCGTGCCACAACCTAAGAGGCCAGCCTAGTGAGCGATGAACCCATTTCTGATGTCCCCGAAGAAGCGCCGCTCTTGAACGGCACCCCGGTATTGCCGCTGCGCGATGTCGTGGTTTACCCACACATGGTCATTCCGCTGTTCGTGGGGCGTGAAAAATCCATAGTGGCGCTCGATTTGGCCATGAAGGCCGATAAGCGCATTCTCTTGGTCGCGCAGAAACAGGCGGATGTCGACGATCCGAAGGCTGAGGACCTATATCGGGTCGGCACCATTGCAACCATCCTGCAGCTTCTGAAGCTGCCTGACGGCACCGTCAAGGTGCTGGTCGAGGGTGTGGATCGGGCGAGCATCGATAAATTGACGGAGGGCGAGTTCTTTTCAGCGGAAGTCACACCGCTGCCGGACCTCGAGCGTTACGAAGAGCGCGAGATGGACGTGCTGACCCGCTCCGTGATCACGCAGTTCGAACAATATGTCAAATTAAACAAGAAGGTGCCCCCGGAGATCCTGACGTCCCTGGCGGGCATCGAGCAGGCCGGCCGTCTGGCGGACACTGTTGCCGCGCACATGTCCCTGAAGCTATCCGAGAAGCAAAAGGTCCTCGAGATTCCGGACGTGCGCAAGCGCCTCGAGCACATGCTCGCCGTCATCGAGGGCGAGATGGACGTGCTGCAGATCGAAAAACGCATTCGCGGCCGCGTCAAGCAGCAGATGGAAAAGAGCCAGCGCGAGTACTACCTGAATGAGCAGATGAAGGCCATCCAGAAGGAGCTCGGCGAGCTGGACGATGCGCCGAACGAAATCGGCGAACTCGAGAAGCGCATCAAAGCGGCCGGCATGCCGAAAGAGGCGCGCGAGAAGGCCAATTCGGAACTCGCGAAGCTGAAACTGATGTCACCCATGTCCGCGGAAGCCACGGTTGTGCGCAACTACATCGACTGGTTGGTGAAGTCGCCGTGGAAGAAGCGCAGCAAGGTGCACTTGGACATTGCGGCTGCGGAAAAAGTGCTCGAGGCCGATCACTACGGGCTGGAAAAGGTCAAAGAGCGCATCGTCGAATACCTGGCCGTGCAGCAGCGCGTGAAAAATCTTCGCGGCCCCATCCTATGCTTGGTGGGCCCGCCCGGCGTGGGCAAGACCTCCTTGGGACAAAGCGTCGCGCGAGCCACGAATCGCAAGTTCGTGCGCATGTCCTTGGGCGGAGTAAGAGACGAGGCGGAGATTCGCGGCCATCGGCGCACCTACATCGGATCGATGCCGGGCAAGATCATTCAAAATCTCGCCAAGTGCGGCGTTCGCAATCCTTTGTTCCTGCTCGATGAAGTCGACAAGATGTCCACCGACTTTCGCGGTGATCCTTCCTCGGCACTGCTCGAAGTGCTCGATCCGGAGCAGAACAGTACTTTCAACGACCACTACTTGGAGGTCGATTTCGATCTCTCCGAAGTGATGTTCGTGTGCACCGCCAATAGTCTGAATATTCCGGCGCCGCTCCTCGATCGCATGGAAGTGATCCGCATTCCCGGCTACACCGAGGATGAGAAGAGCAATATCGCGCGGCGCTACTTGCTGCCGAAGCAGGTCAAGCAAAACGGGCTGAAGCCGGACGAGCTGGTGCTCGCGGACACGGCGATTCACGACATGATTCGCTACTACACCCGCGAAGCGGGGGTGCGCAACCTCGAGCGCGAGATTTCGAAGATCGGCCGCAAGGCCGTCAAACAGCTGTTGCTGGCGCCGGCGGAGAAAACCGTGAGCGTCGATTCGAACAATCTCGACAAGTACTTGGGCGTGCGCCGCTTTCGCTACGGCAAGGCCGAGGAAAGCAATCGCGTCGGTCAGGTCACCGGCCTGGCGTGGACCGAAGTCGGCGGCGAACTTCTCACCATCGAAGCTGCGGTCGTCAACGGCAAGGGCAAGCTCACCCATACCGGGCAGCTCGGCGAAGTCATGCAAGAGTCCATTCAGGCCGCCATGACCGTGGTGCGCAGCCGCTCGGCCATGCTGGGATTGGATGTGGATTTTTATCAGAAGGCGGATGTGCACATTCACGTGCCGGAAGGTGCGACCCCGAAGGATGGCCCGAGCGCCGGCGTCGGCATGGCCACCGCATTGATTTCCGCGCTCACCAAGATTCCGGTGCGTTCCGACGTGGCGATGACCGGCGAGATCACATTGCGCGGCGAAGTGCTGCCGATCGGCGGACTCAAGGAGAAACTGCTGGCGGCGCACCGCGGCGGCATCACCACGGTATTGATACCGGATGACAACACCAAGGACTTGGCCGAGATTCCCGACAACATCAAGGAAAAGCTCGACATCCGCTCGGTGAAATGGATCGACGAAGTGCTGCAAGTCGCATTGACCCACATGCCCGTGCCTCTGCCGGCGCCGCCGGATCCGCTCAAGCCTCCCGAGGTGATCGCCGGCGAGAAGCCCGCCCGCAAGCCCGCTCGAGCCAAAGGGCAAGTGCGGGCGCACTAGCTGAGCAAATCCTCGGCGACTGCGGCTGACCTCCAAGAGTTTTGGATAAGCACCGCCTTTGATCGCGGCTGGCGGTTGCAGGATCAATCGTGCCGTGCTCGTCGGTGAAGACTATCTCAGCGGTCTCGAAGTTGCCGCGAAGAAGCTGCGCGACATCGAGTCCGGCAACGCCAGGCCGGCCTCCGACTTCAAACTCATCCGAAGCGGGCGTATCGCAAAGGGAGTGACAGATCCCCCGGCGGATGTTCGCGCTGAGCAGCTGCTGCTGTGGGAAAAGAAGCTCGCTTCATTCGGAAAATGAATGCATGAGTTCCGAAGAGGCACCGCTCGCCGTCACGGACACCCACGGGTTTAAAGGCTGCCTTGTCCCCTGACTTTGCGTGACAAAGCGCTTGAATGTGCTAATTTTATCGTGCGCCATCGTTTCCCGTGTGAGCGTCGGCGCGAAGCGGCGTTTGTGCTTGCGCCCGGACCGTGGAAGTATAGTGAGGTCAGACGGTTCGAACGGTAAGCCCAAGGCATGAAAACATTCAAATTCGCAGTACTGTTCGCTTCGGCATTGACGATCGCATCCGGAGCCGCGTGGGGAGCCGGCGTGAGCGCGTACCTACCGCTGAATCTCGAGCCCGAGATGGAGCGGCAAATCGAGCGGGTGCTGATCCTTGCCGATGAGCCGATCTTGAAGCGACCTTTCGCGGTGGCGCTGGTGGAGTTGGCGCTGCCGAAAGCGTGCGAAGTGGATAAGGCGCTGTGCACCCGGGTAAAGAGATACTTGGAGCGTTATTCCCGCGACTATGCGCTGACGCATGCCAGCATCACCGGTTCGGCTGCCCACGGTGGCGGGGCCGATGTGGTCCCCAACAATCATGGCCTTCCCGTGGACAGCAAGTGGGAAGTATCCGCGCAAGGCTTTGTGCAGCCGAACGACTACATGCTGGCGAGCGCCGGTGTCATTGCCTACGATGGTCGAACCCGGCCGACCGGTTCGATGTTGAGTTTCGGCTTCAACTGGGCGCAACTCGATATCGGCTATCGCGACCATTGGTTTTCGCCCGCGACCGACAGCACCATGATGATCGGCACCGAAGCGCCGACCATGCCGTCCGCGACGCTGTCGAACTATGAACCGCTCACACGCCTGGGATTTCAATATGAACTCTTTTGGGCGCAAATGGCCCGCTCCGATCACATTCTGGGTGGCGGTCAAGGCACCACGGTACAGTCGAGCGGCAACCCGAAACTGTTCGGCGCGCAGTTTTCCATAGAGCCTTTCAGCGGTTGGTCGATCGGCGTCAATCGGCAGCTGCAATATGGCGGTGGAGGACTGCCGGATTCCGCCCGCTTTTTGGCGCGGGATTTTTTCAAGCCGGGCGGTCAATCGCAGACGCAGGGAAATCAAGAAGCCTCGTACGTCAGCCGCTTTATTTTTCCCGGCAAGACGCCGTTCGCGGTGTACGTCCAATATGCCGGCGAGAACACGCTGAACGGCGGCAGCTACCTGCTCGGCCAGTCAGCGCTCACAGCGGGCATCGATTTTCCGGTGCTTTGGCGCTATTTCGATATGACCTATGAGGTATCGGAATGGCAAAATTCATGGTACGTCAACAGTGTCTTTTTGGACGGCATGACCAATGGCGGGCTGGTGACGGGCCAGTGGGGCGCCGACCAACGCGTATTCAACGACGGCGTCGGTGCGCGCAGCCAGATGTTGCGTATTGGCTGGGAGCCGCCGTTCGGCGGCTATCTCGAGGAGCGCGTGAGGTACGTTGTGAATCAGGAATACGGCATCGTTCCGTATCGTCATTATTCGGAGTTCACATTGCGCTATTCACGGCCGTTGAATGAGATGACCGTGGGCGGCGAGGCAGTCGCCGGACATGATGTGTTTGGCAAGTCCTTTGTTCGTTTGTCGGGTTTCGTGCGTTACGGCGGCGATCAAAACAGCCACACGCGCGACGCCGACGATGACGACTCGCCGGTTTCAGCTGAAACGCACGGCAATGAACTGTTCATCGATGCCGGTGTGAATGTCAACCAGGTCAAGGCCAACCTGCAGCAAGGCTTCCCGATCGTAACGTCAAAAGTCGGGACCGGCCCCCATATCGGGTTCGGTGCGCGCCGCGCGGTCTCTGAGACGAACGACCTGGGGGTCCGGCTGGAGGATGATCAGGTCGATGGGCACAACCTGTTCGGGGTGCGGGCGCTAGACTACCGGCATCGCTTCGGCGATTCGTTTGCGGCCGGATTATTCGCCGGGGTTGCCCGCTATGATGTAGCAACGCCTGCGTACTCGCTATACGCCGGAGTCGGCGCTCAATGGCGAAACGTGCTGCCAAAATGGGATATCGGCGCGGACTTTCGCTACGCACAGAACGTGGCCCGGACGCATGTTTTGGCCAGCGATGCGCCCATCGCCGGCGTGCGCCCCGACAGCTTCTACAAAATCGAAACCGGCCTTATGTACGTCACGCGGCGATTTTGATGCGGCGGCGGAGCTTGAAACGGTGCGGCAATTGCCAAGTGGTTTTACCTCGCGTAGACTTCCGCGCCTCTTCCAGGGGGGTGCTTAGCTCAGCTGGTAGAGCATCGCCTTTACACGGCGAGGGTCGGGGGTTCGATCCCCTCAGCACCCACCAACAGCGGAGTGGTAGTTCAGCTGGTTAGAATACCGGCCTGTCACGCCGGGGGTCGCGGGTTCGAGTCCCGTCCACTCCGCCATTTCCTGATGTGATCCCGCGCGAGCCGTTTGGCCGCGCTGCGGTGAAGCGGTAAGGTTAGGAAAGAGGTTGGATCATGCTGCAAAGTATTCACGACAAGCTCAAAGGGTGGCTGGCCTACGTGGTCTTGGGCGCCATCGGGTTGGTATTCGTTTTCTGGGGCATCAACTGGACATTGAGCGCGCCCACTTACGCGGCCAAGGTCAACGGCAGTGAAATCTCCTCCAATGAGGTTCGCCAAACTTATCAGCAGCAGCTCGCGCAAATGGAACGCCAGAGCAGTGTCCCGCTCGACGATGCGATGCGCAACGAAATCAAACGCCGGGTGCTCGATGAATACGTGAACAGCGAGGCGCTGGTGACGCGCGCCGATGACTTGGGCTATCGGGTCAGCGATGGTGAGCTGCTGGCGGAGATGTCGAAGGTTCCGGCGTTCCAAGTCGATGGGAAATTCGATCAGGCGCATGCGCTGGCGGTCCTCAACGCGCAGGGCCGCTCGGTCTCGGAAATCGAAGGGTTGTTTCGGCGCGATGCGAAGCTGCGGCAGCTTGACGCGGCGCTCAATGCCTCGAGCTTTGCGACACCCACGGAGCTGAAGGAATTTCGCGCACTCACGCGCCAGCAGCGCGAGCTGGCGTGGCTGACGCTGTCGGCGACCAAGTATGCGGCCTCTGCCACGCCGGATGATGCGGCCATCAAAGCCTATTACGACGCGCACAAGTCCGAATACATGACCCCGGAAACGGTGAACCTGCGCTATGTCGAGTTGAGTCTGGCGCAGCTGGAATCCAAGGTCAGCGTCGATGACGCTCAGCTCAAGGCATTCTACGAAGAGCAGAAGACCAAGACGCCGGATCGTTTCTCGCAGGCCGAGCAGCGCCGCGTGCGCCACATACTCTTGCCGGTCAACGATCCCAAAGAGGACGCGGCCGTCAAGCTCAAGGCGGAAGGCATTCTGAAGCGGGCTCAAGGCGGCGAGGATTTCTCAAAATTGGCGAAGGAATTTTCGCAGGATCCAGGCTCCGCCGCGCAGGGCGGCGATTTGGGTTGGGCGGAGAAAAAGGTTTTTGTCGGCCCGTTCGCCGATGCGGCCTTCAGCATGAAAGTCGATGAGATCCGAGGGCCGGTGAAGACCCAGTTCGGCTATCACATTCTGAAGCTGGACGGGATTCAACCGCCGGCGGTGAAGACCTTCGAGCAAAGCAAGGCGGAACTGGAAACCGAATACAAGCGCAACGAAGCCGAGCGCTTGTTCAACAACGCGCAAGATCAGCTTGCGGATGCGGCGCTCCAAAATGCGACGGACATCGAGTCGGTCGCGAAAAAGGCCGGATTGACGGTGCAGGACATCGCCAATTTCAACCGCAACGACGGCGGCGGGGCGCTGGGCAAGGTGCCCGCGGTCATCGATGCGGCTTTCAGCCAGGATGTGCTGGACGGGCGCTTGAGTCCCATCGTTGAGGTGGAAAAGGGCCGGGGCGTGGTGCTGCGCGCCACGGATCACCAGGTGCCCCAGCAAAAGCCCCTCGAGGCCGTGCGTACCGACGTCGTCGCCGCTTGGAAGAAGCAGCGCGGCGTGGAGCTCGCCGCTGCAGCAGCGGCGGATGCGGCCAAGCGCTTGAATGCCGACGAGTCCTGGGATGCGGTGGCGAAGAGCTTAGGTTTAACCGCACAGGCGCCGAAATTCATCGCCCGATCCGATCAGGATGTGCCCATGGAAATTCGTACCACCGCATTTAATGCGCCGAAGCCTGCGCAAAAATCGATTTACGAAAACTTGAGCTTCGCCAACGGCGACGCCGCGGTGTTGGCATTCAGCGCGGTGCGCGAGGATCCGAATGCGGCGATCGTGAAGGACGCGGACATTCGCCGTCAGTTCGCGGCGCAGATCGCATCGAGTGAAGCGCAAAGCTACGCCGCGGCCGCCCGCGCCGATGCCAAGGTCACGTTGAATCCAAAGGCAATGGACTAGTTGACCGACCTGCTGCACCAGTTTTCGGATTGGTATCTTTCTTCCTTGAGCCAAGGCGGCTACTGGCTCATTGCCGGTTTGATGGCGCTCGAAAGCACGTTCGTGCCCATTCCGAGCGAGGTGATCATCCCGCCGGCCGCTTACCTGGCGCACACCCAAGGGCAGATGTCGATGCTGGGGATCGTTCTTAGCGGGACCGCCGGTTCCTGGATCGGGGCATCAGTCATGTATTGGGGCGCGCGATGGTTGGGCAGGCCGCTGGTATTGCGCCTGGGGCCTTTTATCGGGATATCGTCCGCGAAGATCGAACTGGCGGAGCGCTGGGCCGCTCGCTACGAATCGGCAGGCGTTTTCTTTTCGCGCCTGCTGCCCGTCATTCGTCACCTGATCGGCATTCCCGTGGGTATTTTGCGGATGAACTTTCGCTGGTATGCGCTGGCGACCTTGGCCGGATCGCTGCTCTGGTGCTCGGTGCTGGCGTGGCTCGGAACGACCATTGGGCGTCATCCGGAGCTGCTGGCCGGCTCGTTGCACCGTTTCTTCGCCCTGGTGCTGGGTTTCGCGGTCGTGCTGGCGGCGCTGTACTACTTCTTCGTGCAGAAGCCCTCGGCGAAGCGCTAACGAAGCGCAACAAGGGGTTTGGACACCGGTCATTTACCCGTGTAAAATCCACCGGTAAGTGGTAAGGAGTAAGGAGAATACCGGTGAAAGACCCTCTCTTTGAGTCTAAAGCGCCAAAGCAGACAGTGAGCATAACGCTCAATTCCGATCTCTATGCGAAGGCAAAAAGCATGGGCATCAATGCGTCGAAGGTTGCCGAGGAGGCGCTGGCACACGAGTATTCGGCGCTTCGCAGCGAGGCGCTGCGGGCTGAAATCCGCAACGAACTTGCGGTCTTGGAGAAATTTGAAGCGCAGCACGGATCATTCCCAGAACTCGTGCGCGCTCACTACGAGCGCGACGATGGCGCAGTTTGACGTCTTCGTAAATCCATTTGCGAGCGTGCGCCGGGCGTACCCTTTTGTAGTTGCAATGCAGTCGGATTTGACCATCAACACTGCTGAGCAACTCGTAGCGCCGATTGCGTCAAATGATTACGAGCATTCGAGTATCCGACGTGTCATGCCGGTCGTCGCGTTGTTAGGAAATGACCACGTCGTGCTGGTCCCAAGACTGACTGTTATGAGATCTCGCGATTTAATCGAGAAAGTCGATTCCATCGCGGCCGCGCGCAGCGAACTGCTAGCCGCGATCGACTACCTCTTTTTTGGCGTTTGACTAGGGATCCTTTGGCCTAGGGCCTAGGTCTTTGCCACCGGTGCACTCCCTGGGTACTTGCTAAAGATCGCTGCCGTCGCCAAATCGATCTTCTGAACCGCCTCGGGGCCTGACAACTCGTAGACGTTTTGGCTGGCGCTGGCATGCCAAATTGGCTTGTGCGACTTTGCGTCAAAGAGGTCGACCGCGATACGGGTTTCGTTCTCGACCCAAGGACCGTCATAGCCCCAGGCGCCGCGGAATCCAAAGCCGCCGCGACGACCTCCGAAGCCCCAACCGGCGCCGTAGTAGCCGCCGTAGTAGCCGTCAAACACCTGGCGTGACCCCATGGCATAGCCAACCACGCAGTCGGCATTGGCGCGATCGACGAGCTGGATGCCCCGGGCGGACATTTGGGACTGAATGGAAACGCGCAGGCGCTCGGCATTCAAAGGATTGGCGTACGCCGCGGGTTGGTCGCCATTGGCGACATGCTCCATGGCGAAGGCATAGGTATGGCAGACGGATACCGACATGTCCTTGGCGTAGTCGGTCCGAACGGCGACGGTATTGCATGCGCTGAGCCCGAGGGCCACGGTGCAGGCCACCACTGAAATCAAAGTCCGATTTAACATGCGCTACCCCTTTTCAGATAATCAACTTACCTGCTCAACGTTGGAGCCCCAATACAGTTGACAAGTTTCACACCCCATCTCCATCTGATGGAAAACTCATGCCCACCGTGTGGAAACCTCCGTCCACATACAGCACTTCCCCGCTGATGCCCGCCGCCAGATCCGAGCACAGAAAGGCCGCTGCGTTGCCCACGTCATCAATGGTCACATTGCGCCTGATGGGAGCGGCGGACGCCACGTGGCTGAGCATTTTGCGCAAACCCGGTATCCCTGCGGCGGAGAGGGTTTTAATCGGCCCCGCCGAAATGGCATTGACCCGGATGCCCTGAGGCCCCAAATCGGCGGCCAGAAAGCGCACATTGGCCTCCAGACTGGCTTTGGCCAGCCCCATGACATTGTAGCCCGGGATGGAGCGCACCGCGCCCAAGTAACTCAACGCGACGATGGACCCGGCCCGGCCCTGCATGAAGGGCTGCGAGGCTCTGCTCAAGGCCGTGAGGCTGAAGCTGGAGATGTCGTGGGCGACGCGAAAATTATCCCGTGTGGTGGCGCTGATAAAATCTCCGGTCAGCGCCTCTCGTGTGGCAAACGCAACGGCATGCACCAGAATATCGAAATGAGACCAGCTTGTTTTTAAAAGACCGAAGCCTTTTTCAATGTCGGTGTCCGCGGCGACGTCCATCACGAATGTGATGTCAGATCCTAGTTGTTTGGCGAGCGGGACGACCCTATCGGTCATGCGCTCGATATGCGCAAAGGCGAGTTCGGCGCCTTCGCGATGCATGGCCTGCGCGATGCCCCAGGCAATGGAACGATCAGTGGCGAGGCCCACGATCAAGGCGCGTTTGCCGCTCAGAAAACCCATAATTTCTTCTACCCCTGCTGCCGGTTCGAATCAACGTACATCACCAGTCGTTTTCCGGCTCTGATCTGATGATGCACGTTCAGGCCATTCCAGCTCTTGAGCTGCGACACCGAGACCTGAAACTGGCGCGAAATGCTGTAGACAGTGTCGCCGCTGCGAACCGTATAGAGCAAGCGCCGTCCGGAGACGATGCCCTCGTCACGAAGGCGGCGGGTGCTCGCCTTGATCACCAATCGCTGACCCTTCACCAGCGTGTCCTGGGCGCCCAGGTTATTCAACCGCGCGAGCGTGCCCACCGGCATGCCATGGCGGCGGGCGATGGAACTCAAGGTTTCGCCGGCCCGCACGCGATAGACGATTTGACGCTGCCTGCGACCGCCCAAGTCCGTTTCCGGCCGGTCGACTCGCGAAGCGGCCAGCAACACCTTGTCGGTCAGCTGCCCGCTGATTTCCGGAATTTTCAAAGTCTGGCCGGCGATGACCTTGCCGTCCTTCAAATCGTTGACCTTTGAGATGACGGCAACCGTGGTGCCGTATTGCTTGGCAATCATCGGCAGCGTCTCTTTGCGGCTGACATCGTGGCTGGCAAAGCGCACGCGATCGTCGGGACCCAAGGTCTTCAGCGCCGTATCAAAGGCATCCGCGTTGTCGATGGGCACCAATAAGCGGTGCGGACCATCCGGATCCGTGGCCCAACGATTATAGCCCGGGTTCAGCGCGACCAATTCATCGTAGCTGCTGCCGGCGAGTTGCGCGGCGATTTTCAAGTCGATTTGCGAATCCGTATCGATGAGCGCGAAGTAGGGCTCATTGGGGATGACCGCGAACTCCAAGCCGTAGCGTTCCGGTTCTGCCATCAGGCGTTTCAAGGCGAGCAGCTTCGGCACGTAGGCGCGGGTTTCGGCAGGGAGTCGCAAATGCCAAAAATCCGCCGGTTTGCCGTTGGCGCGGTTGAAATCCAATTCGCGCTGCACGCTGTTCTCGCCCACGTTGTACGCGGCGATCGCCAGCAGCCAATCGCCGCCGAATTGATCATGCAGTGCCTGCAGATAATCGAGGGCCGCCCGGGTTGATTCGACCACGTCGCGTCGGCCGTCGTACCACCAATCACGTTTGAGGCCGAAGCGCCGGCCGGTGTCCGGAATGAATTGCCACAACCCGGCGGCACGGCTCCTGGAGTAGGCAAAGGGCTCGTACGCGCTCTCCACGACAGGGAGCAGCGCAAACTCCAACGGCATCCCACGCGCCTCTACTTCGGTGATGATGTGATACAGATAGCGCTGGCCACGCTGAAATACCCGCTCCAGATAATCCGGATTGTGTTCGAACCAAGCCAGTTGCACATCGATCGCGGGCTCCTGGACTTCATCGAAGGCGAAGCCGGCGCGCATGCGATCGAATAAATCGTCGTAGTCCTCACCGTTGTGATGCTGCCACTCGCGCGGCATGCTCAAGGAGGGAGTCGCGCCGAGGACCGATCCGGTATCGGAAGGCGCGATGGGTGTCTCTGAGGTGGGCGAAGCCGGCATCACGATGGGTTCGCGCGGAGGGGGCGCCGCCGGCTGATGCGCGCAGGCACCCAGCAACAAGGCGATGCCGCCGAGAAAGAATTGTCGTTTGATCGGTGTCATGAGTGTTCCGCTAACGGAATTGATCCTTCCAGGCGCGCAACACGCCGAATACGTCGCAGGGCTCCTCGAGCTTCTTTCCCGAATGCGTCTCAGCGGCAGCGCGCACGCTGGGTTTGTCGCAACGCAAAAACGGATTCACTCGGATCTCCAAACTCAAGGTTGACGGGAGGCTCGGCTCGCCGGCCGCGCGGATGCGATTCACGCTCTCCAGGTATTCGAGCGCTGCACCATTGACCGGCTCTACCGTCAAGGCAAAGCGCAAGTTGGCGGCCGTGTATTCGTGGCCGCAAAAAACTTGCGTTTCGGGCGGCAGCTCCCGCAAGCGATTCAAAGAAGCATTCATCTGCCTTGGCGTACCCTCAAACATGCGACCACAGCCCGCGCTGAAAAGCGTATCCCCGCAAAAAAGCGCGCCATGCCCCCAAAATGCGATGTGACTTAAGGTATGCCCGGGCACTTGCAAAATCTCGAAGCTAAGTCCCAAGTCCGGCAACTCGCAGCGATCCTGATCGCGGACGGTTCGGGTTCGGTGAGTGATGCGCTCATCATCGGGGCCGATCACGGGCACCGGCCCAAGGCGCAGCAATTCAGGCACACCCCCGATATGATCCGGATGGTGGTGAGTCAGTAAAATGGCCGCCAGGCTCACATTGCGGCGCTTGAGTTCGGTGATCACGGGCGCAGCTTCGCCCGGGTCCACCGCTACCACCCGGGCCGGCACCTTCGGTGATTCGATGAGCCAGATATAGTTGTCGGAAAATGCGCGTACCGGGCGCACGTTGAGATGCATTGCATGGATTGACATTTTGCGGCGTATTTAACCTGTAACATTAGAACTTCGCTAGTATTTTCATGAAGGACTCTTAAGTTGGAATCGACGCCTGACACTTCGATGTGCGACTGGTTCGAAGGCCCTTTGGGGGCGCGCGTGCTGCGCGAGGAGGCGGTGTTGGCGACGTCGGCGCTCGACAATGTTTTCGGCTTCGAACTGTTGCAAGTCGGCGCGTGGGGACCCAAGCACCACTTGCTGGATGGCGCGCGCACGCAGCATGCGACGCTGTTGGCGCCCGAGCTTGGCCCGGGGGTGACGCTGTGCGCGCCGCTCGATACGCTGCCGTTCAGGTCCGATTCCATTGATGCGATCCTATTGCCGCACACGCTCGAGCTGGTTGAAGACCCTTATGCGGTGCTGCGGGAGGCGGAGCGTGTGCTCACCGGGGAAGGCTGCCTGCTGATTTGCGGCTTCAATCCTTTCAGCGGTTGGGGCGCACGCCGTTTGTTTGGTCGGTACTTGGGTCGGCCGGCATTCCCGCCGGGAACGCTGCGCATGCTGTCGGAGCGACGATTGCGCGATTGGGTCGCGCTGCTGGGTTTTGATGTTGACAGCGTTCACGGCTATCTTGGCTTTCTGCCCTTGAAAGGCCGCACGGCCGACGTACGGCAGCGACGCCCGTTGACGGCGGGCGGCTATTTGCTGAAAGCGCGCAAGCGCGTGTCGACTTTGACCTTGATACGGCCGCGTCGCCGTGTACGACAGCGGGTGCTGGTCGGCGCGGCCGAGCCGACCAACAAAGTTGGGCCATGACCGAAGTTGAAATATTCACCGATGGCGCATGCCGCGGCAATCCGGGCCCGGGTGGCTGGGCCGCACTGCTGGTCTCGGGCAAGGAGCGCAAGGAGGTCTCGGGATCGGAAGCGACCACCACCAACAACCGCATGGAGCTCGCCGCCGCCATCGGCGGTTTGAACGCCTTGAAACGCCGATGCGCGGTCAAGCTGTATACGGACTCCAAGTACGTGCTTCAAGGCATCACCGAATGGCTGCCGAATTGGAAGGCACGAGGATGGCGCACCGCGGCGCGCGAACCGGTCAAGAATCAGGATCTGTGGCAATTGTTGGACGCGGCCGCCGCAACCCAAGATATCCAGTGGATTTGGGTGAAGGGGCATTCGGGACACGAAGGCAATGAATACGTTGATCAGCTCGCCAACGATGCAATCGATCGCATGCTGGCAGTGCGGTAAGATTTAAGAATGCGTCAAGTCGTTCTCGATACGGAAACCACAGGTCTTGAAGTCGAACAGCAGCACCGCGTCATCGAAATCGGTTGCGTGGAGTTGTTCAATCGGCGCCTGACCGGCAGACGCTTCCACCAATACTTGAATCCCGAGCGCGACATCGAAGAAGGCGCGCTTCAGGTGCACGGTCTGACGCGCGAACGCTTGGCGAAGGAGCCGACCTTCTCGCAGGTGCACCTCGAATTCCTGGAATTCATCCGCGACGCGGAATTGATCATCCACAATGCGCCCTTCGACGTCGCCTTCCTGAACGCTGAACTGAAGCGCATAGAAGCGGTGCACCGCGTAGCGGATCTGTGCCGGGTGCTCGACACCCTGGCGCTCGCGCGGCAAATGCATCCCGGACAGCGCAACAGCCTGGATGCGCTCTGCAAGCGGTACTCGGTCGACAATTCGCATCGCGAATACCACGGCGCGCTGTTGGACGCGCGCATCCTCGCCGAGGTGTATTTGGCGATGACGGGCGGGCAGGGCAGCCTGACATTGAGCGCCGAGTCCGACACTGTGCGCAGCCGGGCACGCCACGCCGCACCGATGCGATTGGCGACCGACATCCGCATCGTCGTGGTCCAAGCCAATGAGGAAGAAGCGGCTGCCCACGAGCACATCCTCGCATTGCTCGACAAGGCGTCCTCCGGCAAAACGGTGTGGCGACGATTGTGAAACTGCTCGTGACCGGCGCTGCCGGTTTTATCGGTTTTCACACGGCGCGGCTGCTGCTCGAGCGGGGTGATGAGGTTGTCGGGCTCGACAACCTCAATGCCTACTACGATCCGGGCTTGAAGCACGCGCGCCTCGAGATATTGAAGGATTATCCGCAATTTCGATTCGTGAAGGCAGATGTTGCGGATCGCGAAGCCATGGAGACGCTATTCCGCGCGGAGCAGTTTCGGCGCGTGGTGCACTTGGCCGCGCAGGCCGGCGTGCGCTATTCCATCGAGAATCCGCATGCCTATGTGCACAGCAACATCACCGGCTTCTTGCAAGTCATCGAAGGTTGCCGTCGCACCCAAGTCGAGCACTTGGTCTATGCCTCCACCAGCTCGGTGTACGGTGCGAACACGCAGATGCCCTTCACCGAACGCCAAGGCGTCAATCACCCGTTGTCGCTGTACGCCGCCACCAAGCGATCGAACGAATTGATGGCCCATAGCTATTCCTCGCTGTACGGCTTGCCGACCACGGGCTTGCGATTCTTTACCGTATATGGTCCCTGGGGGCGGCCCGATATGGCGCTGTTCCTGTTCACGAAGAACATTCTCGCCGGCCTCCCCATCGATGTGTTCAACGACGGCCATCATCGGCGTGATTTCACCTATGTGGACGACATCGTCAAAGGTGTGCTCGCCGCGGTCGATCACGCGGCACGGCCGGACCCAGCATGGGATTCCGATGATCCGAATCCCAGCACCAGTTACGTTCCATACCGGATTTATAATATCGGCAATCAGGCACCCGTCGCTCTGCTGCGCTATATCGAGGTGTTGGAACAATGCTTGGGCCGAAAAGCGCAAAAAAATCTCTTGCCCATGCAGCCAGGCGATGTGCCGGATACCTGGGCCGATGTGGAAGCCCTGATCAAAGATGTGGGATACCGACCTGGCACCGAATTGCAAACGGGTGTGAAGCAGTTCGTCGAGTGGTATCTTGCCTACTACCACCCGCAATCTTCATGAGCCCGTACCCATCATGAGCCAATTGAATTCTTCTCTGCCGGCATGGGGCGCCGTGGCGGCGCATGCCAAAGAAATGTCCAAGGTGCATCTGCGGGATCTGTCGGCTGCGGATCCCAAACGCTGGCAAAATTTTCACTTTGAGCACGACACGTGGCTGCTCGATGTTTCCCGCCAGCGCATTACGCAACAGACCTTGTCGCTGCTGTTTGAATTGGCGCGGGCCGTGGATCTCTCCGGGCGCATTGCCGCCATGTTTCGCGGCGACCCCATCAACAGCACGGAGCAGCGCGCGGTGCTGCATACGGCGCTGCGCTCGGATTTTGCGGGTTCACCTGCCATCCAGGCGGAGGTCAAGGATTCGCGCCGCAAGTTGTCGGCCTTCGCCGGCGCGGTGCGCAGCGGAAAAAAGGTCGGCGTCACCGGCCAGAAATTCAGACACGTCGTGAACATCGGCATTGGCGGCTCAGACTTAGGGCCGTTGCTGGTATGCGAAGCGCTGCGTGCCCAGTGGAGCGGCGATATCACGCCGCACTTCGTGTCGAACGTGGATCGCACCCAGCTCGAGGATTTAACCCGCACCTTGGACCCGGCGGAGACCTTGGTCATCGTGTGCTCCAAGACGTTTGTGACGCAGGAGACGCAGACCAACGCCAATGCCGCAAGAGCCTGGATCGTGGGCGCGTTGGGCGAGAAGGCCGCGGGCAATCATTTCGTCGCGGTGTCGACCAATACGCAAGCCATGGACAAGTTCGGCATTGCCGCCGACCATCGATTCACCATGTGGGATTGGGTGGGTGGGCGTTATTCGGTCTGGTCGGCCATCGGCCTCATCGCCGAAATCGTGATCGGTACCGAGCGATTCGAAGAATTCTTGAAGGGCGCCGGCGACATCGACAAGCATTTTACGACGACGCCTTTCGAGAAGAATTTACCCGTGCTCATGGGGCTGATCGGTGCGTGGAATCGGACGTTTCTGAACCTGCCGACGCTTGCGGTGCTGCCCTATGATCAGCGCCTGGCGCGGCTGCCGGCCTACCTGCAGCAGCTCGAGATGGAAAGCAACGGCAAGTCCGTTTCCTTGGAGGGTATCCATGTCGATTTCGCGACGGCGCCCATCGTTTGGGGCGAGCCCGGTTCGAACGCGCAGCATTCGTTTTTCCAAATGCTGCATCAGGGCACCTTGACCCAGGCACTGGACTTCATTGCGCCGCTGCGTGGTTCATGGGGCGGCACGGAAGGCCAGGATCTGGCCTTGAAGAACTGCTTCGCACAATCGCAGGCCTTTGCCTTCGGATACCCCTTGCCGGACGTTGAGGCGGATATGCGCAAGGCCGGCGTGAGTGCGGGAGAGATCGCGCGCATCGGCACTCACCGGGTGCACGAAGGGAATCGCCCCAGCTCTCTGCTCATGTATCCGCAAACGACCGCGCGCACGTTGGGTGGTATCCTGGCCTTGTATGAACACAGCGTTTTCGTGCAAGGGACCGTTTGGGGCGTGAACTCATTCGATCAGTTTGGCGTGGAACTGGGGAAGAAGCTGGCGGTGGGTATCGATATGGCGGGGGTCAAGCCACCTCAGGGGTCCGGCGCAGCAGGGATTGCAGCTTTGATCAATTACGTGTCGACGCATCGAAAGTGACGGCACGCAAAGGCATCATTTTGGCCGGCGGCGCCGGCACTCGCCTGCATCCGATCACGATGTCGTTGTCCAAGCAGCTGCTGCCGGTGTACGACAAGCCGATGATTTACTATCCGCTGGCGACGTTGATGTCGGCGGGAATTCGGGAATTTTTGATCATCACGACTCCTCGCGATCAAGTCGCATTTCGCGAACTTTTGGGCGGCGGTGAAAAATGGGGCGTGCAATTCGCGTACGCCGTGCAGGCTGAACCCAATGGCATTGCTCAGGCATTGATCATTGCGGAATCGTTCCTCGCCGGCGCGCCGTCCGCGCTCATTCTCGGCGATAATATTTTCTACGGGGCGAATCTTTCTGAATTGCTGTTGTCTGCCTCAGATCGGACGGAAGGCGCTACGGTATTCGGCTACTACGTACAAGATCCGGAGCGCTATGGCGTGGTGCAATTCGACGCAGACGGCAAGGTAACGGACTTGTTGGAAAAGCCGCCAAAGCCGCCGTCGAACTATGCGGTCACGGGCGTTTATTTCTACGATGAGCGGGCGCCCCAATTGGCTCGCTCCATCAAACCCTCGGCGCGCGGCGAACTCGAAATTACCGATTTGAACCGCGCCTACCTCAAGGAAGGAAGCTTGAACGTCGAGCGCTTGGGGCGGGGCATCGCTTGGCTCGATACCGGCACGCACAATTCGTTGCTCGACGCAGGCGTGTTCGTGCGCATCATCGAAGAGCGGCAGGGCCTGAAGGTGGCTTGCGTGGAAGAGGTGGCCTGGCGGATGGGATTCATCGGTGCCGCGCAGCTCAAAGAATTGGCTCTGCCGCTGCAAAAAAGCGGTTACGGCGAATATCTGCTGCGTATTCTGCGCGATGAGCACCGGCCATGAAGTTTCACAAGACACCCATCGTCGACGTCGTTCTGATCGAGCCGCAAGTATTCGGCGATGACCGCGGCTTTTTCATGGAAACCTGGCAGGCATTGAAATTCCAGGCGTCCGGCATCGATGCGAATTTTGTCCAGGACAATCACAGTCGTTCGACCCAGTGGACGCTGCGCGGCATGCACATGCAGGTTGAGCACACGCA
>Ga0137412_10001215_pt1 | contig 19738 bp, 15 predicted proteins | sample CZODoug2_1_16fun_FD_122160 | JGI IMG/M metagenome (GOLD analysis project Ga0137412, IMG submission 122160) | Vadose zone soil fungal communities from Angelo Coast Range Reserve, California, USA - CZODoug2_1_16fungal (Hybrid Assembly) | ecosystem: Environmental > Terrestrial > Soil > Vadose zone...
CCGCGGTTCAACGGGCCAGCGATGGTGGACGCGGTGGTGGCCGAGCTTGCTGATGCCCCAGGCGACGTCACCCTGGTCGTCGACGATCTGCAGGAGCTGAGCTCGCCCGAGGCGCTCACCGCGCTCGCCTGCCTGATGACGAAGCTTCCCGCCAACGCGCACGCCGTACTGGCGACCCGCCGTGACCTACCGTTGCGGCTGCATCAGCTCCGCCTGACCGGCGAGCTCGCCGAAATCCGCGCGGCCGACCTCCGCTTCACCGAGCCCGAGACCCGTGAGCTGCTCGGCGCCTCGGAGATCAGACTCTCCCGGACCGCCGCGGCGCGACTGCACCAGCGAACGGAGGGGTGGGCAGCGGGACTGCGGCTCGCGGCGCTGTCGCTGTCCGGCCATCCCGACCCCGAACGTTTCGTCGAGGAGTTCTCCGGGACCCATCGCGCGGTCGCCGAGTACCTGCTCGCCGAGATGCTGGACCGCCAGCCAGCGCAGGTGCGGCACCTGTTGTTGCGCACCTGCCTGGTGGACTGCGTCAATGGCGAGCTCGCGGACCTGCTGACCGGCCGCCGCGACTCGGCACGGATACTGCTGGACCTCGAGGACGCGAATGCGTTCGTCGTCTCGCTCGACCCCGGGCGCACCTGGTTTCGCTACCACCAGCTGTTCACGGACCTGCTCCGCCTGGAACTACGCCGAACGCTGCCCGCTGACGTGTCCGCCCTGCACCGGCTGGCCGCCGAGTGGTTCGGTCGACAAGGGCAGGTCGCCGAAGCCATCCGGCACACCCAGGCGGCGGGCGACTGGCCCGGCGCGGCCCGGTTGCTCGCCGACCACTCGGTCAGCTTGACCATGGATGGGCACGGGGAGACCGTCGAAGCGCTCCTGCGGGCCTTTCCCCGGGGAGATCACGCCGAAAATCCCGAGCTGGCCCTGGTGCGAGCGGGACGCGGCCTCGCGCACGGACGGCTGGACGAGGCACACGCCCACTTGACCGTCGCCGAGGCGCACGCCGAGACGACGTCCCCCGATCGCCGGCGCCGCCTGAGGATGGCGACCAGGTCCCTGAGGCTGACCCTCGCCGTGCGCCGCGGTGACCTCGCGGGGGCCCTGGACCAGGCGACATCCCACGGGTCCCCGACACCCGGCCAGTCCGGCGACATCGCGCTGGAAAACGACATGCAGGCGCTGGCACTGCTCGACCTCGGGACTGTCGAGGCATCCCTGGCGCTGCCAGATGCTGAACGCCATCTCCGTGAGGCCGCGGCGCTGGCCCACGAGATCGGCCGGCCGCACCTGGAAGCCGCCTCGCTCGCGCAGCTCGGGTTCGCGTCGAGGACCCACCCGTTCGCCACCACTGCGCAACGCTGCCGCGAGGCGATCGAGTTCGCCGAACGACGTGGCTGGGGCGCGGAGCCGGTGGTCGCGCCTGCGCTGGTCACGCTGGCCAGCACACTGGTGTGGACCGGGGAGTTCGACGAGGCGGAGCGATGGCTGCTGCGCACCGTCCAGGCGGTGGAGACCGACACCGGGCCCGACCTCAGACTGCTCGTGCACATCGTCAGCGGCATGCTTCACATCTGCCGTGGCCGCTACCGTGACGCGCTACGCGAGTTCACCTCGGCAACGCGGCTGCAAGCCCGGCTGCCCTACTCGCACGCGGTGACGAACCAGGTAACCGGCTGGATGTCGGCCACCCAGGCCCGCGCCGGGATGCTCAGCGAGGCACACGCCACGCTCGAGGGACTCGACGACGACCGGGGCGAAATCCGCAACGCCCGTGCGGCGATCCTCCTCGCGGAGCACGAGCCGGGCGCGGCGCTCGCCGCATTGCGCGATGTGCTGGACGGCACGGCCCCGATCATCGGCAATGTCACCCTCATCGAGGCTCACCTGCTGGCCGGGCGCGCCCATCGCCGGCTCGGTGACCAACGCGCCGCGACGACATCCACCGAGCGCGCCCTCGCGCTCGCCGCGGTCGATCGGCTCGTACTGCCGTTTGCGATGACCGGCGCCACGGAGCTGTTGGAATCACTACCTAGGCGGGACACCGGATACCAGGCGCGGCTCACCGAAATCCTCGATGTCCTGCGCGGCTCATCCTCGACGCCCGCCGACCAGCCCGTATCCGGGTACGTCGAGAAGCTCAGCCCCGGCGAGCTGCGGGTCATGCGATACCTGCCCACCAACCTCTCCAGGCCGGAGATCGCAACCGAGCTGTCAATCTCGCTCAACACCGTCAGCACGCACATCCGCAGCATCTACGCCAAGCTCGGCGTCGGTGATCGTTCCTCCGCCGTGCGGCGCGCCCAACAGCTCCAGATTCCCGGCGCTGGTCGCACACGTTAGCCCGGCGATCACCGGATCCCGGCGATGTGGGTTCACTTCGACGAACTCCACCATCAGGTCATGGACGCGGAGCCTGCCCTGTACACGATCCGAATCAACGGACACCTGGGCCCGACAACGCTGTCCGCGTTCCCGGCGATGGTGCCGCACCGGTACGCCGCGCACACAGTGCTCACCGGCCACCTCGACCAATCCGCGCTGTACGGCGTACTGGCCGAGGTCGAGGCACTCGGCCTCGAGCTCCTCGAGGTTCACAAGCTGATCCCCGGCGAATCACCGTAATCAGGCGAGGCTCCGTCACCTTCCTCCCGACAAGGTTGTGGCGTGTCGCGCAGCTTCACGGTCGAGGCGGCCCGCACGAGGGAATGGAACGTATGAACGCTGACGAGATTGCGGATGTTCTAGTCGTGGGCGGCGGCTCGGCCGGAGCCGTATTGACGGCCCGTCTCAGCGAAGACCCAGGCCGACGTGTGCTACTCCTCGAGGCGGGAAAGGCATACGGCCCCACCGATTTTCCCCCGGTGCTCACCGACCTGGCCCAGGTCGGCGGGGACTCTGAGCACGATTGGGGCTACGCGGCCCGGGGTGGTCGATTCTCGCCGAAGATTGTCGCGTTGCGGGGCCGAACCCTGGGTGGCAGCTCCGCAATCAACGGCGCTGTCGCCGTGCGCGCTCGGCCGGCCGACTTCGCCAGGTGGAATGTGCCGGGCTGGTCGTTCGAGGAAGTATTGCCGGTCTATCGAGAGCTTGAGAACAACCCCGATGGCGCGGAGGAGTTCCACGGGCGAGGCGGGCCTTTCCCCATTCGTCAGCGGCGACGTGAAGACCTCAGCCCATCGGGCCGGGCGTTCATCGACGCCTGCATACACGAGGGCTACCCGCTGATCCCCGACTTCAACGCCGACGTGCGAGACGGGGTTGGAGCGCTGCCGCTCAACGTGGTCGACCAGGTACGACAGAACACCGCCCTGGCCTATTTGACCTCCGAGGTTCGGGCACGACCGAATCTGACGATTCGCGGCGAGGTCGTAGTGGACCGGGTGCTCTTCGAGGGTGGAGCGGTGTCCGGCGTGGTGACCTCGGATGGCGCGATCGTCCGCGCCCGCGAGGTTGTCCTCTCCGCTGGGGCCTACGGAACGGCCGCTGTTCTGCTGCGTTCCGGTGTTGGGCCCAAGGGCGACCTGACGGCCCTGGGGATCGAGGTCGTGGCCGATCTCCCGGTCGGTCGACACCTGCAGGATCATCCGTTCTTCTACAACGTCTATGCGTTGGCGCCGGGTCATACCCAGATGGCGCCGGGCCCGCTCGCGCAACTCTGGGCGGCCACCAGCGAGGCAGCGCCCGACGAGCTCGATCTGCACATCAACGCCCAGCACCTGCTCGATCCAGCCATGAGCCCGACAGGCGGCGCGATCGTGCTCGCGGTCTCGGTCGTGCAGCCGGAATCGCGGGGCTCGGTGCGACTGAGCAGCCGCAATCCCGCGGACCCGCCGATTATCGACAACAACTTCCTCGATACCGAACGCGATCGCCGCCGCATGCTCGAGGGCGTCAGGCTCGCGCGCCGAATCGCACGCAACCCTGTCCTGGCGCCGTTCATCGCCGCCGAAATGATGCCGGGCGATGAGGTGAACGACGATGCGTTGCCCGACTCGGTCGAATCCTCTCTAGCGTCCTACGGACATCCCACCGCATCGGCTCCCATGGGCCTGGCAAATGACGAACGTGCTGTGGTCGACCCGTCCGGCGCGGTCTACGGGGTCACCGGCCTCAGAGTGGTCGATGCCTCGATCATCCCACTGGTGCCGTCCGCCGCGCCCAATCTGACAATCGTCATGCTCGCCGAGCGCATCAGCTCGCAGATCCGCGCGCGCTGATCTTCAGGAACCTGCCGATAGAAACCTATGGCGCCCGCGGGCTGCTTGATTGGAATTCATCATGACCGATACCGCCATCCCCGTCGAATCCGTCGCGGCACCGACCTACCAGTGGTATGCCGGTGGCCAATGGCGTACCGCCCCTGGCGTTTTCGACGACTTCGAGCCCTACACCGGCGACGTCTTCGCACACGCCCCCGACTGCGGAGCCGAGGAGGCCAAGTGCGCAATTTCGGCCGCCGCTGATGCGTTCGGGGCATGGGCCGACACCGGGCCGGCGGAGAAGGCGCGCCTGTTCTACAAGGCCGCCGAGATCGTGCGCCGGCGGCGGGCCGAGATCGCCGGGATCCTGGCGCGGGAGACCGGCAGCACCTTGGCGTTCTCCACCTTCCAGCAGGACCTCGTGGCCGCCACGCTCGAGCAGGCGGCCAGCTGGGTCTACCTGCCCAAGGGTGAGGTGTTGCAGTCCAACCTGCCCGGCACCCACTCGATCGGCGTGCGCCGGCCGTTGGGTGTGGTCGCCAGCTTCACCCCGTGGAACGGCGCCAACATCCTGTCCTGGCGGGCCGTGCTCAACCCGCTGGCCGCCGGCTGCACGGTCGTGGTGAAACCCTCGGAGTACGCGCCGATCTCGGCCGGCCTGATGGTCGCCGAGATCGCCGAGGAGGCCGGCTTCCCACCCGGGGTGGTCAACGTCGTGCCGCACGCCCCCGGGGCCGCCGGCCCGATCGCCGACGAGTTCTTCGCCAGCGAGGACGTCCGGTGCATCAACCTCATCGGCGGGGTCAAGACCGCCCGGATGCTCGCCGAGCGTGCCGGCCGCACGCTCAAGCGCACCGTCCTCGAGCTCGGCGGCTACAACCCGATGATCATCCTCGATGACGTCGACGTCGACTACGCCGTGCGCATGGCGACGTTCGGCTCGTTCTTCCACCAGGGGCAGATCTGCCTGAACACCAGGAAGATCATCATCCAGCGGCGCATCTACGACGAGTTCCTCACCAAGTTCGTCGAGCGCACCAGGTCCCTGCCGTCGGGCGACCCCCTCGATCCTCGAACCATCATCGGGCCGCTGGTTCACCAGGGCGCGGTGAACCTGATGGACGAGCGCGTCCGGGAGGCGGTCCAGCTCGGGGCGACCCTGCACACCGGCGGCACCCACGAGGGCCTGGTCTTTCAGCCCACCATCCTCTCCGACGTGCCCTACGAAGCTACGGCCGCCAACGAGGAGACCTTCGGGCCGCTGGTGATCGTCGAGCCCGTGGACACGGCCGAGGAAGCCGTCGCGGTCGCCAACCGGGTCCAGTACGGACTCACCTCGACGATCCTGGCCGGCGACACCTACCGGGCCTTCGAGCTGGCCCCCAAGGTGCTGCACGGCATCGTGAACGTCAACGCGCCGACGGTCAACGACGAGATCCACGCGCCGATGGGCGGCGTCCGGGACAGCGGCTGGGGCCGCACCGGCCCGGACAGCCTGGCCGACTTCACCGACGTCATCTGGATCAACGCCACCAGCAAGGAACGCCAGTTCCCCTTCTAGCCGGCCGCAACCGGGAGGTTGTCGTGACCTTCACCGTCGACATCCACCACCACGTGCTGCCCGACTTCTTCTGGGCCGCGACGAACGAGGCCGACAACCCCGTCGGGGGTATCGCGCCGCCGCCGTGGTCACGCGAGGCGGCGCTGTCCTTCCTCGACGACGCCGGTATCGACGTGGGCATGACCTCGATCAGCACACCGGGCGTGCACACCGGCGACGACGGTGCGGCCCGCGCCCTGGCCCGCCGGTGCAACGAGCTTTCGGCCGAGCTGGTCCGGGACCGTCCCGACCGGTTCGGCGGGTTCGGTTGCCTGCCGCTCCCCGATGTTGATGGCGCACTGGACGAACTTGGCCATGTACTGGACGTCCTGGGTCTGGACGGTGTGGTGCTGTTCAGCAACGCCCGAGGCGTCTACCTGGGCGATTCTCGCCTTGCGCCATTGTTCGACGAGCTGCAACGACGTCAGGCCCTCGTCTTCGTCCACCCGAACGCCTCACCCGACCCAGTTGCCCACACCCTGGGGCTGCCGGACTCCTTGATCGACTTCACCGCGGACACCACCAGGGCCATCGCGAAGCTGCACTACAGCAACACCTTCGCCCGTACCCCCGACGTGAAATACGTCTTCTCGCATGCCGGGGGCACCGTGCCCTACCTTGCCGGGCGATTCGACATCGTCGACCGGATGGGCGTAATCCCCGGGGCGGAGGAACGCGCGACCGCGGCGGATACCTTCCGCCGGCTCTACTGGGACACCGCACTGTCGTGGACCGACCCGGTGCTACGCATGCTGCGCTCCACCGTCGGCCTGTCCCAGGTCCTGTTCGGCACTGACTATCCCTACCTGCGGCGCGACCTCGCCGTCAGCACCCGCCAGCGCATCCTCGACAGCCCCGAGCTCAACGCGGCCGACCGAACCAACATCCTGGGCGCTACGGCGACAAAACTGATTCCCCGCCTCGGACGCCAACAGCCGGCCGGGTGACGGCCGGCGGCCGAGAGAACTGGCCGGGTCCGGGTTGCCTCAGGCCGAGACGCCCACGCGTTCTCCAGCGACCGGGGCGCGAGGACGTTGCAGATCCGACTACGACCTGCCCGCGCTGCCGCGGTGCCCGGAAACCGAGGGCCGACCGTCGGGTCAAGCTAGCAGAGTGCATGTCGGCATGTAAGACATATCTGAACAGATATTGCTTACGTTGCCCGACCTGACTACACGCGACTAGCGTCGCGGCAGTGACGCATACGGCAGCCGGCGTTGCGCCATGACGCCATCGGCCCTACCCAACGCGGCGCGCATGCCGAGCAGACAGAACACGCAGACGCAACCGCCAGCGATGAAAGGTCGCACAGCTATGGACGTGGGTTTCATCGGCCTCGGTGTTATGGGACACCCCATGGCGCTCAATCTCGCCCGGGCCGCAACGCCCCTCGTTGTGTGGAACCGCACCGCCGCCAGGACCGAGCCCCTGCACGCGGCCGGCGCCAGGGTCGTGACCGGACCGGTCGAGGTGTTCGAACGGGCCAACGTGGTAATTCTCATGCTCGCAAACAGTGTCGCGATCGACGCCACGCTGGGCCGGGGCACGTCGACCTTCGGCGCAACCGTTGCGGGGCACACCATCGTCCACATGGGAACGACCTCACCCGACTACTCACGCAGGCTCGAAGCAGACATCCAAGCAGCTGGCGGCCGCTACGTTGAGGCTCCCGTCTCCGGCTCTCTGAAGCCCGCGGAGGCCGGGCAGCTGGTCGCGATGCTCGCCGGCGAGCGGGCCAGCGTGGCAGCGGTTCGTCCACTACTGGAACCGATGTGCCACGAGACAGTGTTCTGCGGGCCGGTGCCGAACGCGCTGCTCATGAAGCTGTCGGTGAACCTGTTCCTATTCACCATGGTCACCGGCCTCGCCGAGGCGACGCACTTCGCAGGCCGCAAAGGACTGGATCTCGACCAGTTCGTGGCCGTTCTCGACGCCGGCCCGATGGCGAGCACTCTCTCGCGGGCCAAGGCAGCGAAGTTGATCGCGGAGGATTTCGGCGTAGAGGGTGCGATCTCGAACGTTCTCGAAGTCAGCCGTCTGATCGCGGAGACCGCGCGGGAGTCCCGCATCGCCTCACCACTGCTCGATGTCTGCTCTGCCTTGTACAGCGAAACACGGGCGCTAGGCCTCGACGACGCCGACATCGCGGCAGTGATCCGCGCGATCGAGCAGCGCACATCGTCCACCCTCTGACCTAGTTCGTCCTGCTCAAGACGCCGATCTTCGGTTCTTGGCGAGCACCGTGATCCCGGCCACCTCAACACCATCGAACGACGCCCGCCACCTGCGTCCCGACTTGACGACATCGCCTTTGGCGGCGTCAATCCAGGCCGTCATTCGACATAGGTGTTCGTAATTTGGACATGCCGCCGCTCCCCATCCCCCGATGGGCCGCTGTTGGTAATGAGTTGGCTTGGAGAGCACGCACCTAGGTCACGCCGCGGTGCACCACGGAGCGAGCGGTGACGAGGAGATCGCGGGTCTCGACGGCAGAGCGCGGGCGCCGGGGAGTTGCATGCCGCTGCCGTCTCCTACGACCTGTCGCTCGCGGCGTGCAGCCTGCCGTCAGTCGGTGCTGGTCGGTCTAAGGCGCATCAAATGGACCGCGGTCATGCTGAGAGCTAACGACTCGTCCTGCTTGATCGCCTCGATCCGCGTCCGCACGATCCCGCGGGAAGGATCCGAGCGGGAGGGCCGCGCGCTCAACACGGTGGCCCGCCAGGTGAGCGTGTCGTTCGGCCGCACTGGTGCGTGCCAGCGCACATCCTCGGCGCCCGGAGACGGGAGGCTCGATTCCGGGGAGAGGTAACCCATAGCCACGGCGTGGCCCCCCAACGCGAAGGTGTGGCAGCCGCTAGCGATCACTCCACCGTACGGACCGTCCGCTGCCGCGGCCGGATCAACGTGGAACTCCTGCGGATCGAACTCTCGCGCGAACTCGATGATAGATTCTTCGGTCAGCGTGTGCGTCCACAGCGTATATATTCCACCGGGGACATAGTCCTCAAAGTATTTGATGGCCACGATCGGGTACCCTCAATTCCGGTCGCCGGTCGGCTGTCGATACGTACCGAGGCGCAACGAGCAGGATTGGCAGCGTTGAGCGCACCGCCCGGCGCAACTAGATCCCCGGACTGACAGCGGGGGAACGTGACTCGCGCGGAATAACCGGGATCACCAAGCACGAGGGGCGCTGGGCGTCGTGAAACACCATCTGCTCCGCCCGCAGGAGGACTGAATCGGTCCCAGCTTGGTTGCCCGTTCCGGCGTTCCGCTCCCATCTCGGAAAGTTGCTCGATGTGATGTGAAGACGGATCCGGTGGCCGGCGCGGATCACATGACTAATATGCCAGAGCTCGATCTGTAGGGAATAGACCACTCCAGGCACGATCGGACTAGGATTCGTGTAAGACTCCCGGAAACGAGCACGGACTACTCCTTCAGCGAGATTTTGTGCGTATCCATCGGGACGCACATCCGACACGACAGCTACGAAGTCTGCGTCGAGCGCACTCGATGATGCATACAAGTGAAGAGTCAATTCGCCGGTTATCTCGGTTTCCTGAACTATCTCCGGGCCGGTGTATACCAGAACATCCGAACGCCTCTGATTTGGCCGCTGGTCAACCACGCCACCGCCAACAATCCGCCCGCCAGCGGAACCGACGGGTGTTTGTGGATCGAAGATATAGCTATCAGCCGGCTCATCCCGCGGAGGTTCTGCGCTGAGCTCCCCATCTCCCATGAGCGAGTTGGCGGACCCGTTACTGCGCAGGTAGAGCGACAGGCTGTTAGCACGCGCGAGCGGCCACTCAGATTCCGTGCGCCACCGGTTGTCGCCCATCACGAATATTTGCACCGGCTCACCGGGAAGCCCAGCGGCACCCTCTTTAAGAAAATGGTCGAACCAGGCGAGTTGAATTCTGAGCAAGGAAATTTCCGCGTCGGGACCGAAGTCAATATCGCCGGCGCCACCGCGGGTGGGCTGGTTGTAGGGCAGAAGGTGTGCCCAAGGTCCCATCAGCAAGGCCTGCCTTGTTCGCGCCGCCTCACTGCGCGCACTCCCGCTTAACTGAGAGAAAATCTTTGGGGTATCACAATTTGCGATATCGTACCACGAACCCACGTGCAACATCGGAGTGTCAATATCCGACAAGTGCCGTCCGATATCGGTCTTCCACCAATAGGGTCCGTCAGTGTCGTGAGCCAAGACGTCCTTCAGATATCCGCCATATACGCCTAGTCGCTCTATCCATTCCTCAATTGGCACGCGGCATAGAGCCTCCTTCCTAAGAGAAGAAAACCGGATATCTGGATCCTCCTTGAAGGCACTCAGTCTGTCGAACTCCGCGAGGTCGTCAGACTCCTCCAACTCTGCGATCGCCATGTTCACTAGGTAGCTGAGCAACCATCCCAACTCGAGGACACCGCTGTTGTACCAGTAGTTATCGAAGGACAGACGATAAGCGGATACCGGGATGGCGGTCTCGAGGTGGGGTGGCCGTTCAGCTGCGGCCAGGTACTGGACCACTCCACCGTAGGACTGACCGAATGTGCCAACCTTTTGATTACTGCCCGGGAGTCTCGCGGCCCACTCGATCGCCTCGTAGCCGTCGCGACCTTCGTACCTGAACGGGTACCACTCGCCATCGGAGCCGAAGCGCCCCCGCGTGTCTTGTACCACTACCAGGTAGCCGTGCGAGGCGTAAAATCGCGCCTCGGAGAACTCAGCCGCGAGATCGTTCTTCCGTTTGCCGTACGGCGTCCGCCGAAGCAGAACCGGCAATTCACCTTCAGCGTCCGGGCGATAGAGGTCAGCGCCCAGCAAGACGCCGTCCCGGGTCACCATAGTCAGATCATCCTCGCGCGTCACCGCGAATGGCCCCGGCCTTTCGCTTACGGACGGTACTGACACGGGCATGTCCTGAACATCCTCTCCGCCATTCTTTGTCCTCGCGGCCCTGATAGTCGGGTGTTGACGGCTACTAGCGGAGCGCCGGCCCACGGAACACCAAAATGTGCTTCAAGCGCGACGTGACTATTTCGAACGAGAGTTGCCACGGGTTGTCCGTGCGCAAGTGGTGCTAATGTCCCCGCCAGGCGGCGGGCACGATCGTGCAATTGTGCGTATGAAAGCCGAAGCTCACCATCGATTAGCGTAAGTCGATCGCCGGAGACTGCCGCCGCCCGGTGTAGGAACGACGTTGGCGACAGCGGTTCAAACGACATCGTTCGCGCCATTAAGGCTGCCCTTTCGACTGATCAGCGTTCCTCTGTCGCGCGGAACTCGGCAACGTGCTCTCTGAGCCAATCATCGACCGGTCGCGGAGCGGTTCCGGTGAGGTCCGCAACGACCGTTGTGGGCTCGGCGTGCCACCCGTCGCGGATAGACTCATCGAGGCCGAGGAGAACCTCGACAGTGAGTGGAGGGAGCCCATCGGCGGTGAGTCGCGCGGCCTGCTGGGCAACACTGCGCTCGCGGTACTCCACGGTCGCGCCGAGTAGCGCACCGAGTCGCCTGGCGATGTCGTGCATGGAGACACCCTCAGGCCCTGTGAGTCGATAGGCCTTCTCGGCGTGCTTGGAAGCACCTTCTCTGAGGACCACAGAGGCGACGTCGGCCACGTCGCGCGTGTCGATCAGGCTGGCCAACCCCGTGCCGGCGGCACCGCCCCACGTCCCGTTCGCCACCGCGGAGAAGGCCCGAGCGAGGACATCGGTGAAGGTGGCCGGGCGCAGCAACGTTGCCGCAAGCCCCACAGTAGCGAGGTGCTTCTCGATCTCGTGGTGCCAATCACCGACGATCATTCGTTGCTCGCCGGTCCCATTTGCCGCCGACAACTTAACCAGATGGTCGACGCCAACAGCGGCTGCGGCGTCAATGAGCGCAATCTCGTCCTCTACTTGAGTCCCGCTGGTGCCATGGCTGAGAAATACCTGGTCGACTCCGCGTAGCGCGGACCGCAGCGTGGCAGGGTCGCCGTAGTCGAGATATCCGACTTCCGCGGACCCGTCGAACGTCGTTTTTGCCTTCGCTGGATCGCGGGAAAGAACCCTTACAGAGTCATTCGCCGCAATCAACTCGCGGGTAAGCCTGCCGCCCACCCGGCCGGTAGCTCCGACTACACCAATCATATCGAGACCTCCGAATTTATTATCACCCAGATGAAACGTCCATCGATTGCCGACTGCTCCGGGCAGTGCCGCCAAGTCGACGGGGAGCTACGTGCTGCTAACAAACGTCAGGGCCCCTACTCTGGGATCCAGCCCTTGATCCGGAACTTGTCACCATCCCTCTCGACCTCGGCGGCTTCTCCAGCCGCGAAATGCGCGGCGAAGACGAGTGTGTTCGTGTCCGCGGCGCCGGAGAGGATCGCTTGACGCGTACGTCTCGACTCCTCCGGGTTCTCACAGAAGCAGCTGTTCCATTGTGGCTCCAGGATCTGCACTGGATTGTGCATGATGTCCCCGGCGAATACTGCTCGGTCCGTACCCGACGCGACATTGAGAACCGCGCTTCCAGGAGTGTGACCGGGAGCCGCGACCAGAGTGATGTTCTCGTCGAGGATGAAGCTACCGCTCCATAGCTTCGCTTGCCCCGCATTGTGAACTGGAGCGACACTGTCTTCGTACACGTTCTGGTTGATCAACGCCCCCTTCGGCTTCCTTTCGTTGAGCGGGTTCCAAAACTCGTAGTCTTCGCTGGTGAAGAAGTATGTCGCGTTCGGGAAGGTCGGAACCCACTCGCGGTTCTCCAGCACGGTGTTCCAGCCGACATGGTCCAGATGCAGGTGAGTGCAAACCACGATATCGACATCCTCGGGATTTACACCCTCACGGGCGAGGTCCTTCAGATACGGCGTGTCAAGATGAGCCACGGGCGGGAAGTAAGGCCGCTCTTTACCGTTCCCACCGCCGGTATCGATCAGAATGTTCTTTCCGGCGCTGCGCAACAGATACGAGCCGACACTAGCTTGGATTTCGTTCGACTCCGGGTCCCAGTGCTTGGGCGCCAACGACGCTCTGTTTCGCTCCCAGTCCTCGCGTCCGCCCTCGGGTGCAAGCAGCATCGTGATCGGGTAGAAGCCTTCTGACTCCGTAATGCGGGTGACGGTCACATCACCCAAAGTGATCGACTTCATCGTTCTCCTCATGCGGGAGTTTGCTTGGTGGTTTCATGCTGGGCTCTCCGCTGCCGGAAGCAGCGAGGGCGCGGACGGTGCGAGGGACAGCGGTGTCGTTGCGCGCGCTCCGAGTCGAGGACGCGTGTTCTGCCTACACACCGGCCAAGCAGTTCGAGACAGTATCATACTGATTACGTCTATGTCGATATGGTATGTCAGCTGCCGGCACGAGGTCTCGACCCAGGGGCGTGGGCCGCGCACTGACTGCACGAGGTAGACGTCGCGCGACGGATCGCCACGCCCAACCGCGACCAATCTGCCAGGTCAAAGCTCCCCAACGTCGCCACAGAGAGCATCGTCCGACCGCGGGCATGTCCCCCTAGCACTGCGAACCCGCATGATCGATCTCAATATCACGGAGCATAGACCCTCCCGAACATGCTACGGTCCTGTCCGATGTACCGATCACGTCTCGGCCCAGCAGGTATCAATGGCGCACTCGACGCACCGCGATCACTGATCGTTTTCTCTAACCCGCGCACTCGAGCGGCCTGTGTTCAAGGTGGCGAGGCCTAGGACCCCGTTGCACGCGATTCTTCTACGACTGGCGGATCCAAGGTCTCAGCCAGCCGCGAATTTCGAGTGGTCACGTGGCCCCGATGCCATTGTCACCTTCGAGGTAGGTGCTTGACCCGAGTCCGAGAAGTTCCGAAATGCGCCATGCGACCGTGAATCGTTTGAAGAAAGATCCCGTTCAACCCGACACTATGGAGAATGTCCATGTCACATCTCACGTATTCCATCGAAGACAACGTCGCCACGCTCGTACTGAACCATCCTCCCCAAAACCGGATCGATAAGCAGATGTCCGACGAACTGGCAGCGGCAGTAGCGGCGATCAGCCGCAGCGATGCCGCTGCTGCGCTGATCCGCTCGGATGGACCGGACTTCTGCTGCGGCGGCGATATCAGGACGTGGCCAGAAACGGACCTGAACGAGCTTCGCGCGCTCTTCGAGTATCACTTGGGGGTGTTCAATAGCGTTGAACAGCTACCGATCCCGGTCATCGCCGCAGTACACGGAATTTGCACAGGCGGAGGCCTCGAACTCGCGCTCCGGGCAGACGTGATCTTTGCGAGTGAGTCCGCACGGTTCGGCCACTCTGAGGCAACAGTGGGCATCGTGACGCTGCTGGGCGGGATCTACCGAGTCGCCGAGCGCGCCGGACGGGCACGGGCGATCGAGTGGGCTCTGACCGCGGAACAGGTTCCCGCCGCCGTCATGGCTGATGCCGGGGTGGTGAACCACGTAGTCGCCGACAATTTGTTACTCAAAGAGGCGATCGCGTTCGCCCATAAAGTCGCTAACGGCCCGACTCGGGCCCACGCCGCACACAAAGCGCTGCTCCGCTCATGGGCGGTGGGTGGCGTTGCGGCCGCCGACCAGGTGATGTTCGACATTGCCATGCCGCTGTTCGAGACGGCGGACGCGAAGACTGCTCTGAAGTCAGCGGTCGCGGCGTTTCATGCGGGAGAGCCGAGACCGGTCCTCGAGTTCAAGGGGCGTTAGCAGTCTGACCAGAGGATGCTCAGAGCTGTGAGTCCCCTCGGGTCAGCCGCTCCAGCAGCGCGATTTTCTTGGCCGACGATAGAGCAAATCCACATGAATGAAATGGGGAGCCATATTCGCTATGCAACACAAGTTGGCTCCTCGTCCCGGCAGCGACCAGTGGTCATTAAGCGCCTTCCCGTAGCGGCGGACGAGATCTCACGACTGCAGAATCCTTGACATAGCCGTTATCCACTCATGCTCTGTCGGTACCTGGGTCAACGACGACGCGCCAAGACGATCAACGGAGGTCCCTCGACGTGGCTGACCGCATGAAGATCGCGATCCTCGACGACTACCAGAAGGTCGCAACACACTTTGCTGACTGGGAATCCTTGAACGCTGAGGTAGTCGTATTTGCCAAGCCGTTCACCAATGTTGATCAGGTTGTCCGCAGCCTCGCTGGGTTCGACGTGCTCGTGGCCATGCGGGAACGAACTCGGTTCCCCGCCGAGGTCCTGGAGCGCCTGCCAGACCTTCGGCTCCTGGTGAGCACCGGCCCAGGAAACGCCGCCATCGATGTCCTAGCCGCGCGTAGCCTCGGCATCACCGTGTGCGGAACCGGGTACGACTCACACCCGACCGCGGAGCACACCTGGGCCTTGATCCTCGGTGCCGCCCGCAACCTCCTCATCGAGGCGAACTCGATCCGCACCGGCGGCTGGCAGATCTCCGTCGCTACCGGCTTGCACGGCAAGACTCTCGGCGTGCTCGGCCTGGGCAGGCTCGGTTCCCTGGTCACGCGGGTCGGACAGGCCTTCGGCATGACGACGATCGCGTGGAGCCAGAACCTGACCCCAGAAAGGGCAGCCGAGCACGGCGTACAGGCAGTGACCAAGGCACAGCTGTTCGCCCGCAGTGACGTGCTATCGATCCACCTGGTGCTAAGCAACCGAACGCGCGGGCTGGTCGGCGCGGCGGAGCTACGGTCGATGAAGCCGACGGCCATTCTGGTCAACACCTCGCGGGGCCCGATCGTCGATGAAGACGCGCTGGTCGACGTACTGCGCGCGAGACGGATTGGCGGCGCCGCGATCGACGTCTTTGATACCGAACCGCTGCCCGCCGAGCACCCGCTGCGTTCCCTGCCCAACGCGCTACTCACCGGGCATGTCGCGTACGTGACCCAGGAGCTGTACGAGACCTTCTACCGCGACGCCGTCGAGGACATCGCGGCGTTCCGAGCAGGCACACCCATCCGGTTGATGGAGTAGCCGCGCTCTGGGTGCAGCACCGAGAGAGACGTTGCTAACGAGTCGACGGTCCTGTCGGGGTCTCCCGATGGATTGAGCTACTATGGGTTTATGGGCTGGCCAGCGACGGAAAGATACGAATTGCCGCACGCCCCTGGCGGGTTGGGGTTTGTTCAAGACCTGATCAATACTCATCCCACGCCTCGTCTCGGCATGCCTGACTTGATCGCTGATCTGGATAGTGCCCAGCGTTGGCTAGATGAAGCTCTTGAGAATTGGTCGGTGGAGATCGGCGCCCAGCAGGGTAACGTGATCCTCGGTCAGGACGACGTAGACAAGCTACGTGATGTTCGCGCGGATCTTGGTGCGTTCGTCAGCGATGGCGATTGGGGCCATGGGATGCCTCTATTCCCGTCGGCCGCCGTCGCTGCGCGGGTGGTGGCCGGCGGCCGGGTACTGCTCGACCCGCGCGGCGAGGGCGCCCGCCGGATTAGCTCGATTGTTTTGATCGAGGCCTTTACCGCCCAACGGTTGGACCTGTGGCGCAGGTTGAAAATGTGCCGCAATGAGCGGTGCGGGTTATGTTTCTATGATCGTTCGCGCAACAACAGCGGCGTCTGGCACAACGCTCCCATGTGTGGCAACGCCATCAATCTACGAGCGTCACGGGCGCGTAAACGCCAAAGCCAGTCCGGCTCGACGGAACACGCACCGCAGTCCAAAGAGGCGGGCGCGAACTCATAGCCCCAGGCTCGCGCAAGGGGCGATAGGCAGCGAGGGAAGAAAATTCCATCGGTAGTCTAATTGGTGTTCAACTGTGCAGCTTGGACAGTCGAACGTGTTGAGTCTCATTCCATCCTCAGGAAGGCCGCAACCTGGCGCATGGTCGCCAATCCCGCGCTGTCCGGGCCGGACCAGTACATGCGTTGAACAGTCGCGAGCCACTAACTCCCGATCAGCCGCAGAGGCTCGGCCACCGGACTCAGCTTCAGGTACAGCTCGCCCGGCGCGGTGTCCAGGAGGCGGACGGCCCAGGGTAGCGAGCGCAGCAGCCTGCGCACGGCTTTGTTGTCGGGCCGCACGGTGGCGTACAGGTCGCACCCGGTCCACCTCGGATCGGCGAGCGCGCATGGACGGCCTTTACGGCCAGTTCGGGATCATGCTGCCCGACCACCATGCCTGCGTGAGCGTCACGGCCCACGTCAGCCCCGACTGACCATGATTCGGCCGTAGCGGGGCTCGGTCGACTCGCCGGCGGTGTTCGGCTCGGGCGCAACAGTGGTGTCGACATACCCTGCGGCAATGACCACCGACGACCGGCTGGTCACCCACCTCGGTGGCTCGAGCCCAGCATCTGCGCGTGCGCCCGATATGTGTTGGCCCCGAGCGCGATGAGTTCTGCAGCCGTCTCTGGTCAACACATCAGAGCAGATCCATCCGAGCCCCGGGAGGAACCGTGACCGAGCAGACCGCCAGCGCCCTACCCCCAGTCGTCGACCGGCAGACCTGGCAGGCCGCGCTCGACGATCTGCGTAGGCGGGAGAAGGCCGCCACCCGTGAACTCGACGCCATCGCCGCACAACGCCGCGGACTGCCGATGGTGGAGCTCCCGGACTACACGCTGACCGGTCCGGACGGTCCCATCCGGCTGGTCGACCTATTCGACGGGCGCTCCCAACTCATCGTCTACAACCACATGTGGTCCGACGGCGCGGAGTGGCAGTGCGGCGGCTGTACAGGGCTCACGTCGCAGTACGTCCGGCTGGGCTTCCTCGACAACTACGATGCCCGCTTCGTCATCGTGACCAACGGGCCCATCAAGGAAGCGCTGGCCTACCGGGCAAAAGTTGGCAACAAGATGGACTGGTACTCGTCGTCGGAAAGCTCGTTCGGGGCCGACGTAGGCGCGCCGCCCGGTGCGGGCTTCGCGGTGAACGTGTTCCTCCGCGACGGCGACAAGGTCTACCGCACCTGGCACACCGACGGCCGCGGTACCGAACAGCTCAGCTACACGTTCGCGTTGATCGACATCCTGCCGTGGGGCCGCCAGGAGGAATGGCAGGATTCACCCGACGGTTGGCCGAAGTCGCCCACGTACTCCAACTGGCTCGACTCTCCCGATGTCGCCCGGCTCTACGGCCCTATCTGAAGTGATGGCAACAAATCCTTCGCGCAATGGTCACCTGTCGATCAACGGCCTGAGCCTCTATCACGAAGTGTATGGCGAGCTCGGCGAGTCGAAAACGTCTCCGTTGCTGCTTATTCCTGGCGCGTTCATGGCCACCGACTCGATGAAGTCGTGGGTGTCCGCCTTCGCGGGCAAGCGCACTGTGATCGTCTTCGATCAGCAAGGGCACGGTCGCACGCCGGATACTTCGCGCACGATGTCTTACGAGCAATTCGCCGACGATGCCGCGGCGTTGCTGCGCGCATTGAAGGTCGAGCGCGCGGACGTGATGGGCTACTCGCAAGGCGGCGGGGTCGCACTGCAGCTCGCGCTCCGCCACCCGACGCTCGTCAACAAGCTGGTCTCGTTGTCCGCCACCTACCGCAAGGACGGCTGGTACCCGACGGTGATGGAGGCCATCGAGAGCCTCAGCGCCACAGCTTTTGCCGGTTCGCCCGTCGAGAAGGCGTTCAAGGAGCACACGCCGGACGCCACGGCGTTCGACGCCTACCTCGAAAAGATGAAAGTCTTGAATATCAATGACCAGAACATCAGCGACGCGCAGCTGCGTTCGATTCCCGCGAAGACGATGGTCATCGTCGGTGATGCGGATGGCGTGCGGCCGGAGCACGCGCTGGCGATGTTCAAGCTGCGCGGTGGCGGCGATGAGGAAGCGGCAGCGTCGGGGATGCTGCGGAACGTTCCGGCCGCGCGCTTGGTGATTCTGCCGGCGACGTCGCATATCGGCATTTCGGGGGAGTCGGCGGTACTGGTGCCGATGGTGAGTGCGTTTCTCGATGATGTGCCGCCGGCGACGCCGGATCTCTTTTAGGCTTCGCCTGACAATCCGTCCTGGCCGCCAGGGGGCGTCGAGGGCACGTCCCGTCAGGTCGGCCGCCTCGGCCACGGGTCACCGGGGCCGTTCCTGGAGCATCCGCTGCCGCCACCGCTCGGTCTCGGCCAACTGGTTGAACGTGTAGACGTGCACTCCGACGACCGCCGGGTCGGCCACGGTGAGCAGGCTGCTCACCCGGCGCAGCAGGCGCTCGGGTGAGTAGCCGCCGGGCCGGACCAGGTTGATCAACCAGAACGGGTGCGCGCGGAGGACCCGGGTCGACTCCCCGACGCCGATCTTGGTGGCGACGGCGAGCAGCTTGGTCGTCTCGACCGGGCCGGCCACCCCGAGATGGATGGGGAGGGTGACCTGGCGGCGCCGGACCCGTGCGATCCACGTGGCCAACAGCCGAGCGTCGAAACACAGGTTGCTCACGATGTAGGTGGAGTGCGCACGCTTGTCCCACATGGCCTGGATCGTGATGTCGTCGTCGATCCTCGGGTGGCTCTCCGGGTACCCCGGGATGCCCACCTGAGGGAACGGCCTGCCCAGTCGGGTCAGCTCGACGAGCAGCGGCAGCGCGGCGTCGAACCGGCCCGCCGGCGGGTCGGCGTCTCCCGCCGGCACGAACACGTCGTCGACGCCCGCGGCGCGCAGCCGGTCCACGATCTCACCCAGGTGCGCCCCGTCCCGGACCAGCCGCGCGGACAGGTGCGGCACAACCCGGTAGCCGGCCGCCCGCAGCCGCTCGGTGAGCTCGAAGGTGGCCTCCAGGCCCTTCGTCGGCGAGGCCGTGACGGTCACCGTGAGCTCCCGGGGCACGCACGCCAGAACCTGCTCCGCCACGCCCGCGGCGGGGATCACCTCGTAGCGAGCGTGGCTCAGCAGGCCGACCAAGGTTGCGCCCCCGATGGTCACACGGCGGCGTCCAAACCCCGCTGCTTGAGCCGCTCGCGGGTGTTCGGGTTGACCGACTCCCGGAATGGCATGTCGACCACCTCGGCGTCGA
>Ga0137412_10001216_pt1 | contig 19738 bp, 15 predicted proteins | sample CZODoug2_1_16fun_FD_122160 | JGI IMG/M metagenome (GOLD analysis project Ga0137412, IMG submission 122160) | Vadose zone soil fungal communities from Angelo Coast Range Reserve, California, USA - CZODoug2_1_16fungal (Hybrid Assembly) | ecosystem: Environmental > Terrestrial > Soil > Vadose zone...
CCTTTCGCGGAAAGATGGGCGACGTGAAGCCGTCCGCCGGTAAGTTCGGCAAGTTGTACGTCGCGTGCGACGCAAACGGACTCCGCGGCGGCGGGCATTCCGCGCAGACCGAGCCGGGTGGACGTGACGCCTTCGCGCATGACGGCTCCGGCGGCGAGCGAAACGTCTTCCGAGTGTTCGATCACCGGCAAATCGAGAGAGTTGCAGTAATCCATGACTTGACGGGCGAGCTTGGCGGTCGCGATGGGTTTTCCATCGTCCGACACTGCGACGATGCCCGCTTCTTTCATTGCAGCGATTTCCGCGATAGCTTCGCCTTTACTTTCGACGCTCGCGGCGCCTATCGGCCAAACGCGCGTTGAGCCGACACTTCTGGCTTTGTCGACGATGAAACGCGTGATGGACGCGTTGTCGTGAACGGGTTTCGTATTCGGCATACAGCAGACCGCAGTGAAGCCGCCGCGCGCGGCCGATTTCGTCCCGGTTTCAATCGTTTCGGAAGACTCCTGGCCGGGTTCGCGCAGGTGAACATGCATGTCAATAAAGCCCGGCGCGACGATCAGACCAGTGGCGTCAAGAACTTGGGCGTCTTTCAGCGAGGCAAATTTTCCACGCGCTCCAACTTCCTTGATAACTTCACCGTCGAGCAAAACGTCCAGTGCCGCGTCGGTTTTTGACGCAGGGTCGAGAACGCGGCCGTTTTGAATCAGAAGCATGCTAGGAATCCTTCTTTGCGGGAACTTTATCCGTGGCGCGGCGATCATGCGCGACGGGCTGCTGGATTGCCGGATGCGAGCCATCTTCCGCGGCGCCCGTAACGAGCAGATACAGAATCGCCATGCGGACCGCGACTCCGTTCGTGACCTGCTCGAGAACGCAGGACTGCGGTCCGTCTGCAACTTCCGGTGTGATTTCAATTCCGCGATTCATAGGGCCGGGGTGCAGAACGATGGCGTCGGGCTTCGCAAGACGCAGTCGCTCGGCGTTAAGTTGATAACCCAGGATGTAGTCGTTTGCGGAGAGCGAAGGTTCGTTCATACGTTCTGTTTGCACGCGGAGCATGATGATTACGTCCGCGCCCGCAAGAGCCTCTTCAATCCGATACACGCAACGAATTGGCGTGCCCGGCGCAATTTTTTCGAGCTCGCGGGGAACCCACATGGACGGGCCGCAAAGCGTAAACCGGCAGCCGAACTTGCCGAGCAGATGGATGTTCGAGCGCGCGACGCGGCTGTGTTGAATGTCGCCCAGGATCGTCACGTTCAAATTGTTGATGGTCCCTTTGCGATCGCGAATCGTAAGCGCATCAAGCAAACCCTGCGAAGGATGCTCATGCGTGCCGTCCCCGGCATTGACGACCGGAATATCGAGATGGCGCGCGACGTAATTCGGCGCGCCGGAAGCGGAATGGCGCATCACGAAGCAATCCGGTTTCATCGCATTCAAGTTGTAAGCCGTATCGAGCAGCGTTTCACCCTTCTTGAGGCTGGACGCTTCGGCCTGCAGGTTCATGGTATCCGCGCCGAGGCGCGAAGCCGCCGTGCCAAAACTGATGCGCGTGCGTGTGGAATTTTCAAAAAACGCGAGCGCGATGGTTTTTCCGCGCAGCGTCGCGAGTTTTTTCAGCGGATGGCGCTGGATTTCCTGGAAAGGTTTGCTTTGATCGAGGAGAAAAGTAAGTTCGTCCGCGGAGAGCGGTTCAAGAGCCAAGAGATCGCGGAAACGAGGCGTCACATTTGGTCCGGCAAAAACCTCAAATGAAACTCCGAGCTATTCCTTTCGGTCCACGAGCATGACCCGTTCTTCGTTGTCAATTTCGCGGAGCCGAACTTCTACAATTTCAGTATCGCTGGTCTGCACATTGCGGCCGACGTATTGCGCTTCGATCGGCATTTCGCGATGGCCGCGATCAATCAGCACGCATAGAGTGACGCGCTTCGGGCGGCCGAGGTCGAACAGGCCGTTCATGGCGGCCCGGATCGTGCGGCCCGTGTAGAGCACGTCGTCGACAAGGACAAGGTCCATGCCGTCCACGCCAAATTTGATGTCGGAAGATTGCAGGACGGCTTGGGGCGCGACCTTGGAAAGGTCGTCGCGGTAAAGCGTGATGTCCAGAATGCCGACCGGCACGTCGACGCCGTCAATTCCGCGCATGGCTTGCGCAATCCGTTGTGCCAGGGGCACACCGCGGCGGCGAATGCCGATGAGCGCCAGGTGTTTTGTGCCGCCGCTCTTTTCGACAATTTCATGGGCGACGCGTTGTAAGGTGCGGTCGATTTCGGCCGCGGACATGATCTGACCTTTTTCAACGATAGGCATATTGCCGTGGATTTTAACACAAGCGACCCTGCCTCGTGGGCCGAGCCGCGAAGCCGGCCTGAAATAGTGGAGACATATGAACGTGATAAGCTTCCGCCTTTCTGATGGGGGAGTGAGCCAATGAAGCGATTCGCGGGACTGAGTTTGGCGGCAATGATGTTGGGGTTGAGCGCGGCAGCAGGCGCACAAACGCCACCAAGGCCCGTTCCCAAGGCGGCGAACTCCGCCGCACGGCCAAAACTGGTCGTCGTGATCGTGGTCGACCAGATGCGGGCGGACTATATCGAGAAGTTTCGCGGCCAGTGGACGGGCGGGCTGAAACGGCTCGTTGAGCATGGGGCGTGGTTCCGCGAAGCGGCGTATCCCTATGCGGCGACGGAAACGTGCGTAGGACACGCGACGATTTCCACGGGCGCGCTGCCGGCGATGAGCGGAATGGTGGCAAACGCCTGGTGGGATCGTGAATCGCAAACAATGGTAACGTGCACGGCAGACCCGAAAGCGAAGAATTCAGGTTACGCGGGAACGGCTGCAAAAGGCGGCGACAGCGCCTGGCGGCTGCGCGTGCCGGCGTTTGCCGATGAACTGCGATTTCAGGCTGGATCGGCGACACGGGTGGTGACGTTTTCGTTGAAGGCGCGGGCCTCGATCATGCTCGGAGGCCACAAAGCCGATGCGGCGACCTGGCTGGAGGGCGACGGCTGGGTGACTTCAAACGTATACGGAACACTGCCGTTTATTGAGGCTTACGCGAAAGCACACCCCGTGAAAGAGGATTATGGAAAGACTTGGACGCTGTCGTTGCCGCGCAGCGCCTATCTCTATGACGAAAAAGCGGTCGGTGCCGTGGCGCCTGGCGGTTGGGATTTGAGTTTTCCGCACCCGCTACGCGGCAAGAGCGGCGGCAGCGAAGCCGATGAAGCGTTTTATGGGCAGTGGGCGACTAGCCCGTTTGCGAATACCTATTTGACGAAATTGGCTGAGACGGCGATTGACCAGATGGGATTGGGAAAAGGCGGCGGGACGGACTATCTGGGTGTGAGCTATTCATCGACGGACTACGTGGGCCATTCATTCGGGCCGCAAAGTTGGGAAGTGCAGGACATGTACGTGAGATTGGACAAAGACCTGGGTGAATTGCTCAAGCATCTGGATGAAAAGGCGGGCGCGGGAAATTACGTCGTCGCGTTGAGCGCGGATCATGGCGTTGTACCGACGCCCGAGAGCATGTCGCAGACAGGAGCGGACGCGGGCGAATTGCACATTCCCGATGTTCAACAGAAGATTGAAGACACCCTGAAATCGTTTGGGTATGCGGCGCCAGCCGTGGCGCGCATCGCCAGTGCGGACGTCTATTTCGCTCCAGGAATCTACGAGAAGCTGAAAGCAGAACCGGCTGCGCTCAGCGCAGTGATGGCTGCGATACGCGACGTTCCCGGCGTAGCGGACGTTTACCGCGCGGAAGATTTGACCGACCGGCCCGCCACAAACAGCCCGATTCGCCTCGCGGAATCAAACAGTTTTTTCTCCGCACGAAGCGGCGACTTGGTGATTGTGCCAAAGCCTTACTGGCTGGGCGTGTCCAGTCGCACAGGAAAACCGCGCGACAACGGCACCGGACACGGAACGCCGTATTACTACGACCAACGCGTGCCGATTCTGCTGATGGGTGGGGGAATTCAAAAGGGTGAATATTTTGGCGCAGCCACGCCGGCAGATATTGCACCGACGCTGGCAGCGCTTTGCGGAATAACGCTTGCAACACATGATGGGCGCGTCTTGAGCGAAGCCCTGTTCAAGAAATCCGCGACGGCTGCCCCTGCCGTTCCTCACTGACGTTCACCAAGCGAAACACGGACAGCGTCTGCAGGGTTCGTGCTATCCTTTTTGTGAAGTGAATCCTGCCGATGCCGTACCACGCGGCCATTCTCCGGCCGATGTCGACCTGAGCGTAAGTGTTGGAACGCTACGCTTAAGGAATCCCATTCTTGCTGCCAGCGGAACCTTTGGATATGGCTTGGAGTTTGCCCATTTGGTGAATTTGGAGTCATTGGGAGGTTTTGTTACCAAGGGACTCTCCAGGGAGCCAATCGAGGGTGCGCCCTCACCCCGGGTGTGCGAGACCCCCTCGGGGATGCTGAACGCAGTTGGACTTCAAAATGTCGGAATACGAACCTTTGTTTCCGAAAAACTCCCGGTACTGCGCAAAATCGATACGGCGATTGTCGTGAACGTCTTCGGCTACACCCTGGAAGAGTACGTAGAGGTCATTCGAGTTCTGGAGGGGGAAGAGGGTCCGGCGGCGTACGAACTGAACATCTCCTGCCCCAACGTCAAAAAGGGCGGTATGCAGTTCGGGAGCGACCCGGCGATGGCGGCGGAAGTCGTCTCGGCCGCTCGTAGGGCAGCCGTGAGAAGGCCGCTCTGGGTGAAGCTCTCGCCTCTCGTTACAGACATTGGACTTATAGCCAAGGCCGTTGTGGAGGCTGGAGCCGACGCCCTGACCGTTGCGAATACCTATCCGGCCATGAGCCTCGACTTCCGAACGGGAAAGTCAAAGCTGGGAAACAAGACCGGAGGACTATCGGGTCCGGCGATCAAGCCGATCACTTTGCGGTTGGTATGGGAAACGTTCAAGGCCGTAAATGCCCCAATCCTTGGGCTCGGAGGCATCGAGACGGCTTCCGACGTGCTTGAATACATGGCCGTAGGTGCAACTTGCGTACAGGTAGGGACGGCCAGCTTCACTGACCCTCGTGCCAGTGAGCGACTAGTTCGAGAGCTTCCGAAGGCATTTTTCGAAGCTAAAGTGTTTACTGTGAACGAGATAAGAGGAAGATTTAATGCAGAAAACGGTTGACATAACGACCCTTTAATGCTACACTTTTCTGGAAGTTTGTAGCAAAAAAACAACACTATGAAAAAACCACTCTTCATGATCTGGGCTGCAGTCCGCTGGGTGCCACTGATGTTCCTTATCGCACCGGCCATGGAAGCTCCACTGGTTGCTCACTTGAGCGAGCCAGCCAAGCCGATCAAGACCTGGGTAGGCAACGCCAGCTGGTACGGACCAGGTTTCGACGGCAAGAAAACGGCAAACGGCGAGAGATTCAATTGCGAGGCATTGACCGCGGCGCATCCGAACCTGCCTTTCGGTTCCGTAGTCCGGGTCGTGAACCCCCGGAACGGCAAGTTTGAACTGGTACGTATCAATGACCGCGGTCCCTATCAAGAAGGACGCGAAATTGATGTATCCTACCGCGTAGCCCGGAAGATCGGGCTGATTCACGCCGGCGTGAACCAGGTTCGCCTGGAACTGCTGGACGTACCGAGCAAACACTGACCCCGGGGTTGCCGGGGTCGCGAAAACCGTGACCTTCGACGCCCATCCACGAAGCAGCCTAATCGTCGCATTGGATTTTGATTCGCTATCGTCTGCCGTGAAGTTTGCGAAGCAGGTGGCGGATCTCGTGGGCTTGTTCAAAATTGGCAATCAGCTGTTTACCGCCGCTGGACCCGCTGGGGTTAAAGAAATCGCGGCGCTCGGGCCCGGCATTTTCCTCGACCTGAAATTCCACGACATTCCAAACACAGTGGCGGGAGCTGTTCTCTCCGCGGCCGCGATGAACGGCGTGCAGCTTGTCAACGTGCATGCGCTCGGCGGCAGCGCGATGCTCAAAGCCGCAGTGCAGGCAATCAGCGCCGGCGTGCCGCTCGGAATGGACCGACCGCGCTTGCTGGCCGTGACGATTCTGACGAGCATGGATTCTAAAACCATGCGCGAAGTAGGCATCACGGGAGCACCGAAAAGCGGCGTGGCGAAACTTGCAAAACTGGCGAAAAGCTGCGGCGTGGACGGCGTCGTCGCGTCGGTTCAGGAAGCCAAGTCAATTCGCAAGGTTTGCGGGCGCGACTTTTTAATTGTCACGCCGGGTGTTCGGCCCAAGGCCGACGACCTAAACGGAAAGAAGGACGATCAGTCCCGCACCGCTACACCCACCGAAGCGATTCGCGCGGGAGCGGACTATCTTGTCGTCGGCAGGCCGATACTAGCTGCCGAAGATCCTCGAGCTGCGGCGCAATCCATCGTGGACGAGATTGCCGCAGCTAAGTAATTTACCTGGTCCCGCTTAAACAGCTCAGTTGCCAGATCGAATTTGCCTAACGATTGCACCTGCCTTAGCATCATCGTTCGCGCACAAAATGAGCTCTTCCCTGAAACACATCATTGTCGGTACTGCCGGGCATATTGATCACGGCAAGTCGTCGCTCGTGCAGGCGTTGACCGGCACAAATCCCGACCGTCTTGAAGAAGAAAAGCGCCGCGGCATCACGATCGATTTGGGTTTCGCATTTCTAGATGAACCTGGAGTGCGCTTTGGTTTTGTGGATGTTCCCGGCCACGAAAAATTCGTGAGCAACATGCTGGCCGGCGCGGCGGGAATCGATTTGGTGCTTCTGGCCATTGCCGCTGACGAATCCATCAAGCCGCAGACGCGCGAACATTTTGAGATTTGCCGGTTGTTGGGCGTGAAGCGGGGAATCATCGCGTTGACGAAAAGCGATCTCGTGGACGCGGACACGCTCTCGCTGGCGCAGATGGATGTGCAGGACTACGTTCGTGGTTCGTTTCTCGAAAAAGCGCCGATCATTGCGGCGAGTTCAAAAACTGGCGCAGGACTTGCGGAACTGAAAAGCGCGTTGGTGCAGGAAAGCAATCTGGTTACGGGGAAAGATTCAGCTGGGATTTTGCGATTGCCGATTGATCGCGCCTTTTCGATCAAGGGATTCGGCACTGTCGTGACGGGAACACTCATTGAAGGAAGCGTCGCGGCGGGTGATGAAGTGGAGTTGTTGCCGGGGAAGGCCCGGCTTCGGGTGCGCGGCGTGCAATCGGGCGGCAAGGCAACCGAGCGGGCGACGGCAGGACAACGAACCGCCGTAAATCTCGCGGGAATTGAGCATACGGCTGTCCAGCGCGGAATGAGTCTTGCGGCGCCGGGACGATTTCGCGCGACGCATCGAATAGATGTGCGGCTGGAACTATTAGCGTCCGCGCCGTTGGTCAAGCAGCGCGCAAGAGTGCATTTTCATTGCGGGACGTTTGAAACGATAGCGGAGGTCAGGATTCAGGGCGCGGATGAATTGCGCGGCGGCATGAATGCGTTCGCGCATCTACGGCTACAGGCGCCGGCGACGATCCTACCCGGGGACCGTTTCATCGTCCGGCAGTTTTCGCCTGTCGTAACGATTGGCGGCGGCATTGTGTTGGATAACCTGGCGCGCCGACCGGCGGCAAAAGACACCGGGCGCATTTCATTTCTTGAGACGCTCGAAAAATGGGATAAAACGGAAACACTGCATGCGATGGCGATTCGTGCGCCGTTCGGACTGAGCTATGAGGAGATCGCAGCGCGAACTGCCTGGACTGACGCTCAGATTCGTTCGTTGGCAGGGAAGGAAGAAGGCGAGCGACTCAAGATCATCAGCCACTCACCGCTGCTCATAGTCGGGCGGAAATCATTCGGCGAGCTCCAGCAAAGAATTACGACGGCGCTGGAATCATTCCACAAAGAGAATCCTCTAAGTGGCGGAATTCCGCGGGAAGATTTGCGCGCGAAGTCTGGCCGGCGGGTGAAGCAGGAAATTTTCCGTGCGGCCCTGGAGCAACTGGCGAAAGACCAAAAGCTGGACCTACAGGGCGAAACAGTGAAGCGTGCCGGTGCGCAGGTGACGCTGTTGCCGGAAGAGCAGCGCGCGCGCGATCAGATCGAAAAAGCGTTTGCGAGTGCCGGCCTCGCGGTGCCTCCAGTCAAGGAAGTACTCGCACAGCTCGCGGTCGAAACAAGGCGCGCAGAGAAACTTTTGCAGATGCTTTTGAAGGAAAAGAAACTGCAACGCGTTTCCGCTGACCTGATTTTCCATGCAAACGCCCTCCTGGAAATGCGGCAAAAGGTAGCCGTCTATAAGAAGGCGAAGAGCGAGCGAATCTCGGTACCGGCTTTCAAAGAGCTCGCAGGCATTTCGCGGAAATACGCCATTCCGCTCTTGGAGTATCTCGACCGGGAACGGGTAACCCGCCGGGCAGGAGATGAGCGTGTTATACTCTGATTTCACGCAAGTGCCCCGCAGGCGGAATAAATATTGGCGTGAACTAGTTTGGAAGTGAGGGGCAGGAGGCTTTATGGAATTTCCAATCCACTGGCTGATTATTTTGGTAGTCGTTCTGATTTTGTTCGGTGGCCGCAAGATTCCCGAGTTGATGCGGGGCCTCGGCGAGGGTGTACGCGGGTTCAAGGAAGGCATGTCCGGTAACCACCAGCAATCGCAATCGACGCCGCCTCCGGCAGCACCAGCGCAAGCTGCGACGACGGAAAAGCCGTCCGAAGAAAAGAAGTCGTAAGTTCTTAACGAAGCCGTTCGAAGAAATTAAGGCAGAATTGTTGAAGAAGGCGCTCCAATCGGGGCGCTTTTTTTTATTCCGCAAACTCTTCGTCGGACCAGCCGAGTTCGGCAAGCGCCGAGCAGAGGCGCGCGAGGGGAAGGCCAACGACGTTGTAATAGCACCCCTCGATGCGCGGAATGTAGCGGCCGGCGCGTCCCTGAATCGCATAAGCGCCGGCTTTGTCGAACGGCTCTCCGCTGGAAAGATAGCGAACGATTTCCTCCTCATCCAACGCGCCGAAGTGCACCTGGGTCGTCTCCAGAAATTCCCGGCGCACTGCATCGGGAAGCCGAATGAGTGCGACACCGGTGATGACGGAGTGGGTGCGCCCGGACAATTTTTCCAGCATTTGCCTCGCATCATCGGTGGTGCGAGGCTTGCCCATGACGCTGCCTTCGAGGGTAACAACCGTATCCGCCGCAATAACAATTGCCGGGCCGACGGCGCGGGCGGCAGCCAGCCCTGCTTTCGCCGCGGCCAGCCGCTGGACCATCTGCTTCGCCGATTCACCGGGAATGGGAGTTTCGTCCACTGCGGAAGACACAACGGCAAACGACAAGCCTGCAGAATGAAGGATTTCCGCGCGGCGCGGCGAAGCGGAGGCGAGAATGAGCTTCATAGCATGTTCGCCGAAGTCAGAATACTACAGAGAATCTCGCCAAGCAGCGGGTTCAAACGGATTCTAAGCTTTTTTTCCGTATGGTTCCTTGCAGGCCTCACAAATCACAGCATAACGTTGATTCAAATACTTGCAGTTCTTGCAGGACCACATTCCATCGGGCTTCTCCATTTTCATGCCGATCAGAAACCGCGCGCAAAAAGCAACAACACCGATCCAGGCCCAGGACGCCAGAACTACGAGAAGTAATCCATTCTGGTCTATTGGCCGGCCAAGAAGCGCGGGTACAAATGGACCAAGAAATTGAATCGCGAGATGGCCGACGACGGACAAGGATCCCCACACCCACGGGTTTCCACCACGTCCGCGCGCATACGCGGCAATTCCACCAGTGGTGATAAGGAGTAGAAATATTTGGAGCACGGGATCTCCTTTCTAAAGCACGACAGATTCTCGGTACTCGCCGAAGACGCGGCGCAATGCATCCGAGATTTCGCCGACGGTAGCGTAGGCTTCTACCGCAGCAAGAATCGCGGGCAGCAGATTTTCGGTCGTAGCGGCGCGGCGGGCGAGTTCCGCAATCGCAGCCTGCGTCTTGGCGGAATCGCGCTTGGCGCGAAGCGCCTGCAGTCGCGCAACTTGGGAACGCTCGATTTCCTCATTCATGCGCAATAGCGGGATCGTACGTTCCTGTTCGGCGGCGAATTCATTCACGCCGACGACGATTTGCTCTTTTGATTCGACGGCGCGCTGAAAGGCATACGCGGCTTTTTGAATTTCACCCTGAACGAAACCGGATTCGATCGCGCGCAGCATTCCACCCAGTGCATCAATTTTTTCGATATAAGCTTTCGCGCCACCTTCGATTTCACTGGTCAACTGCTCGATGGCGTACGAACCCGCAACAGGGTCGATCGTGTTCGTCACGCCGGTTTCGTGCGCGATGATCTGCTGTGTGCGAAGAGCGATCAGTGCGGCGTCCTCGGTGGGCAGCGCCAGCGCTTCATCCATGGAGTTGGTGTGCAACGATTGGCAGCCGCCGAGTACGGCCGCGAGCGCTTGAATGGCCACACGCACGATGTTGTTTTCCGGTTGTTGCGCGGTAAGAGAAGAACCGGCGGTCTGCGCATGGAAACGCAGAAGCAGAGAGCGAGGATCTTTCGCGCGGAACCGTTCCTCCATGATGTGAGCCCACAGGCGCCGCGCCGCGCGGAACTTGGCAATTTCTTCGAGAAGATCGTTGTGCGCGTTAAAGAAGAAGGAAAGCTGAGGCGCGAATTCATCCACTCCGAGGCCGGCATCGAGCGCCGCCTGGACGTACGCGATTCCGTCAGCCAGTGTAAAAGCAACTTCTTGCACTGCCGTCGAACCCGCTTCGCGAATGTGATAACCCGAAATGGAGATTGTGTTCCAACGCGGCAGGTTGTCTTTGCACCAGGCGAAAATATCCGTGACGATGCGCATGGCCGGCCGCACAGGATAGATGTAAGTTCCGCGCGCGATATATTCCTTCAAGACGTCGTTCTGTACGGTGCCGGAAAGTTTGGCCAGATTCGCGCCCTGTTTTTTTGCGACCGCTACGTAAAGGCACAAGAGAATTGCCGCGGTCGCGTTGATGGTCATCGAAGTGGAGACTGTTTCCAGCGGAATGCCCTCGAACAACATTTGCATGTCTTCGAGCGAATCGATGGCGACACCGACTTTGCCGACTTCGCCGAGAGCCAACGGCGCATCTGAATCCATGCCAATCTGCGTCGGCAGATCGAACGCCACGGAAAGGCCTGCCTGTCCCTTGCTCAGAAGATAGCGATAGCGCTGGTTGGACTCTACGGCCGTACCAAACCCGGCGTACTGACGCATGGTCCAAAGACGTCCGCGATACATCGTGGGGTAGATGCCGCGTGTGTAGGGAAATTCTCCCGGGTAACCGATTTTGTCGTCTGTAGCATCTGTAGCGGAGGTCCTGGTGTCTTCGGGGCCGTACAAGCGCTCGACGGGGAGTCCGGACAAAGTTGTGAAACGGTTTTTGCGCTGCCCCGCTTTCGATTTTGCGTTCTCGGACATTGTCAGGAGGATTGCACTCTGCGGGCGCTGCGAAACGACGTAAACGAGAACGCTGTCATCAGAATCGCGAGGAAGGCCGAAGCGCCAACCAGCCAATGTGCGGCGTCCTTGCTCCAGGCGCGAAATGCGTTCTGCAACCAGAACAACGCCAGGACGGCAAAGAGCGCTCCGACGAGTTCGTGGAACAGCTGTTTCAAGGCAAGCCAGAACCGGCGAAATCCTTTCCGTGGAGGTGGTTGAGGGGAGACGGTTTGCACGCCGGCAGCCATGCAGACATCTTAGCGCAGGTGGTAAAAACTGTACGAAAGGGCTGTGAATCGTTTGGAGACAACGGCAACACGTCCGCTTGTATCCAATCCAACTGAGTCCTAGAATGGGCTCAGTAGTACACGGGAGCCGCCCTTGCAACTCGACGATCACCTGAAAAACTTGCTTCGCGAACTGGGACACGCGATCAATGATACGGTGTCCGAGTCGGACCGCATCACCGGAGCGATAGCCGGAGTGCGCGCACACGGGTACGACATCGTGCTGAAGTTGGATGCGACGATTGGTTTGGCGAGGCGCGACGCGGACGGCAAGGAAACGAGCCTCACCACACTCGACCGCAGATTTTTGGAGTCATTGCGGATTCAGGTGGACCAGGAATCGTTGCAGGAAGCGGAAATGGAACGCAAGCCCGTGGCACGGTTGACGATGACGCCGCAGGACGTGCGTTTCCTGAAGTCATTGCGAATTGCAACGGATGACATTGAATGAAACTATTTTTTCATTTCGGAGTTAAGCGCGTCCTCGCCGCGGCAGTGCTCGCGGGTTTGAGTTGCGGCGCAGCGCACGCACAGGATCCCATCGTTGTGGCGACGACTGCGGTTGCGGTTATCGAGGCCGTCAAGCCGAAGAAGCAATCGCCCTTTCCAAAATTTGAAGGCACGGTGATGAATTCAAACAATGTGCTAATCACAGTGCGCTCCAAAGAGAACGAATTGGCCGTGCGCACGTTTACCCTGACCGAGGAAGCCAGCTCAAAGATGCAGAAGCTTATTGATAAGGGCGGCTACCAGTACGGCGACAAAGTGACCATTTTCTACGACCCAACGACAAATAAAGCGATCAAAATCAAAGGCAAGGCTTCCAAGCCAGTCTAACTTCGCGGAGCGCCCATGCTTCGCCTTCCCGCCGTTGCAGGCCAGTTTTATCCCGCCAATCCGCAAGAACTCGCAGCGTTTGTCCGACGGCTCACGAATCAACCAAATGCGCAACAGAAGTCGCATGTCAAGGCTTGTCTGGTGCCGCATGCCGGCTACATCTATTCCGGACATGTAACTGGCGCCGTCTTCGCGAAGATTCATATTCCGCGTAGCGTCGTTATTCTCGGCGTGCGCCATTTTCTGCGTGGTGCGGATGTGGCGATTACGAGCGAAGGAGCTTGGCGTACGCCGCTCGGCGACGTTCCGGTCAATACGATGCTCGCGGCGGAACTCAAACGAGCGTGTCCACCGCTCGTCGAAGATGCAAGCGCGCACGAAGAGGAACATTCGCTCGAAGTGCAGTTGCCTTTCCTGCAAGCGCTGCAGCCAGACGTTCAGATCGTGCCAATCGCGCTGGGCACGCATCGATTGGAAGATCTGGAATCCCTCGGCGCCGGGATCAGTCGTGTCGTAGCGGCGGCCGGCGAAGAAATCCTGATTGTCGCGACCACGGACCTGAATCACTACGAAGATGAGACGACCACGCAAAAGAAAGATGCATTGGCCATCTCGCAGCTCGAAGCGATGAATGCTGCGAAGCTGTTCGAAGTTTGCCGAAGCGAATCCATCTCGATGTGTGGTTTGGGGGCCGCAGTAGCTTTGCTTGTAGCGCTCAAGAAAATGCAAGCGACGCGCGCGGAAGGCGTGCAACACGCAACTTCCGCCGCAGTCTCCGGAGACCATGACCGCGTGGTTGGTTATGCCGGAATGATATTTGACTAGGGCGCGTGCTGTGCCACAAAAAAAGCGGCCCGGTTGAACCAGACCGCTTTTTTCAATTTCAATAAATAGCTGGCTATTTTAGTGCGGCCGTCCGCCAGAAGAGCCCGACGACGAGGGGTGCGATGATCCCGACGACGATGCGCCGCTCGACGAAGATCCTCCCGACCACGTCCGCGAGGAACCACTGGAACTGCTCGATGAACTCCCGCCCCCGCGTGAATTTCCGTTAGATCCTGCCGCCCCCGAAGCGCGTCCACCAGAAGAGGACTGTCGAGGAACAGGAGGCGCCACAGAATTTCTGGCGGATGGAGGAAGCGAGTTGCGAGAATTTGCCGGTGCCGTTCCGCGGGCGCCAGGAATTTCGCTGCCGCGCCGCAAGTCCGAAGTTTTTGCGCCTGTCGCGCCAGACGCCGCTTGCCGGTCGCTTGTGGCTACGTCGGTCCGGGTCTCAACCCCAATACGCTCCGTGGAGGATGGCGAGCCCGAGTTGACGAATCGACGTTGCGCCGGATCGAACACGATTCCGGACTCCCGCGGGGACGGCGTCGCGGCTACGCCAGCCGCCGCTCCGCCGGCTGCCATCGTGCGAATCACGCGCGAGGGAGGCGCTGCAGCAGACACTTGCACGGGCAGTGAGTCGCGCGACGTATTCTTGAAGTTCTTCCACTTTTCGCCGTCGGCCACCTGCACACGATCCAGCACACCGCGTTGCGATACCGGAAAAATTCCTTCGCGCAAATTCGTCGGTGTTTTCCCGTGCGTATCCAAAGGATGTGTCGGCACGAGCCCGACTTGCGAGCCGGAGCGAACCCATCTCGCTGTCACCGGTCTCCAGGCCGTCGTCTGCGAGCGGCCAAAATTCCCCGTTCGCGTACGCGGGAATGATCCCGTTGGCGTCCATACCCATCCGAGGCCAGGATGAAAAATCCAGTTTCCGTAGTGATAAGGCAGCCAGCCCCAGGGTTGGCCCCCGACGAATACCCAATTGCCAAACGCGGGGTCAAAAAACCAATTTCCGAACTGGAAGGGATTCCAGCCAGCAGAAACGCCATAGGGACGCCAGCAATAGCCGAAGCCATCCACGGCGTACCAACCGCCGAACGTATACAGGTCGCCGAAGCCGGATGTGTAGTCGTAGACCCCGGAGTAGCGTTGCGACGCCGTGAGCGCCGCCTGGCCCGACTGGATGCGACCGGATACCCACTGATCGAAGTCGTCGGAGCTTGCGGCATTCTCTACCGAGACCGACAGCGGATCCGACGCCTTCATAGACAGCGACTGTCCCTTGGCGAGGGGCGTCGTCTTGTCTTTGCTGAGAACAGACACGCGACCCTGCAGCACCTGCACGTCGCTGCCGTCGTCATAGTTATTCACGCGAAAATAACTTTTGCCGGACGCTTCCACGCTGAAGTCGCCGCCGGTCACGCTGAAGTAATCGGCGTGGTCTGGACGAACGTAAAACGAGGCGGAACCCTGCCGCAGGATGAGGCGCGTGGTAAACGAGCCGTCTTCAAGTGACAGGTCATAAAACTCAACCACAGTGTTTTCAGAGAGGAAAGCGATATTGCCGCTTTCAAATTCCACTTCGGCGCGTCCAGCATCGGTAGCCAGCGCATCTCCCTGATGGATCGGAAGATTCAGCGAAGCGACTTCCCACTGGTTGTCCGGGGATTGCAAGGGGTCGCCGTTGACGTTATGTGTGATGCGCACATCACCCTGCACAAAGCTCAAGCGTATGATGCGCGCGTGGGAGCTATCGGCGTTCGCCGCGGATGCCGAAACAAGCAGCGCGAAAACAGCGAAGGAAAGGAGCGAGCGGAAGGCTGTCTTGCTGGTCATAGCCACCCCCTGGATGGACGAAACTCTCTACCTAAGTAGGACGCGGTTGCGGCCGTCCGGGTTACCAGACGTCATCTGTTGTTAGGTAATAGTCTCCCACTGCAAAGGGCGGGTCAAGAATGGCTGGCTAGCACAGTTCCGAGCAGAAAGCGCGCGTGGAAACCGATACACAAAATGGGCATCTTACTGACTCTGTTAGTTGACAGTGCTGGCGTGAATCGCTACGGTAAGTGTAAGGGAATGTGAGAGTTGTTCCCGCGCTCAATTCCAAACCCGCCTGCGAGCCAGACTTCCGACAAGGGGTGTGGGAGTTAACAGGGTTGGAAGCAGCGAAGCTTCTTTATTGGGGGAAATAATGCAGCGTCTCTTGAAGATTAGCCTGGGGATCGTGTTTTCGTTTGCAGTTGTACTCGGAGCCGGCAACGCCTATGGACAGGGTGGGGCGACCGGCGCAATCAGCGGCACCGTTCTGGATTCCGGCGGCGGCTCAGTCGCCGATGCCGAGGTGCAAATCATCAACATAGCCACCGACACCGTCACCCGAAAAGTCGCAACGGGAACCGACGGAACGTTTGTTGCGCCGCTCCTGCCGCCTGGCGGCTATTACGTCGTTGTAAACAAATCCGGCTTCTCCCAGGCAAAGGTATCTGGCATCGAAGTACTCGTCACTGAAACAACCAAGATTGCCATTACGCTGAAGCCCGGCGCCGTGAGCGAAAAGGTGGAAATTTCGGCGCAAATAACTTCCGTCGAGACAACCACGGCAACAACCGGCCAATCCATTACCACCGAAACTGTGCGCGAGCTTCCCCTGGCCACGCAGAACTACCAACAGTTACTGACGCTTTCCACCGGCGCGCAAAGCGAGCTGAACGCTGCCGCACAACTCGGGCGAGGGTCCGTAAAGCTTTTCGTGAACGGTCAACGCGAGGACAACAACAATTTTCTGATTGAAGGTATCAGCGCCACGGATTACAACGTTGCGCAGGCGACCTACGTACCGCTACCCAACCCGGACGTGATCCAAGAATTTAAGGTGCAGACCTCGCTTTATGACGCCAGCCAAGGCCGCAACGGTGGCGGAAACGTTAACGCAATTCTCAAATCCGGTTCACGCGAATATCACGGCGATCTTTACGAGTTTTTCCGTAACGACGTGCTGAACGCCAACGATTTCTTTCTCAACCGCCAAGGTCAGGCGCGACCCGTGGTCAAGCAGAACATTTTTGGTGCTAGTGTCGGCGGTCCGGCCCTGAAAGAGAAAGCCGGCTTCTTTTTTGTCAACTACCAAGGCACGCGCCAGCGCAGTGGCCTTTCGCCGGGCACGTTCATCAGCAGCACGATTCCTTCGCTTCCGGCGGATCGTTCGGACGCCTCGATTTCCAATGCATTCTTTGGCAATGGGACGACCGCGATCGATCCTGTAGTCAGTAAGCTGCTGAATTTCAAAAGTAACCAGTTCGGTGGCGCATCGAATGGCTTCTTGATTCCTAGCGGCGCCGCAAGCTCCGGTGCCTTTGCGATTAGCCGCCCCGGCAAATACACGGATGACCAATTCACTGCCAACTGGGACCGTGAGTTTCGTGGAGGGCAGGACAAGCTCTCGGCGAGATTTTTCTTTTCCGACGCGGACACTTTCTTGCCCTTCGGCGGCGGCGACCTACCGGAATCGCTCGGCAGCACACTGGCGAGTAGCGTGAGTTCGACTTCACTGAATTTTCCGTTCGCCACTCCGGTTCATGCCCGGTTCCTCAACCTTACCGAGACTCATCTTTTTTCACCGGTGCTTGTGAACGAATTTCGATTCGGATTCGTCCACATCAACGACGAACTAAACAACATTCCGCCGGTTACAACCACCGATCTCGGGATCGATCGACCCACAAACAGCGTAACAAACTCCATATATAAGTTTGTGTTCGCCAGTTCAGGTTTTGAAATCGGTCCGGCTCCGTTCGGCAATCAATCGCAGGACCAGAACAATCTCAATTTTGTAGATACCGTCAGCTGGGTCCGCGGAGCACATGTATTCCGCTTTGGCGGCGAGTTCACTCGAGTCAGTTTGGACAAGAACTTCCCGCAGGTTTTCAACGGCGAACTCTTTTTCACGAACACGCTCGACGGAAATACTGACTTCCAAAACTTCTTGCTCGGCACTCCGCAATTCAGCTTCGGCGGCGGCGGCGTCTCGAATCACGCCTATCGCTCAAACAATTTCGCCGTATTCGCACAGGATGATTGGAAATTCCGGCAAAACCTCACTTTGAATCTCGGCTTACGGACAGAGGTTTTGGCCGCGTTTCACGACGACCTGTGCCACATTGGCAACCTCGATCCGAGTTTAGCTAACTCCGGGCAGTTTCCATTTTTGTATCCCTCGTGCGTCAAGAACCTGAACCTGCCGGGACTCACGGGGAGCTCGAACAGCTCGACCTTCGACAATAACTACTCGACTGGTTACGGGCCACGTGTGGGCTTGGCATACGATTTGTTTGGGCACCACACGACCACGATCCGAGCTGGCTACGGTATCTACTATGTTCGTGAAGACGTAGGCACTGCCGATCAATTGTCTTTCCAGACGCCATTTCTGCCAGTAGCTTTTGGCGGCGGTGCAGCCGGTTGCTTGGGGTCTTATTTTTCCAAGAATCCGCTGCCCCAATGCCCAAGCCCCAATCCCAATGCACTTCCGCAAGCGGGAACTCTCGATCCCACGTTCGTCCCTTGCCTGAATGTGTTTCAAAGCTTTACGAACAACGACCCCAATCAGGCGGCCATTTATGGAACGGCTTCCGGCGCCGCTTGCCCCGGGCCGCTGCAAACTTTGGGCATCTTTGGTCTCGCGGTTCCGCGCCACTTCGTCGTGCCCAATACACAGCAGTGGAACCTCACGGTCCAGCGAGCCCTAGGGCGTCAATGGGTGCTTGAGGTCGGTTACGTCGGGACAAAGGGAACGCACCTTCGTGAAACGCGCGATGCGCTTCAATCGCAGAACGCCACCGTGGCAAACCCGATTGCGCTCGGCGGCCAGAACATCACGGCGAATACGTTTACCAACGCCGTCGCTCGCTCGCGTGCGCAGGGTATAAACGGCTACAACGGCTTTCAGTTGTTCGCCAATGACGCCTATTCGCACTACCATTCGTTACAGACGACACTGTCTCGTCGTTGGTCGGCCGGCTATTTCCAGGCCGCATATACGTATTCAAAATCGACCGACGCGACTTCCACCGGCAACACTGCATTCAATAGCGCGTTCAACGACGAATCGACTCTGGATGCCTCTCGTGGGCTCTCCGATTTCGACCGCACTCACCGTCTCGCCATGAGTTATCGCTACGATTTGCCTTGGTTCAACGGCGAGAAGGGCCTGAAGGGCGCATTGCTCAGCGGGTGGGCAGTCAGTGGCATCACATTGATTCAATCGGGTTCGCCGTTTTCTATTCTCGATTCCGGCGCCGGCAGCGCGTTCCTGGGCCTCGGCTCCGCGCCAGGCGTGGAAACGGCAAGCCTTGCTGGCGGTGCTACTCTCGCCACCGGTCTGAGCACTGGAAGCATCGGTACGCGGATTGACGGCTACTTGAATCCCACCGCTTTCACCACCGCGCCTCTACTCTACCCTGGACAGTGTGATCCCAATCAAGTTGACCCGACCGTCTTTCCGAACTCCAACTTTTGCACCACTGGATTCGGAAATTTAGGGCGCAACACCTACCGTGGGCCCGGCCAGCAGAACTGGGATTTTTCGTTGATCAAGAACTTCAAACTCACCGAACGCCAATCTCTGCGCTTCACCACGGATTTTTTCAACATGTGGAACCACGCTAACTTCGGCAATCCGTCCACGACTGACGTGGAGAGCATAGGTCTTGCTAATAGCCCATTCGGCAGAATCACAAGTACGCTCGGCACGCCGCGACTGATCCAGTTCTCGTTGCGGTACGCGTTCTAAGAATTTCCTATATCAACTTTTTCCAAAAGCGCCCTGTCACGCGGGGCGCTTTTGCCTTTTGCATGTAAAATTCTTCGGAGGCAAACGAAATGAGCACTGACAGCAGAGTTCGTCTGTTAGCAAGGGATCAGGTCGCGCCGGAGATTGGCGCTGTCTATGAGGCGCTGCTTGCGGCTCGCGGCGTCGTACCCAATATGTTTAAGGTGCTCGCGCATACGCCAGCGATTGCCCCTGCCGTCGCCGGTTTCCTTAAACCATTGTTGGCCGATGGCGCCCTGCGCGGCTGGTACAAGGAATTGGTCGCAGTCCGTGTCTCGCAGCGTAACGCCAGCGAATACGCAATTCGTGCCCACAGCATTTCCGCTCGCCAGAAGGGCGCCACGGACGGGCAGATTTCCGCCCTGGCCGATTTCGAAAGTGGTCCCTTCTCGCCGAAAGAAAAGCTTGGTTTTCGTCTCTCCGACAAGCTGCACTTGGGCGGCTCAGCCGTGGACGACAGTTTCTTTGCCGAACTGAGCACGGTGTTTTTG
>Ga0137412_10001217_pt1 | contig 19728 bp, 11 predicted proteins | sample CZODoug2_1_16fun_FD_122160 | JGI IMG/M metagenome (GOLD analysis project Ga0137412, IMG submission 122160) | Vadose zone soil fungal communities from Angelo Coast Range Reserve, California, USA - CZODoug2_1_16fungal (Hybrid Assembly) | ecosystem: Environmental > Terrestrial > Soil > Vadose zone...
AACTCGAGCCCATTGGCCGCAGAAACTCTTCCTGCTTCAAGGCCGCCACTGCCTCCAGAATTCTCCGGTTGGCCCAGGCGTTGAATTCGTACAACACAATCATCTCGTTCGGGGTCATGCTACGGCTCCCTGCAGCAAATTATTCAAGTTAGGTTCTTTGGGAGATGTGAAAACCTTCCGTGTATCCGGAAATGTAAAATATCTCGCCTACCGCGTAATGCGAATCGGTTTCCGGCCCTGCAGCGCGCTCGGCGCGTGATAGGACTCAGCGTCCGAAGGTAAACTCCCGCCCTGCACGTCCGCGCAATATTCGCGCACCGCCTGCGAAATCACTTCGCCCACGTTCGCGTACCGCCGCGCAAACTTCGGCGGCTCCTGAAACGTCAGCCCCAGCAAATCGTGCAGCACCAGGATTTGCCCGTCGCAATCGGGACCCGCGCCGATTCCGATCGTCGGAATGCGTACACTCTTTGTAATCTCGGCGGCTAGTTCACGCGGAATGCCTTCCAGCACAATCGCGAACGCTCCCGCCGCTTCCACCGCCCGCGCATCACGCAGCAGCTGCTCCGCGCCACCCGCCGTTTTTCCCTGCACGCGATATCCGCCCATCGCATTCACAGACTGCGGCGTCAATCCCACATGACCCATCACCGGGATTTCCGCTTCCGTCAGCCGCGAAATCAATTCCAGCCGGCGTTCCCCGCCTTCTACTTTCACGGCCTCGGCGCCCGCCTCTTTCACAAAACGCACTGCGTTATTCAACGACTGGCCCAAATCGGAGTGATAGCTCCCGTAGGGCATGTCCGCCACGACGAGCGCACGCCGCACGCCGCGCCGCACTGCGCGCGTGTGGTGCAGCATCTCCTCAATCGTCACCGACAGCGTGCTCTCCTGACCCAGCACCACCATGCCCAGCGAATCGCCGACAAGAATCACGTCCACGCCGGCTTCATCGACCAGGCGCGCGGTCGGATAGTCATACGCCGTCAGGCAAGTAATTTTCTGGAAGTTGGAGTGGGAGCCCGCGGCCGGTGTCTTGCGCTGCAGGAGGTCGGGCACGGTGACTTTCCCGTTCCCGGAATTCAGAACAACGCTCATGGTGGCCTCCGGTGCCGTTCCTCTGCCTTTTTCAAGGGCGACCGCAAAGCGGCCGACGGGATACAGCCCTGTACTTCACCTTTGCGCAGAATAACAAATTTCGATGCGCAAAACTACAAATTTGGATGCGGCATCGTGTGAACTGGTTTCAGCGTGGTGCTTGGACACGACCCTTCCATTGGCCGCCGCGACCGAGCCAGTAGCGCACGGCGGAAACGCAAGTGGCGTAACCGTAGTACGCGGCCGCGACCGGCAGAGTAAGAGCCCAGGGCCAAGGGAGAGCATAAAACCGCACCGTGACGCCGAACGTTACGGTCATCAAACAGATGGCGGTGCTGGCGAGGAACCAGGCAGGATCCTCGCCGGAAAGAAACGAAAACCAGGGCAAAATAAACGTGACGAACAAACCGGCCAGAGCGACGGCGAGTAACAAAAAAGAATAGCGGAGTTGGGTAAAAGCGGTGCGGGCAATCATGTTGCGAATTTCGGGAAAAGTGCCGTAGCCGCGAAGACTGAAGCTCGCGCGCGTGAGTCCCATCCAGATTCTTCCGCCGTTCTTCTTCACGGCGCGGGCCAGCGCACAATCGTCAATTACTTCACTGCGAATCGAGGCAATCCCGCCAATAGGCGCGAGGACATTCCGCCGCAGCAAGATACATCCGCCCGCGGCTCCGGCGGTGCCTGCGCTCGGGTCGCTGATCCAACGCGGCGGATAAAGCATCAGGAAAAAATAGAGAAATGGCGGAATCAGCAGGCGTTCCGGAAAAGTCTCTGCCTGAAGCAGCACCATCAAGGAAACGAGATCGAGCGAATCTCTTTCCGCGCGAAAGACCAGGCGGTGCAAGGTGTCCGGCGCGTGCTCGATATCCGCATCGGTGAACCAGAGAAAATCAGGCTGGTGCTCGGAAGCGACCTGCACGCCTTCGTTCAACGCCCAGAGTTTTCCCGTCCAACCCGGCGACAGCGAAGCCGCGGAGTGAATTTTCACGCGTTGCGAAGCGCCGGATTCACTGGCGGCTTTTTGCGCGAGGGCGGCGGTCCCGTCCTCGCTGTGGTCATCCACGATGATGATCGAGAATTCGCCGGGATACTCTTGCGCAGCGAGAGAATGGACGGTTTTTGCGATGTTTTCCGCTTCATTGCGAGCGGGAACGATGGCGGTGACGCGAGGCCAATTTGCAAGAGGTTGCAGATAGATGTCGTCTTCGCGCAGTTGCCAAAAGTTGCCGCGCGCGAGAAAAAGATAAATCCAGATCGCCAACGGAATCGCAGCGACAAGAGTCGGCGTAAGAGGCACGCGCTATTCTGCAATAACCCGGGAACGAAACGCTATGCCAGATCTTCCTTGCGAATAGGCAGCCGGCGAATGGGCTTGCCGGTGGCGGCAAAGATGGCATTGCAAACGGCGGGCGCGATCGGCGGCGTTCCGGGTTCGCCGACGCCGCCGGGCGGCTCGTTGCTCTGCACAATGTGAACTTCTGTCCTCGGCGTTTCGTTCATCCGCAGCATTTCGTAATCATGGAAATTGCTCTGTTCGACGCGGCCCTTCGCAATGGTGATTTGGCCTTTCAGGGCGGCCGTCAAGCCAAACACGATGGAGCCTTCCATCTGCGCCGCAATCGTATCGGGATTCACGTAGCGGCCGCAGTCGACGGCGCACACAACGCGATGAACCTTCACTTCGCCGGAACTGCGATTGACGCTAACTTCGGCAACTTCGGCAACGTAACTCCCAAACGATTCGACAACGGCAATGCCGCGCGTGCGCCCCGCCGGAAGCGGCTTTCCCCAACCGGCTTTCTCCGCGGCAAGCTCGAGCACGCCACGGTGGCGTGGCGCGTTGGCCAGCAGTTTGCGGCGAAATTCAAATGGATCCTTGCCTCCCGCTTTAGCGAGTTCCTCGACAAAACATTCGGTGATGAATCCGTTGTGCGAATTTCCCACCGAGCGCCAGAAACCTACCGGCACACCCGGTTCCGTCAGCGCGTACTCGACCAGAAAATTGGGAATCCCATACTTGGCGTTGGCCTGCCCTTCGACGGAAGATTCATCGATGCCGTTCTTGACCGAGCCGGGGAAAAAGCGCGACATGATCGAAGGCCCGACAATGCGGCTTTTCCACGCCACAGGCCAGCCGTCCGCGTCGAGTCCGGCAATAATTTTGGTGTACGCCGCAGGGCGGTAAAAATCATTTTGAATATCGTCTTCGCGGGACCACGTGACCTGCACCGGCGCGCTGATCCCTTTCGAAATCTCCACCGCCTCAGAAATAAAATCCTGCTCCGCGCGGCGCCCAAATCCGCCGCCGAGAAACGTGGTGTGAATGCGCACCTGCTCGGGCTTCAGGCCGGTGATTCGCGCTCCCGTCATCTGATTGATGGTTTGAAATTGCGTCGGCGCGTAGATGTCGCAGCTGTCGGCGCGCACATCGGCGGCGCAATTCATGGGCTCCATGGTGGCGTGCGCCAGGAACGGAACTTCGTAAGCGGCTTCCACTTTTTTCGCGGCGCTGGCGAGAGCGGCGTCGGCATCGCCGTCTTTGCGTGCGATGGCGCCGGGCTTTTCGGCAGCAGCACGATAAAGATTTCGAATGGCCTCGCTGGAGTTGGCGGCGTTCGGGCCCTCATCCCAGGTGACTTGTAGCGCGCGCCGGCCTTCCATCGCTGACCAGGTATTGTCCGCGACCACGGCCACGCCTGACGAAATCTGCAGAACTTGCTTCACACCGCGAACGGTTTTCGCTTTCGAGTCGTCGAAGCTTTTCACTTTCCCGCCAAACACAGGACAGCGCGCCACGACCGCATGCTGGATATTCGGCAGGCGCACGTCGATGCCGAAGGGGGCCTTGCCGTTCACCTTTGCAGGCGTGTCCAGCCGCTTCATGGGCTTGCCAATGTATTTGTAATCTTTCGGATCTTTCAGAGGGGGATTGGCAGGCACGACAAATTTTGCCGCTCGTTCGGCCAACGCTCCGTAACCCAATCGCTTGCCGGTAGCGTTGTGCACCACCGCGCCGTTCTCCACGTGGCACGAAGACGCATCCACGTACCATTGCTGAGCCGCAGCAGAGATGAGCATTTCGCGCGCGGCCGCGCCGGCTTTCGTCAGCGGTCCCCAGGAAGCGCGGACGCTGGTGCTGCCGCCGGTCCCCTGCACGCCAAAAATCGGGTTGAAATACTCCGGTGCCGCTGGCGCGAACTCGGTCTTTACTTTCTTCCAATCGAACTCGAGTTCCTCGGCGAGCAACATGGCGAGCGAAGTAACGATGCCCTGGCCCATCTCGGACTTGTCGATCAGAATCGTTACGGTGTCATCCGGGGCGATGCGAACCCAGGCGTTGGCCGCGACAGGTTCAGCGGGCGGAGTGGCCGCCGCCAACGCCTGGAATTTTCCAGGAAGATAAAATCCAATCACGAGCGCCGTTCCACTAGCGGCGCTTTTCTTCAGAAAATCACGGCGCAACATTACGTCGGAAGATGACACGTGTGCTCCTCCTGAAAATCCACCACAAAATGTCCGGGCCTGCGGATGGCCGTGTTAGGCCAAATCTTCGGATCGAATAGGAAGGCGGCGAAGACGCTTCCCGGTCGCGGCGAAAATCGCATTGCACACGGCGGGGGTAACCACCGGCAATCCGGGCTCGCCGATTCCGGTCGGGTCTTCCTTGCTCATGACCACGTGAACTTCCGTTTTCGGGGTCTCGTTCATGCGCGGCATTCCGTAATCGTTAAAATTTGATTGCTCGACGCGGCCACCGCTGATGGTGATAGCGTCGTGTAAAGCGGCGGAAAGGCCATATATCGCGGCGCTTTCGACTTGCGCGCGAACACCTTCGGGATTGATGGGACGGCCGCAATCGACGGCGTAAACGAGACGGTGAACCTTTATGGCGCCGTTCTGTACGCTGGCTTCAGCGACGGCCGCGGTGTAGGAATTGAAAGAATAAAATGTGGCGATGCCGCGGCCCACGCCCTTGGGTAGTGGCTTCCCCCAGCCTGCTTTTTCAGCGGCGAGTTGCAAAACGCCCTTGAGCCGCGCAGTGTCGAGCGGCGGTTCTTTATCATTGCCGAACATGGGAATCTTGCGATCCCCGCCGATGATTTTCATGCGAAACGCCAGGGGATCCTGGCCGGCTGCGGCGGCAAGCTCGTCGATAAAACTTTCCACCACGAAGCCGCTGCTGGAGTGTTCGACGGAACGCCACCAGGCTCGCGGCACGCTGGATTCGGCGAGCGTGTATTCGAGGCGAATGTTCGGCGTCACATAGGGTATCGTCGCGCCGCTGCCGAACTCGCCCAGCCCTGAATCCTCCTCGGGTTTCTCGTTCCACTTGGCCGCGATCGAAGTCGAGGTTTGAAAATGTTTCCAGGCCGCGAGATTGCCGTTGGCGTCCAACGCGCCCTGCAACTTGTGATAGGAAGCAGGTCGATAGAAACCGTGCTGCATATCGTCTTCCCGAGTCCAAAGAACCATGACCGGCTTACCTGAGGACTTGGCGGCCAGTTGCGCCGCTTCCATCACGAAATCGGCCTGATAGCGACGCCCAAAGCCGCCGCCCATCAGGGTGGTGTGCACGATGACTTTTTCCGGTGGCAGCTTGGCGGCTTCCGCGATGACGCCTTGCGCCCATTGCGGAGCTTGCGTGGGCACCCAGGCTTCCGCGCCGTCAGGGCGGATTTGCACGGTGCAATTCATCGGCTCCATGCAAGCATGGGGTGCGAAGGGAAGTTCGTAAGCGGCCTCGATTTTTTTCGGGCTGGAGGAAAGAACGGAGTCCGCATCGCCGTCGTTGCGCAAGGCTTTTCCACCCTTGGCGGCATTGGCGAGAAAGTGTTTGTGAAGCTCGGCCGATGATTCGTTCGCGGCGGGACCTTCGTCCCACTTCACAACGAGCGCCTTGCGTCCCTGCATAGCGGCCCAGGAATTGTCCGCAAGAACGGCAACGCCACCAGTGGTCGAAGCGCCTCGGCCGCTGGTTTCAAATGAAATGACATCACGGACGCCGGGGACCTCTTTTGCTTTCGCGGCGTCAAACGAGGCGAGTTTGCCGCCAAAGACGGGACACCGCGCCACGACCGCAAAAAGCAAGCCGGGCACACGGGAATCGATGCCGAACTTCGCCGCGCCAGTAGCTTTGGAGCGTCCCTCAAAGCGGTGAGTGTCGTGGCCAACAACCGTGAAATCGTCCGAGTTCTTGAGGGGCACAGTGTTGAAATTGGGAACCGGCAGCTTCGCGGCCGCCTCGACTAGTTCACCGTAGGACAGATAACGCTGCGGATGTCCGTGAACCACCTGGCCATTGGCGGCTTTGCAGGTGTCAGGGCTGACTTCCCATTTTTGGGCAGCCGCGGCGATGAGCATTTCGCGGGCAGCCGCGCCGGCGCGGCGCAACGGCAGCCACGAGCCCGCGACACTGCCGCTTCCCCCGGTGCCCAGGTCATAGACTTTGGGATTGGTGGGCGCTTGCTCGACTTTAACGTTCTTCCAATCGAGGCAGAGCTCTTCCGCCAGGATCATGGGCAGAGCGGTCATAATGCCCTGACCCATTTCCGACTTTCCAAGAATGAGCGTCGCGCGATTGTCGGGCGTGATGCGAACCCAAGCGTCGAAAGGATTGGGAATTTTCTTTTCCTGCTCCGCAGCTTGATCGGCGAAGGCGCGGGGAGAGAGATGGAACCCGATGACCAAGGCCACACCTCCGGCGGCACCGGTCTTCAGAAAATCACGACGGTTTACAACAGAAGCGATAGTCATGGGACACCTCAAAACAAGTTGTAATAACTCTAGTTGAAGAAAACAGCTCGAACGGCGGATTACGCCTTGGCCTGCATGGACGCGGCGCGGTGAATGGCTTTGCGAATGCGCTGGTAAGTGCCGCAGCGGCAGATGTTGCCGCTCATGGCATCGTCGATGTCGGCGTCGGTGGGCTTGGGTTTCTTGGAGAGCAGCGCTACCGCGGACATGATTTGTCCGGACTGGCAGTAGCCGCACTGCGGAACGTCTTCTTCCATCCAGGCTTGCTGGACGGGGTGGCTGCCATCGGCGGAGAGACCTTCGATGGTGGTGACTTTCTTGCCGGCGATGCTGGAGACCGCCGTGATACAGGAACGCGTGGCTTCGCCATTGATGTGCACGGTACACGCACCGCAGAGTGCCATGCCGCAGCCGAACTTGGTGCCGGTCATGTTCAGCGTGTCGCGAAGCACCCAGAGCAATGGCATGTCCGGGCTGACGTCAACGGAAGTGGCTTTGCCGTTCAAGGTGAAACTGATGGCCATGGGGACCTCCCTTTGCAGATGGATATCCTACAACAACTACCCGCCTAGATGAAAATCAACGAAAATTCGAGCAACGGGTCCGTTTCCGAACATCCGATTGCGCTTAGACTCCCCCGCCAATCTGCCGCATCAGCGTAGCAAAATCGAAGTAAATCCTTCCCGCCGGAATTATTCTGGTTGCCAGGTCGTATTCGTAGAAGGAGCAGCCAGGAACTTGAACCTTCTTGCCCGTCGCCTTGATATTCGCGAAGGCGCCTAGATGCTCGGCGTCAAAACTCCATTCCACGGCGACTAGGTTTTTAGTGTGAGCCAGGTTACGAATGGAATGCACATTGCCCGGGAAAGCGGTGATGAACGGTCGCACAAAGTTGTCCCGCACAGCCATCTTTCCTTCCAGTGTTCCCGTTGGCAGGTGGATTACAACATCATCCGAATAGTACGAGAGGATCTTGTCTTCATCAGTACCTTTCCAGGCATCGAAATACTCTTGAACAAAAGCGCGAATGTCTCCAGGTGCTGTTTGGACAGCTGCGTTTTGCATAATGGCTCCTTCTCGAGGCTGCAATAACCTCGTCGAGGGCGCAAGTATATACCCGCGGCGGGCAACAGGGTAAACGCGGCACCTGAATCGGCGCCCCGGAAAGTGGAACTCCGCTGGAGCGCAAGTCTTTCGCGCAGGTCCGAACGCGGCGCGGTACGATCGCGGACATGGACGCAACCCCCACGCGTTCAGACGCGCCGCCTCCCCGGGTGTAAGCAAACTCAGTTGCCTTCGACAGGGGCAGGCTTGGGCCGGGCTTTGGGAGCTTGCCGCGGTGCTTCCGGCTCCACGCCGCGCCAGCCCACGGGACGCCCGCTGACCGCTTCCTTGACGGAACGGAACAGCACGACGTACATCAACTGCCGATAGTAGAAGCGCTGCAGCAAGACCGGAATCAGCAGCGTCCAGTCTTCCTTGCGCTCCAGGGCAAAGGCGAGCACACAGGTCAGGATGTCAATCAACAAGAAGCCGATGAAGAAAAAGACGGAGCGGAGCAAGTCGTCGGTGGAAGACTGCACCGTGGGCAGCCAGGTGAAATGCCATCTTTCCACGGCCCACAGGAGGACAGAGCCAAAAAACAACAGATCGATAATGGGAGAAATGAGCGGCAGGGCCAACTGGAATACAAAAATATTCGGCAGAGCGACCCAGCCGAGAGTGCCGTATTTCGGGCGGAACAATGTGTCGCCGTGCTTCCAGAACGATTGCAGTGTCCCAAAGGTCCATCGGAACCGCTGCCGAATGAGTTGCCCGGCTTTTTCGGGAGCCTCAGTCCACGCGATCGCTTCTTCATCGTAGCCGACGCGCCAGCCGAGGCGGCGAATCGCGATGGTCAGATCGGCGTCTTCCGCCACGGTGTCCGCGGTGATGCCGCCCGCGGCTTCAATGGCTTTCTTGCGCCAGGCCCCGAGGGCGCCGGGGACAACGGTGATGCAGTTCAAAAGATGGAAGGCGCGCTTCTCCATGTTCTGGCTGGTGATGTACTCGAGCGCTTGCCAGCGCGTGAGCCAGCGGGAACGGTTGCCGACTTTCACGTTGCCCGCGACGGCGCCAATATTGGGATCGGAGAAATGCCTAACCAGTTTGCTGATGGCGTCGGTTTCTATTTCCGTGTCCGCGTCGATAGTGACCACAATTTCGGTGTCGGCCTGGGACATGGCCGCGTTCAACGCCGCCGCTTTTCCGCGATTTACCTGATGAATGATGCGGACGCGCGGCTGGTGCGAAAAGTTGGTATCCAGAAGTTCGCCGGTCTTGTCCGTGGAGCCGTCATCCACAACGATGATCCGCAAGTCCTGCAGATCGGACAGCAGAACGGAAGTGACGGTCTGCACGATGACGGATTCTTCGTTGTGAGCGGGAATCAGCACGGTCACGCTGGGGGGCGGATTCGGCATCACGGCATGGTCGGGACGCAGCTTTTCGATCAGCGCGAGGATGCCGATGATCAGCGCGCGGCCGCTGACGAGAATGATGCCGAGAATGAACGTTGTAGTGATGATCACCCAAAACCAGTGGTAGATGCCGAAAATGAAGCCGTCGGCCCGCGCTTCGAATTGCTCTTCCGCGGAAAGAGGGAGCATCACCTGGGCGCGCGTTTTACCGATCAAATCCGCAACGGAAACAAATTGATAGCCTTTATCGCGGAGCATGTCGATGATTTGCGGTAGCGCGGCGAGCGTCTGGCTGCGGTTACCGCCGCCGTCATGAAGCAGGACGATGTTCCCCTTCGGCGCTTCCTGCAAAATATTCTCTACGATTTTGTCCGCTGAGATCTGCACACCCGGCGATTCCTGGCTCCAATCGTTCGGGTCCACCTTTTGGCCGATGATCAAGTAGCCCATGTCTTGCGCCGTCGGGAGGTGCGCCACTTCTTCGGCATACTCGGGCTCGTGGTCAATCCCAAAGGGCGGCCGGAACAAAATGGATTTGGCGCCGACAATGCTCTCGATGAGCCTCTCCGTCAGATTGAGCTCCCAACGGATTTGCGTTGGAGAGAGGTTGGGACCTTCCCAGTCCGGGTGCGTGTAAGTGTGATTGCCGATTTCGTGGCCTTCGGCGTACTCGCGGCGCAGCAGTTGCGGCCACTTGTTGGCATCTAGGCCGATTACAAAAAAAGTTGCGGGGACATTTTTCTCTTTGAGAACGTCGAGGATCTTGGGAGTCCAGGACGGATCGGGCCCGTCGTCAAACGTCAATGCAAGTTTTTTTTGCGCGGCCCCGAGCTGATCGATGTGGTAGGAAAGCGGGTACGAGTCGTACTTCTCGGCGGTAAATAGATCGGTCGCGGCTTCATAGGTGAAGCTCCGCTGACCGTGCTTGGGAGTATCGATGAAGTGCCAGACGTCGCCATCGCCTTCAAGGATCAAGTCCGGTCCCGGCGGCAGGTCGGCGATTTTTTGGCGGGCCGCGTTGTCGGGTCGCGTGGCATCCCAAATCGGCCACATGGAGGTATCGGTTGATCCAAACCTCCAGAGAGCTATGCCTTGAACACCGAGACGCTCGCTGGCGCGTATTTCGTTGTACGCCGTGACGGCATCGAGCATCCACACCTGATGGACGTGATCGTGCTCGTCGTAATAGGAGTAATGCGGATTTAGCGATGCGGAGTCAAACTCGACCTGCGTCTCGGATTCGTAGGCGTGCAACAACGCTTCCTGAATGGTGAGCGACTGGGCGGGCTCATTGGCTTTGCCTGGAGCTTCCGACCAGTCATAAGCAAAGTTGCCCACCCCCACGATGATTTTCTGCGCCGGTACGTCCTCCATGATCTGGCGTAGATTATCAATGTACCAATCCTGCGAAGCGATTGGACCTGGCGGTGAGGTGAGCCAGTGCTCATCGAAATTCATCAACATGATGGCGTCGCACTGTTTTCCGAAGAACTGGTAGTCGTAAGCATCATCGCGCGCCGGGAGCATGATCATGAGTTTGAGTCCGACGGAGTGCATCGCCGGAGCCAGCTCTTCGATGAATTCCTGGAAGTGCTCCTGGCTGGCGTCAGGGACTTCCTCAAAATCGACAACGATTCCGGCTTGGTGCGCTTGCACTGCGAAGTCAACAACATCGTGCGCCAGGCTGTGACGCGCCGCCGGATTGGCCAGCATCAATACCATTTCTTTTATGTGCCAACTGGAGCCGTCGTAGTTGTTCAGAAGACCCATGGTCGGGAGCTCGAGCGGTGGATTGAGCGATTTCAACCATTGATGAAGCTTGTCTCGCTTCAAGATCGCGACGGCCTCGGGCGGAGAGGCTTTTACAATCTTTTGGCCAGCCGGGTCATAGTCCACGACCGTCATCGCGCCGTCCGGCGTCACGGAGTGCAGTTGTTCGGGAATCAGAAGGTCGATGTCTTTGTAATGCTTTTTGAGAGAAGCGAGGCTATTGGGATCCCAGCTGACGTAAAACGCGGCGCGCACGGGATCGTAGCTTGCCGGTATGCTGCCGATATTCTGGACGCGCCTACGGCGTTCGCGCACGGGCGCGGCTTTTTTCTTGGACTTCAGCGGATGAAATCCCGGCTTGGTATCAGGCAGAAGCCCCGAGGGCAGCTCAACGCTGACGGCGATCGTAACGAAAAAATACGCCAGCAGAAGGGTAAGCAGGACGCCGGAAATTTCCACCACGCGCCGCGTCCGGCGCCAGCGCACACGCTCCGCGTCGTAAAATATGGGTCCGCGTTCCTTCATTTCACCTTTCGACCTGGCGGCATGGCAGGCAAATATACATCAGGCTGGGGCTGAGTCCATCTGCGCGATTCCGTCTGCTCTATTGTAAGATGCGTGGCATTGATGAAGCGAGTTTTCTCGAACCGCCTTGTTGCCTTGTCCGCAGGCCTCAGCCTGCGGCTCTATTTCGTCCTGAAGTTTCCGGCCAACTCCGGCGACACGGTTTTGTACGAGCAGATCGCGACAAATTGGCTGAAGTACCATGTCTACGCGATGACCGTTGGCGGCCTGATCACGCCGGTGGATTTGCGTATGCCTGGCTATCCGGCGTTTCTCGCCATTGTCTATGCGCTCACGGGACGCACAGGCGCAGACGCGCGACTCTGGGTGATGCTTGCTCAGATTGGCGTGGACCTTCTTTCCTGCCTGGTGATTGCCAAGCTCGCGACGCTCTTGGCATATCGCTCGGAGGACGCCGCGCCGAACGACCGTGTTTATTCCGTTGCGCTGTGGCTCGCGGTTTTGTGTTCCTTCACTGCGAATTATGCAGCGGTGCCGCTAACCGAAGTTTTCGCCACGTTCTGGACGGCACTCGCCTGTTGCATTCTAGTTCTCGCGTTCCGTCGAGTCGCTCAGCCTAGCTTTCTATTGAAGGGACCGCATTTACCGCTCAGCCGGAGCGTGGAATACGCCGCCCTGGCAGCCGGCTTGATCGTTGGGGTGAGCACGCTGTTTCGGCCGGAAGCGCCGTTGTTGCTGATTGCGGCCATTATTATTTTTGGCGGAGTATTTTTCTTGCGCAAGAATTACCGCCGGTGGATCTGCGTTTGCCTCGCGCTGGCTTTCGGCTGCCTGACGATTCTTTCTCCCTGGGCGGTTCGGAACATGGTGACTCTCGGAGAGCCACAGTTCCTCGCTCCCAAGAATTCGAATCTGCCGGGCGAGCTGGTCCCCTACGGTTTCATGGCCTGGGAAAAAACCTGGCTGTACCGTGTCCGCGAGTGCTACCTGGTGCCGTGGAGGTTGAACGAGGAAGCTATTTTTGTGGAGGACATGCCCGCGCGCGCGTTCGATACGCCGGAAGAAAAACAGCGCGTGGCCGCGATTCTCGAACCTTACAACAACGATTTGATGCTGACTCCGGAAGAGGATGCACAGTTCTCGCAACTTGCTCATGAGCGAAACGCCCGCCACCCCTTGCGAACGTACCTCTGGGTTCCGGCCGCGCGCGCCGTCACCATCTGGTTCACCCCGCGCATTGAGCTGCTGCCGATTTCGGGACACGTCTTTCCGCTCAGGCAAATGCGCGAGGATGACCCCGTCGATCAGGAAGTCACCAGCCTGTTTTTCTTCCTGAACATAATTTATGTGGGGCTGGGACTCTGGGGGGCGGCGAGGCTCTGGCGTTCGAATCCAGCGGCCCGGCCGGCGGTCGCCTTCCTGGTGCTATTCGTCGTGCTCCGTACAACTTTCCTGACCACGCTGGAAACACCCGAGCCGCGCTATGTTCTGGTTTGTTTTCCGGCGTTGATCGCACTGGGCGCGCAGGCATTCGCTCGCCGCTCCGCGACGCAGTAACCCTCGCTGCCGTTTATTCCGTTACTTTTCTTCGAAGGGCTCAGGGTGAATGGTGACGCGATAGATCTGCGGAAACTTTTCCTTTACGCGGTCTTCCAGCACCGCGGTCACATCGTGGATCTGGGTAATCGGCAGATGGCCTTTCATCGTGCAATGGCAGGACACGAGAATGTGATGCTCGACCTGCCTTGCCCGCACGTCGTGGCAGTTCACCAGCTCGTCGAATTCCGCTGGCAAGCGGTTCAGAAACTCCTCGATGGCCCGCGAAAGCTGCTTCATCTCTCCTGCGCCAGAGTCCGGTGTGGCAATGTGCCTCCCCAACGGCTCGATGTGAATGTTCACCTCCGCGTGCCCGCCGCGCAACTCACGGACTTTCTCCTCCAGCTCCGTAGCCTGGCGGTGCGCGTCGCCCAAGCTCAGATTTTCGTCCACTTCCAGGTGCAGCTCGATGAAGAGCTGCCCGTCCTGCTGCACGGCGGTCAAGTCATGCACAGCGAGGCCTAACTTTTGGGCCACGGCGCGAATTGCTTCAAATAAGTGCTCGCCCTGGGGCGCGCGAGGTTCCGCGTGCACCATCACATCCGCGGGCACAATTTCACCGATGCGCTTCTCGATGGCGTCGCTCAGGGTGTGGACTTGCTCGAGGCTCGCCGTGCGCGCCACGCTCACCGTCGCATCAACAAAATGGCGATTGCCGGCGCGACGCACGCGCACGCGGTCGACATCCAGCACGCCATCCATGTGCGCGACGGCTTTGGCGATCTCTTGCTGCAAGCCTTGCGGGGCCGCGTCCAGCAACGCATCCAGCGTGCGCCTGCCAAGCTGCGCGCCGACCCATAAGATGACGGCCGCAACCGTGAGGCCAGCCAAAGCATCGGCGTAATTGAGCCACGGCAAGTTCCACGCTTCTCCGGCCCACACCAAGCCGATGCCGGCGATCACCACGATGGTGCTCCACACATCGGTCGAAAAATGCAGCGCGTCGGCCTCCAGCGCGTCGCTGGAATATTTTCGAGCGACAATTCCGAGCGCCCGCGCGCGCGTAAGATCAATCATCAATGCCACCAGCAGCACCAGGATCGCCGTGACGCTCGGCTGGATATGCACGCTGCGGAAGAACAACCGGTGAAATGCTTCATAAACGATGTAGAGAGCCGTCAGCGCCAGTAGTCCGGTTTCCACGAACGCCGAGAAGTTCTCAAATTTGCCGTGACCGTAGGGATGCTTTTCATCCGCCGGCTGGTCAGACATGCGCACGGAGAGAAATGTGATGATCGCGGCAAGCAGGTCCAGGCCCGAGTGCAACGCCTCTGAAAGGACGCCCAAGCTTCCCGTCCGGACCACCAGGAACGTCTTGAGAGAAACCAGCAGAAAGGCGGAGCCTACGCTCAGCAGCGCAGCCCGCTTTTTCTCTCGCCCTTCTTCGATTGGATAGGTCGCCAGCATCGCTCGCTTAGACTACCTCAACTCCCTTCATTCTCCCGCACGCGCGACTCTTCATCCCCTACCATTCACTATCTCCAAGAATCCGCATCTCAACTTTTAGTTTCAGTTCATCGCTCGGTACTTGCCTGGAAAGCAAAGACAAGGTACTTTCTCGACCAAGACCAGGAGACACTTTCATGATTCGCCGCGTCTTCGTTGCCATCATTCTTGCATCACTCTTCGCTACTCATAGCCATGCGCAAGCTTCGGCTTCTTCATCGGCAGCCAGTGTATGGAATGCCCTCTCCAGCCCCGCAATGGACCCCGCGAAGTCCGCGCACACCGGGAACGTCGAGATCATCCGCGATCGCGTGCATATCACCCTGCTTGACGGCACCATTCAGTTCGCCCAGCCGGTGAACGGAGTTGTGTTCGCCGCAGTTTTTCATGGCAATGGACGCGTGCAGGCCGATCCCCCCGATCCCGCGGAGGCCCGTCAACTGCGGCTCTTTACAAAGCAGGACAAGCTGGACATGACATTTAGCGATGCCACGTTCAGCTTCACGGATGGCTTTTACGAAGATGTTGCAAAACAGGTGAAGTGGGCTTCTTCCGCCGGCGCAGGTGACGATCTCTACGCCAAACGCCAGAAAGAGCGCGAAGATCTCGGCGCGGAATACCTCCCGCGCCTCTTCAAGAGCGTTTTGTCCGGCGACAGAAAACGCACCGCCTATTTCCTTGCCGACCTGAAAACCAAAGATAAGGGTTGGATTGAAGTTCGAGACGACGCCATGCAGCTGGAAGAAATTCGCGTCGGCCGCTGGGGAGACGGCGGCGCGGTGAAGATTCCGGACATCTGGATGAATTTTCCGGCGGACGGCCGCAGCCCTCGCCATGCCTATGACGACCCTTCGGCACGCCAGGACTTCCTGATCCCCAGTTACAAAATTAACACCGCTGTGGCGGAAAATGCGGAAATGAATGCCACCGCGCAAGTCTCGGTTCAGCCGCGCTATTCCGGCGAAACCATTCTTCTCTTTTCTCTCGACTCCAATTTGCGCGTGAGTGCCGTCAAGGACGGCAAAGGACGCAACCTGGAATTTTTCCAGCCGGCAGAGCGCAAGGACCGGTACCAATCCTACGGCGACTACGTCGCCGCGGTGCTTGCCACTCCCACAGCGTCTTCTCAGGTTGAACCGATCACTTTTGTGTATGGCGGAAAACGCGTGGTGCGAAAGGTCGGCGACGGCAATTACTTTTGCCAGAGCTTCGGCTGGTACCCCTCCGCCTTCCTCGGTGAGCCTGGTGTTGATGAATTCGCATTCCGCTCCGATTTTGACCTGACCTTCCGGAATCCGAAGAGATACAGCCTGGTGGCTACCGGGAACAAAGTCAGCGAAACAGTCGAAGGCAAGGAGTTGCTCACCAACTGGAAGAGCGGTATCCCGCTTGCCGCAGCGGGGTTCGTCTTTGGTGACTACAAAATCACCAAGGAAAAAGTCGGTGACGTGGAAATCCAAGTCTATGCCAATGTTCAGCCCGACGATTTGCTCAAGTCGATCCAGAGCGCTTTCAACAATCCCTTAAGCGACCTGGAAAGAGGTCCTGGGGGAGGCCCCAGCGGTAGCTCGCAAGGGGCGATTGGCACGCTCACGCCGGCCGCGCTCGGCAAGACCATCAGTATCGAAACCGCGAACACTCTCCGCGTTTTTCAAAACTACTTTGGACCCTATCCTTATAAACAACTCGTCGTCACCAACATCATCGGCAGCTATGGACAGGGCTGGCCCGGCCTTTTATATCTGGGCTGGTTCACCTTCCTCGATTCCACCCAGCGCAACGCCCTGGGCATCAGGAATCAGGTCCAGCTTACGGATTTCTTCCGCGGCCATGAAAGCTCCCACCAGTGGTGGGGCCACCGCGTCGGCTGGAAAAGCTATCACGACCAATGGCTTTCGGAGGGCTTTGCGGAATTTTCCGGAAAGCTCTACGTGCAGTTCAGGGAAAACAAGAAAGAATTTCAGGAGCAATTTCGCCGCGACAAGGAACTGCTGCACTCCGGCGACATTCATAGCCATCAAATCGATTCCCTTGGCCCCATCTGGATGGGCAGGCGCATCCTTTCCTCCGAGACCAATGGGAGTTCCTACCAGAACCTGATTTATTCCAAAGGCGGTTACATCCTGCAGATGCTGCGCATGCAGCTCTCTGATCCCCGGAATCCCGATCCCGACCATCTCTTCAAGGAAATGATGCAGGATTATTGCAAGACCTTCGACAATAAGCCTGCCTCCACGGAAGACTTCAAATCCATCGTCGAAAAACACATGATTCGCGGCATGGACCTGGACGGCAACCACAAAATGGATTGGTTCTTCAACCAGTATGTCTATGGCACGGGAATCCCGCAGTACAACTTCCATGTTTCGCTGGAAGCAACTCCGGACGGAAAAACGCACGTCAAGGGAGAAATCACGCGCTCCGGTGTTCCGGAGAACTGGAAGGACGCCATACCGCTCTATGCGCACATTGGTGAGAAGGTGACTCGCCTGGGACTGCTTGGCGCAACTCACTCCAGCGAACCGATCGACATCACTCTGCCCGGTAAAATCGACCGCCTCTCCATCAACTACTATGAAGATATGTTGGCTGACGTAAAGCAGTAAGCTAAGCGATAGGGACAGGCATTCGAGCTGATTCGACTTATTCCGGAAAAGAAATCTTCAGGGTTTCTCTGAGGCTCTCGCTGCCTTGGGTATAAAACGCAGCGCTGCGGAATTCATGCAGTAGCGCAAACCGCTGGGCTCAGGGCCATCCGTGAAGACATGCCCTAGATGCGCGTCGCACAGCGTGCATTTCACTTCGGTTCGCAACGCGCCCACGCTGAAATCTTTTTTCTCGCGTACATTTTCAGCGGCGATGGCTTCCCAAAAACTCGGCCAGCCCGTCCCGGAATCGAATTTGGCATTCGAATCAAAGAGTGCGTTGCCGCAATCAACGCAACGATATAGCCCCGGCGCATGCTGGTCGTAGAGCGCCCCGGAAAAAGCAAATTCCGTAGCCGCGCGCCGCGTCACATCGTATTGTAGCGGCGTCAGCTCCTTTTTCCACTCGGACTTATTCTTGTGCACCTTCGCCAGGGTATAAATCCCCATCTTCGCGCCATCGTCCGAAAATTTCACGATCTTAACCGGTCCCGGATTACCTTCCGCCTCCGTGTCATCGGCGAAAGCGGAGAGGCAAACTCGTTCCACGCCCACTAGGACGCCCCAGGCAGCGGCCGTGGCCGCGCCGAAGATCAATCCGCGTCGCGTGATTTCATTCATGGCAGCGATTCCCGAAAAGAACTTACTTCGCCTGGCTCATCGGCGGCGGCGGCAAGAGCGGCAGCCGTTTGGCTTCTCCGCGCGCCCCGCGCACCTCGAGTTCTTCGAACAGCAGCGACGGCGCCACGATCGAGGCTGGCAAGCCATTTTGCGCCGAGCCGAACGCTCCCAGCGCCGTGCCGGAAAATCCATTGATCTGGCTCTGCATGTAGTTGAAAACGAAACTATCGTTACCGATTCCGGCGAGATTCCGCAGCGCTCGCGAATTCAATCCCACGATGCGCGCTCCGCGAATCATCTCTTCGCGGCCAGTTTCCGGATAAATTCGGTAGACGACTAGTGGCAGACGGTCACCTGTCCCGGCGCCGCCGCCGTAGCTGGCCAGAAGTTCGGAAAACTCGTCCTGATGCAGCAGGCTCAGCGCGGGATTGTCCATTTCACGCACGACCAAGCAATATTTTTCGCGCTCCGAGCCTTTCTCCGCGCGGCAGGTATCCAAAAACTTCTTCCTCAAATCCGCTGCCGAGAGAGTATCCGCTGAGGAAAAAACCACATTGCTCATCGTCGGCTTGGCATCATTCAAAAACGCGGCGCGTCCGTGTCCATTGGACTGCATGGAATCCGGCCCCGGCCGGCGGGACATCAGCTCGTTCTTCAGGTTGCCGCCCTCCACCAGGGTGACTTTCTCCGCCCGCACGCCTTCATTGTCAACGGCGTAGGCGCCGATCAACGGCGTGCCATTGAATTCCTTCGCGCCCGGATCATCCACCACGGTCACACCAGTAGGCAAAACCCGCGCGCCAATCCGCCCGACCCAATCGCTCTTGCCGCCCAAGTTGCCAAGCATCTGCTCCATCACCGGACTGAACGAAATCGGGGGCCGCGCTCCGTTCACCGCCGGTCCGAGCACCTGCGCCAGCAGCGATGACGCCGCGCGCGCCTCAAAGAGCACAGGCCCGGTATAGTCCTGCGCGGGAGGCGCGGCTCGCATGGTCATCAGTTCCGTGCCGGCAACATTCAATCCCTTGCGCACCGTATCGACGTTCGGCAAATCGGCGGGCCGCGTCGCGTAAGTGGCATAAAAATGGTTCAGAGGCACGCCGTCATCGGCAAAGGTGCCCAAGCCAGCTTCGATGGCCGCATAGTGACGATTCTGCCGAATTTCCGTGCCTTCGCTGGTGAGCAGATATTCCGTGGCGTAGACGATGTAATAGGTCACGCGCGCTTCGTGAATCTCGGAAAACGCCCGCAGTGTCGCCGAAGCCTCGCGAGCTTCCTGGTCCCAGTTGCGGCTGGTCCAATCCGGCGTCTGCAGCGGTTCGATCAGTTGCACCGGCTCGACTTTCGCGAAATCGTCGATGTCCGATTGCCGTGCCAGGCTGCTGAGATACGCTTGCTTCCGCGAATAGGTCTCTACTGCCTCTTTGAACGCTTGATCGGTGGCAATCCACAAATCTTGCCGCAGCGAATCGTAGTCGCGATCGATTCCTACCGAGCCGGTCGGCCCGATAAAGCCGCGGAACGCGTCTTCCCCCACAAAGTTCGAACTATCTAGCTTGTAGCTGCCCACGCGCGCTTCCACATCCATAAAGCGGTTCCGCACATGCGTGCTGGAGAGCAAAGTCCCGTATTCGGCAACAACTTCGCGCACGTCCAGGTCGAGCAATCGGTATTCCACGTAATACGGGCGCACCGGCTGCTCAATGTTCGGAATTTTCAATTCCAAGCGAGTCTTCGCGCGTTGCATCTCATCACGCATAGCCTGCAGCGTGTGATCACTGTCCTGCGGAACTTCCGCGCCTCTCGTTGCCACG
>Ga0137412_10001218_pt1 | contig 19723 bp, 16 predicted proteins | sample CZODoug2_1_16fun_FD_122160 | JGI IMG/M metagenome (GOLD analysis project Ga0137412, IMG submission 122160) | Vadose zone soil fungal communities from Angelo Coast Range Reserve, California, USA - CZODoug2_1_16fungal (Hybrid Assembly) | ecosystem: Environmental > Terrestrial > Soil > Vadose zone...
TTGCTTCCTACCATGCTTGGCGTCACCAGCCTTGGGATTGTGCATCAACGTGATTCGCATCCGGTTTTGTAATCGTAGATACTATGTGCGGGTCATTCGGCCAAAAACAATCTGAGACACGTTTAATGATAAAGAAGATGCGAATCCTGATTTCCAACGACGACGGCATTTACAGCCCCGGCATTGTTGCGCTCGCGAAGGTCGCGTCGCGTTTTGGCGAAGTACGCATCGTGGCGCCCGATGTCGAGCAATCTTCCATGGGTCACGCGATTACTTCCTCGCGGCCACTGCGATATAAGCGGATTCATCTCGGCGAGTTTGAGGCTTATCGGGTAAACGGCACTCCGGCCGATTGCGTCGCCTTGGGGACGCATCTCTGGCAGCGTATCGATCTGGTTCTTTCCGGGATCAATCTTGGCTTGAATCTCGGCAACTCCTGCTGGCACTCCGGCACACTTGCCGCAGCAAAACAGGCCGCGTTGCTCGGCATCCGCGGCATCGCCCTCAGCACTGCGATGAGCGATAAACAGGAACCCGATTTCGCCGCGCTCGAGCCATACGTGAGGAAGGTGCTGGATTTGTTGCTCGAAGAAAAAGCAATGTCTCTCGTCAACGTGAATCTGCCGCAGAAACCAAGAGGAATTCGCTGGACGCGCCAATCTGTGCGCCAATATGACGGCGAAGTTGTCGCCAGCAAGGACCCGATGGGCCGGCCAATTTACTGGTTTACTATCACGCCGTTGCAGGGTGCCGAGGAAGGAACCGACCGCTGGGCTATCGAGCACAATTGGGTCTCAATCACCCCGTTGCGCCTCGATCTCACCGACGAAAAAGATCTCGCCCACGCTTTGGCCCTTCATCACACCCCACCAATCGGTGCTAAAACGTCGGGCAGTTCACAAAAAGGCAAAACTTCTGCGCATGTGACGAATAAGAAAGCCCGGCGCCGAAAGACTTGAAGGCAGGCCAATCAACGAGGCCTTACCGGATCCAGAGATCACCGCTGCGTTTCGCGTATCCTGGTTAACTCAAGCTTGGAACCGCCAGGCTCTTGCAGTGTCATCCGGTCCCCGGAAATTTTCATCTGGTAGACTGCCGTTGCGAATGGAGTTTCGATTTTGATTCGGTCCTGGTCACCGAATTTGTACGTGCCACGCACGTCCCCGACCAAGACGACGCCGTTTGCCGAAAATTCCCACAGGGTTGCGTTGGATCCTCCCATGAGGCGCCACTTGCCGACAACGGTGGAATTTCCACAGCTAGGCAGAGCGAATAGTAAAGCGATTCCAACAATTATCTGGAGTCCCGGTTTGGAACAGGAAAGACTGAGTGACATGGCCTGCCGATTAATAATCAGTTGTGATCATCATGTCGAGCTGACCGCCCTCGGTCCCAGTTGAACGCACTTGCGTCGTGGAGTTCCGGCAGCGCTGCGCCGCCTTTGATTATGACGCAGACCTGAATCTGTTCTCGTACACGAACAGTTCGCTATTTCTTCTTCGCGTCCTTCTTCGACTCGCGCTTGGATTCTTTCGGTTCTTTGGCCGTCTTTGACTCCCCAGGGCGATATTCTTCCTGTTCGGCGGCGGCGAAAGCTTTTTCAAGGCCGACCATGTCTTCACCCGGGCGCAGTGTATCAAGCGCTTCGGCTTCCTTGCGCAGTTGTTCCTCGGTGTAATTCGCGGCCTTGATCGATAATCCAATGCGGCGCTCAAGTTTGTCCACTTTAATGACGCGCGCTTCCACTTCCTGACCGACTTTGAGAACGTCTTTCACTTTCGCGACGTGCTCTTCGCTCAATTGCGAGATGTGCACGAGACCGTCGATATCGTCTTGCAGCTGCACAAACGCGCCAAAGCTAGCGAGCTTCGTTACCTTGCCGTTAACCAGGTCGCCGATTTTGTATTTCTCATCGATTATCTTCCAGGGATCTTCGGTGAGTTGTTTGATCCCAAGGCTGATCCGTTGGTTCACCTTGTCGATGTCGATCACGACGGCTTCGATTTCATCGCCCTTTTTAAAGACTTCGCTGGGGTGATTAATCTTGCGGGTCCAACTCAAATCGGACACGTGAATCATTCCGTCGATGCCTTCTTCCAACTCCACGAAGGCGCCATACGCGGTCATGTTGCGAATCTTGCCTTTCACCCGGCTGCCGATGGTGAATTTCTTCTCAATTTCATCCCACGGATTCGCTTCCAGCTGGCGCAGACCCAATGAAATCTTCTGTTCTTCTTTGTTCACCCCGAGCACGACAGCTTCCACTTCCTGCCCAACGCTCAGGATATCGGAGGGGCGCATGATCCGTTTCGTCCACGAAAGTTCGGAGACATGGATGAGTCCTTCCACGCCTTCCTCGATCTCAACAAACGCTCCGTAGGGAACAAGGTTGGTGATTTTGCCCTTGACCCGCTGACCTGCGGGGAAGCGCTCCTCGATCTGGTCCCACGGATTCTTCTGGGTTTGCTTCAGCCCGAGCGACACGCGCTCTTTTTCCTTGTTGATGTCGAGCACGACGACTTCCAACTGTTGCCCGACTTTTAACAACTCGTTGGGGTGTCCGAGCCGGCCCCAGGTCATGTCGGTTACATGCAGCAAGCCATCCATGCCATCGAGATCGATAAAAGCGCCGAAGTCGGTGAGGTTTTTCACGGTGCCGATGACGCGGTCGCCCACGTTCACGCCCTCCATGAATTTCTGCCTCTTCTCGCTACGCTCCTTCTCAATTACCTCGCGCCGGCTGAGAACGACGTTTTTGCGGTCGTCATTGAGCTTAACGATTTTGAAATCGTACGTGTTGCCAACGAATTGCTGTAAGTCTTTCGGCGGAACAACGTCGATCTGAGATGCCGGCAAAAATGCTTCAACCCCGATATTGACCATCAGGCCGCCCTTCACCACGGATTTCACCTTGCCTTTGATGAGACCGACACCTTCGAACACGCCGACGATCTTGTTCCAATTTTGGCGGTAAGCGGCTTTTTCTTTTGACAGAACGACCATGCCTTCATCGTTTTCCAGCCGCTCCAGAAGCACGTCCACTTCGTCGCCCACCTCCAGCGACTCGACATCATCAAATTCTGCTAACGGAATAACACCCTCGGATTTGTATCCCACATCGACCAATACTTCCCGCGGGCGAACTTCCAAAATGCGTCCCTTAACGATGCTTCCCTCACGGAAGTCCGGCATCGGCTTCGCCATTACATCCTGCATGTGAATCATAAGATTAAGTGGGCCTCCTTCAGGCAAAACGACGCTTCCAGTGGAGCGCCGATCTTTCCGCGCAGCTACAGCAGCGGAATGGGACGCCACACTAGGCGTTTTCCGCGCGCAGGTCAACTCGGGGGAGCACTTGCGGTCTTCCAGACCTTGAGCGCGAGGCGTTTCTCCGGTATTCTCATTACAGATGACGATATTACGTTTTTTGACTCTCGCCGCACTCCTTGCGACAACATCGCTCCGCGCTGAGTCTTCCGCAGAACAAAAAGTTCTCGAAGCGATCAAATCACCTGATCTCAGCGTCGTACATCTTTGGGCGCCGTGGTGTTCCAATTGCCAGGCGGAATTAAGAAGCGGCGGCTGGCTCAAGACCGTTAAAGACAATCCGCAGGTGAAATTTTATTTTGTCTCTATTTGGAATAATGGCGAGGACGGCCGTGCGATGTTGCAGAAATTCCAAATCGCAGACCAACCGAACGTCGCGATTCTAGCGGACCCGGGACCGCGCAAGGGGGATAACAAGATCAAGCAATTCGCCGGGATGCCGCTATCGTGGATTCCCACGACTTGGATTTACAAAGGCGGCGATCTCCGCTACGCATTGAACTACGGCGAAGTCCGTTTTGACGTGCTCCAACAATTCCTCGAAGACAGCAAATCGGAATGGTCGCATAAAGGCGAACCGTCAATAGCCTCCCCTTAAAAATTCGCAATGCTCGAAACTCCAACCGTTCCCCAAACCAGTTCCAAGGGTCCACCTCAAATTCTGTCGCTGATTGGCGACACGCCATTGGTAGAAGTCACGCAGCTCGACACCGGTCTCTGTCAGCTCTTTCTGAAACTTGAAAACCAGAACCCGGGCGGCTCGATCAAGGACCGGATCGCGCTTTCGATGATCGAAGCTGCGGAAGACGAAGGCAAATTGCGGCCCGGCGGCACCGTTGTTGAAGCGACAGCAGGCAACACGGGTCTCGGCCTTGCGCTGGTTGCCGGCGCGAAAGGCTACCGCGTCGTGCTCGTAATTCCCGATAAAATGTCGCAGGAAAAAATCTCGCACGTCAAAGCGCTTGGCGCTGAAGTGCGGATCACTCGTTCAGACGTGACGCGCGGCCATCCTGAATATTACCAGGATGTGGCAGCGCGACTCGCCGAAGAAATCCCGGGCGCATTCTACGTGAATCAATTTGGTAATCCTGCAAATCCTCTGGCGCACGAGCGCACTACCGGGCCGGAAATTTGGGAACAAATGCGGCACGATGTTGACGCAATTGTGGTGGGAGTAGGTTCCGGTGGGACGCTGACTGGGCTCGGGCGATTTTTCAATCGCGTCAAGCCCCGACGCGGAATCGAGATGGTTTTGGCTGACCCGAAGGGTTCCGTGCTTTACGAATATGTTAAGTCAGGCAAGCTCAACGAAGCAGGCAGCTGGGCCGTCGAAGGGATTGGCGAGGATTTCATTCCTGAGATCACCGACATGACGCTGGTGACAGAAGCATTCGAGATCGACGACGCGGAAAGCTTCGTCACGGTGCGCGAGTTGTTGCGCAAGGAGGGAATCTTTGGCGGGTCTTCTACGGGTACCCTCGTTGCTGGCGCGCTGCATTACTGCCGTAAACAGACGAAGCCGAAGCGGGTAGTCACCTTCGTGGTCGATACCGGGAACAAATACCTTTCCAAGATGTACGACGATTTCTGGATGGCGGACCAGGGTTTTATCCATCGCCCGCCCCATGGCGATTTGAGTGATCTGATCTCACACCGTTACGAAGCAGGCGAGGTAATTTCCGTCGGACCCACGGACACGTTGCTGACCGCGTTCAAGCGGATGCGTAGTGCGGATGTCTCGCAGGTTCCCGTTGTCGACCAACATGGACGCGCGATTGGGATTCTCGATGAATCCGATGTGCTTGTGAAAGTCCACCGCGATCCGTCGCATTTTAACGATCTGGTCAAAAATGCGATGACCGACCGATTAGAAACGCTGCCGCCAAATGCGAAAATCAAAGACTTGCTGCATGTATTCGATCGCGGCCGCGTGGCCATCGTAATGGATGACGACAAATTCCTCGGGTTGGTCACGCGTTCCGACCTGCTCTCGTATTTGCGGTTGCACATGCCGAAGCAGTGAATCCTGTAACTCAGGCACCCTGCCTGGTAGATTGAGCGGACATCTTTGTCCGCGAGTTGCAGGCTGGAAGCGCGCACGACTTATCAGGCAAGGATGCCTGGGTTACGCTTTCTTGCACGCGGTTCGCGGGCTAGTTTAGACCAATGAAAAAGCAACACGAATTCGCCACGCGTGCGATTCACGCGGGGCAGGAACCCGATCCTTCCACTGGCGCGGTAATGACGCCGATTTATGCAACGTCGACGTACGTGCAGGAAAGCCCCGGGAAGCACAAGGGCTACGATTACTCGCGCTCGATTAATCCGACTCGGCTCGCTTACGAAAAATGCGTCGCCGATTTGGAAAGCGGCTCCCGGGGATTTGCGTTTGCCTCCGGCCTGGCGGCAATGGCGACTGTGCTGGAGCTGCTCGAGAGCGGGTCGCACATAGTTGTTAGTGACGATCTTTACGGTGGCACATTCCGATTGTTCGATCGAGTGCGCCGCCGCTCGGCGAATCTTGATTTTACCTATGTCGATCTGACCGACGCGAACGATCTCGAGCGCGCTATTAAGCCAAACACGCGCATGGTGTGGATCGAAACTCCAAGCAATCCTCTGCTGAAGCTGATCGACCTCGAAGCGATCGCGAAAATCGCGCGCGAGCGCAAACTGATCTCGGTTTGCGATAACACATTTGCAACACCGTGGATTCAGCGCCCGATTGAGAGCGGATTCGACATCGTCGTGCATTCCGCGACGAAGTATTTAAACGGTCATTCCGATTTGGTAGGCGGAGTGGCCGTCGTCGGCGATAACAAGGAAATCGCCGATCAAATCGCGTTTCTGCAAAACTCGGTCGGCGCAATCGCTGGCGCGTTCGACAGCTTTCTTGTGCTGCGGAGTCTAAAAACGCTGGCGCTCCGCATGGAGCGGCATTGCGCAAATGCGCTGGAAATTGCGCGGTGGTTGGAGGAACAGCGAAAGGTGAAATCGGTCCGTTACCCCGGACTAAAATCTCATCCACACCATGATCTTGCGCGGCAACAAATGCGCGGCTTCGGTGGAATCGTAACGATTCTCTTGAAAGGCGATCTTGCGGACACCAGGCGGTTTCTGGAAAACACCCACCTCTTTGCGTTGGCGGAAAGCCTGGGCGGCGTGGAGAGCCTCATCAATCACCCGGCGCTCATGACGCACGCTTCTGTTCCAAAGGAGCAGCGCGAAAAACTCGGCGTGACCGATTCGCTCGTCAGGCTTTCGGTGGGCGTGGAAGATGTCCGCGATTTAATCGACGATTTAAAAGGGGCGCTCAAGGCGATTTAACCGGGAAGCTCACATACGCCTCACAGAAGTAGGTTCTCACAGGTGTCGAGCGGAGCGGATGATCTCGAAACGGGAGCGGTCCTGTCAGTCATGCGCGTATTTTTCCGCTCCGAGAAAGTGGAGCGAAACATAAGGTTGATCGCCCACGACCCAACTGTCATGCCCGGGACCGATGTAAAAGACGTCCCCAGGCTTCATGACGTAAGACCTTCCATCTTCCATGGCACATGCAGCTTGCCCGGATATCACCATGCCAACGTGCTCGACCTGACAAAGGGAAGTCCCGGCAACTGGCGCGACGTGCTGCGACCATTTCCAGCCTGGTTCATATGTCGCCCGGCCGATGGTCATTCCGCCGATCTTGATCAGTTCGAACCGTCCTTTCTCAAAAGTGCGAACCTCATCCGGGTTCTCAAATCGTTTAATTAAGAAGTCGATGTAATCAGGAAGCATCGTGCTAGTTGGTTTGATGTTGTTAAAAGGTACGCTGCGCCGGCACGTTCATGTTTTCTCAAAATCTTGATCATTCGAATCCGACAATCGGATGGGTCACGTATCGCTCCTCAAGCGCTTCGATTTCCGCGTCGGATAGTTTCACGTCCACGGCCGCCACTGCTTCTTCGAGATGGTGAGATTTGGTTGCGCCAACAATTGGGGCGGTGACAGCCGGCTTGTGAAGCAACCACGCCAGCGCGATTTCCGCACGGGAGATGCCTCGCGCCTTGGCGATTTCTCCCACGCGATCTACTATCGGATTGTCCGCTTCCGCAGTTCCCGAATAAAGCTTTTTGCCGTAATCATCGGTTTGACCGCGCACCGTGCTCGGCTGCGTCTCCCATGCGCGAGCAAGGCGGCCGCGCGCCAGCGGGCTCCACGGCAACACACCAATGCCTTCCGCCAGGCATAGAGGTAACATCTCCCGTTCCTCCTCGCGATTCAGCAGGTTGTAATGTGGCTGCATCGAAACAAAACGCGTCCAACTGTGGAGGTCGGCCACGAAAAGCGCCTTACAGAATTGCCAGGCAAACATCGATGATGCCCCGATGTACCGTGTCTTTCCGGCTTTCACGACATCGTGGAGGGCTTCGAGTGTTTCTTCAATCGGCGTGTGGTAATCCCAACGGTGGATTTGATAAAGATCCACATAATCCGTTCCCAGGCGTCGCAAGCTATTTTCGATCTCGGTCATGATTGCTTTACGGGACAGTCCGCGCCCGTTCACATCGGAACGCATCGGGAAATAGACTTTCGTCGCGATGACTACCTCATCCCGTCTCGCAAAATCGCGTAGCGCCCGGCCCAGGACTTCTTCGCTCCTGCCAGTTCCATACATGTTGGCTGTGTCCAAAAAATTAATGCCAAGCTCAAGCGCTCGTTTAATGAAAGGCCGGCCTTGTTCCTCATCCAAACCCCATTCTCTCTCTTCCTTGAGTCCATAACTCATGCAGCCCAGACAGATTCGCGATACCTTGAGTCCCGTCTTGCCAAGATTTGTATAGTTCATTGCTTTATCACTCCTGTTTATTCATTAGCGCTTCGCTTCAAAGCCACTCCGGCTATCACCGCGCCAACGCCGGCTAGTTCGAAAAATGAAGGAACTTGTCGAAGAACAATGATTCCGATCAGGCACGCTGTTGCCGGCAACAGCGACAGCATCAGTGCAAAAGTCGCTTTCGATAATTGCGCCATGGCAAATTGATCGCAGATGTAGGGGATTACGGAGGAACAAATACCGACTCCGACGCCGGCGAGAAGGAGCTTTGGATCCACCGCTGTAACCAGCGCGCTTTTCAATCCAATCGGGGTGACCACCATACTCGCGACAAGCATTGCCATCGCCAGGCGTTCAACTCCAGCTCGACCGCCGCTCGCGGCAATGCGATGTCCCAGTAGAATATAGAGCACAAACAGCACGCAATTCGCAAATGCGAAGATGTATCCAATCGGTTCGCCACTGATTCGCACACTGGTCAGCAGGAACACGCCGACGCACGCGAGTAAAAGGGCGGCAAGATTGCGCATCGTTCGCACACCTAATGCCGCCAGCGCGATTGGCCCGAGGAACTCGATCGTTCCCACGGTTCCCAGCGGCAGCCGACTGATCGCGAAATAAAAACAGACGTTCATGGCGGCCAGCACGAAACCTAATGCCACTACGATTCGCCTCTCGTCTGCGCGCAGTTCTGCGAATAAGCGCCACGGACGTTTCCAGAATGCGAATACCACGGCTGCGCTTGCAATCCGCAGCCATGCAACGCCTAATACATCAACCCTGGCGAACAGAAGCACCGCAAAGGCTGGACCAAGGTAATGAAAAATGGCGCTGCAAATGAAAAAAGCTTCTGGCGGAACAGGTCTCGCCGTGTGCGCCCGTTCGCGCGTCATTGGCTTTATCGGCCAGACGATTTTGTTCGTCATGGAAACAAAGTACAGTGCCAAACAACCCATGCAAACATAAAGTAAGGCAAGATTGACTGCGCTATGTTATGTTTTAATGCTTTATAGTTATATTTTCTGTGAATATTAAGGGAATATTGCAAGATCACAAAAATATTGAAATTCTGAAGCTCTTGCAACGGAATCCACGGATGTCGATTGCCGAGCTGGCCAGAAAAATCAGGATGTCCAATCCGGCAGCCAAAGAGCGTGTTCGACGTTTAGAAAAGAGCGGTGTGATTGCCGGCTATCGTCTCGAACTGGATCCGAAAGCAGCGGGACATGAGATCACCGCGTTCGTCAGAATCCGGCCGCTTCCCGGACATCTACCGAAAGTCTCGGCGCTTGCTCAGCAGATTCCCGAGGTCGTGGAATGCCATCGAATCACCGGAGAAGATTGTTTCATTCTCAAGGTTCATTTACCTGAAATCGCATCTTTGGATCGCGTACTGGATCGGTTTCTCGTTCATGGGCAGACCACAACCTCCATCGTGCAGTCCTCGCCCGTGCCGCCTCGATCGCCGCCGATTCCGGCGGCTCTTGCTGGCAAGAGCGCAAAACGTGGGTGAGATTAACATCGTCTTCGGAGAAGCCGATCCACCTCGCGCTTGCGTGCTGATTAGATTAAAATCGCCACGCAATGAGCAATTCCTTCGGCCAGCTATTTCGCGTCACGACTTTCGGCGAATCGCACGGGGGCGGCGTGGGCGCGATCATCGACGGCTGCCCGCCGAACATCGAGCTGTCCGAGGCGGAAATCCAACTTGACCTGGACCGCCGACGTCCGGGCCAAAGCAAGATCACGACGCAACGGAAAGAAGAAGATCATTGCGAAATTCTCTCTGGTGTCTTTGAGGGCAAGACACTGGGCACGCCGATCGCGGTTCTGGTGCGTAACAAAGACGCACGGTCAGAGGACTACTCGGAGATCGCCGGGAAATTTCGGCCTTCACATGCTGACTTTACCTATGAAGCCAAGTATGGAATTCGAAACTGGCAAGGCGGTGGCCGCGCATCGGCGCGGGAGACCATTGGTCGAGTGGCGGCCGGTGCAGTTGCGAAAAAAATATTGTCGCTGCTGTATGCGGAATTAGAGATTCTCGCCTACGTCGCGCAAATTCACGAAGTCGCTGCGAAAATTAATCGTTCCACGGTGAAAGCGAAAGACATCGAGAAAAATATTGTTCGCTGCCCGGATCCCGCGGCGGTAAAAAAGATGCTGTCTCTCATTGAGCAAGTTCGCAACGAAGGCGATTCGGTTGGCGGCGTCATTGAATGCGTCGTTCGCGGCATTCCGCCGGGAATTGGTGAACCGGTTTTCGACAAGCTCGAGGCAGATCTGGCTAAAGCGATGCTGAGTATACCGGCGACAAAAGGATTCGAAATCGGTTCTGGTTTTGCGGCGACCCGGATGCGGGGCTCTCAACATAACGATCCATTTGAGATGCGCGGCGGAAAAATTCGCGCGGCGACCAACAATTCCGGTGGCGTGCAGGGCGGCATCAGTAATGGGGAGGAGATTTATTTCAGGGTCGCGTTTAAGCCGACAGCGACAATCGGCCACGAACAGAAAACGGTGACTAGGTCGCGCCAGCAAACCCGACTTGCTGCGCGCGGGCGCCATGATCCGTGCGTTCTTCCCCGGGCAGTGCCAATCGTAGAAGCGATGACCGCGCTGGTGCTTTGTGACCATGCTTTGCGGCAACGAGCAATCAAGATTTCGGATCGCGGACTGCGGGTTGCTGAGCGCTGAGTCTGGCGATGCCGAGCGTTATTCGATCCGCAACTCCGACCGTAGATCGCGAGCACGCGAACACTTTCGGTGTCGACAATCCGCAATCCGCGATTCCATCGGTGGCTGGGTCGTCACTTTGGCAGGTGCTGTTCATTTCTTTCGGCGTCATTTTGATTTTATTCGAAGTCCTGCGGGGCTGGCGATTGGGTCTGATGCGTCAAATCATGCGTCTTATTGCCGTTGGCGCCGCCTACGCGGCTGCATTTTTCGGAGGAGCCTTGTTGGTTCCTGCGGTGCGACCTTTTTTCAAAATGCCTGATCCAATTTTGGCGATCTTATGCGGTGCAACACTCGCGGTCGCCGCCTACATGCTCCTAAGCGGTGCCGGGGCGATTTTGTTCAAGCGAACTTCCCAACAAGAATCCGGATTGCTCTATCTAATTTACGGTTTTGCAGGCGCAATTCTTGGATTGTTTTTCGGTCTCCTCCTGCTTTGGCTGACTGTTGCAAGCGTGCGAACAGTCGGCGCACTGGCTGAAGGCCAAGCTGGCCGCCGGTCCGGCGCCGCAGCCCACGGTGCACAAGATCCAACCTCGCGCGCACTCGATGTGCGCCGGCGTTTTCTTTCGGAATCCGGCGACGGCATGCAAACGCTCGCGACATCACTGGCACGCCTGAAGAATTCACTGGAACTGGGTTTGCTTGGAAGCGTGCTTAAGAGTACCGACCCGATCTCGCAGCCAACGTATGAAATGGTGGAGAAAGCAGGGAGCGTCCTTTCCAGTCCGGAACGCACGCAGAAATTTTTGACGTTCCCCGGTGCGCGCGAATTGGCCGAGCATCCAAAAATCGTCGCGTTACGAAGCGATCCGGAAATCGCGGACCTTATCGCGCAGGGGCGCTTCCTCGATCTCCTTCAAAATCCGCGCGTCATTGAAGTGGCAAACGATCCGGTCCTCGCGCAGCGCATCAGAAAATTCGATATTCAACGCGCGCTCGATTACGCACTGGAGAAACAACGATGAACTTCGTCACCACGATCGGTCTGGAAGTGCACGTCCAGCTGAAGACGCGGTCCAAAATGTTCTGCGCTTCTCCCGTTGAGTTCGGAGCGGAACCGAACACACACACTTGCCCGGTGTGTCTCGGTCTGCCCGGCGCCCTGCCTGTGATGAATCATGAGGCCCTGCGCATGACGGTGCTCTCTGGGCTTATGCTCGGATGCGACATCGCGTCCGTCTGCAAATTCGACCGCAAAAACTATTTCTATCCGGATATGCCGAAGAATTATCAGATTTCACAATACGACATGCCGCTTTGCGCCAACGGCGCCGTCCCGCTACACGATCTCGCTTATCCGAAGGACGCGCAGAAAAACATTATGACGCCGGACAAGGAAGTGCATCTGGTGCGTATTCACCTCGAGGAAGACGTAGCGAAAAGCTTTCACTTCGAGAACAGCACGGGGATCGATTTTAATCGTGCCGGCATACCATTGATGGAGATTGTGACGCAACCGGAGATCAATTCGCCGGAGGAAGCGTTCGCATTTCTCACTTCGCTCAAACAGATATTGATCTACGGCGCGGTAAGCGATGCCGACATGGAGAAAGGACAACTCCGCTGTGACTGCAACATTTCGGTACGGCCGCAGTCGGAGACCGAGCTTGGAGCGAAGATCGAGATCAAGAACCTGAATTCAATCAGCGGGGTGCGACGCGCGCTGGCCTACGAGATCCGGCGTCAAATCGCTGCGCTGGAGAACGGCGAAACACTTCAACAACAGACACGTGGTTGGAATGACGCAGCCGGCGAAACGTTTCTTATGCGCACAAAAGAATTCGCGCATGATTATCGCTACTTCCCGGATCCCGATCTTGTGCCGGTAAAGACCGAAATTCTGCTGGCCGAAGTGCGACAGCGCGTGCCTGAGTTGCCGAAAGCGAAACGAGCCCGTTTCGTCCAGCAATATCAGGTGAGCCCCTACGATGCCGCTGTGCTGGCGAATGACCTCGATCTGGCAAGATACTTTGAAACGGCAGCCAAAGGTGCAAAGAAACCGAAGAATGTCGCAAACTGGATTCTGAACGATTTGCAGAACGCGTTGAGCAGCACGGGCAAGACCATCGACGATTGTCCGATTCCACCTGAGGCGCTTGATGAGTTGGTCGATCTGATCGACAGCGGTAAAATTAGCGGCAAACAGGGCAAAGAAGTTTTCGCGGAAATGTTTGCAAGTGGAAGAAGCGCGGCTGCGATTGTGAAAGAAAAGGGGATCGAGCAACTGAGCGATTTGAGCGCGATCGAAAAATTATGTGCCGAAGTGATCGCCGCGAACCCCAAACCGGTCGCAGATTTCAAGGTCGGTAACGTCGCCTCACTCAATTTTCTTAAGGGGCAGGTAATCAAATTATCAAAAGGAAAGGCTAATCCGCAGCTGGTCGGCGAGATTTTAGAGCGGAAATTGAAGTAGCGCATGCCTCCGGCTTGCGCTCAAGACTCGCAAGCGAGACGCTCGCGCTACCATGAAAATCCTGATCGCCCCGGATAAATTTAAAGGCGCGCTCAACGCGCGTCAGGTCGCGGAAAATATTGCGAAAGGTCTACGCGACGCTTTGTCCGATGTAGAGATCGAAATCGTGCCGATGGCAGACGGAGGGGAAGGAACCGCGGAAGCGATTTGCGAAGCGCGCGGCGGTTCGTGGTTGAAATGTGAAGCGCACGACCCAATCGGGCGCGAGATCGAGGCCCGTTACGCGTGGATTGAAGACGGCAAACTGGCGGTGATGGAAATGAGCGAAGCCGCCGGAATGCGACGGCTATCTGAAAACGAACGAGATCCAGTTCGCGCAACCACGTTCGGCGTTGGCGAAATGATCCTGGATGCGGCGAATCGAGGAGCGAACGAAATCATCATCGGTCTGGGTGGCAGCGCGACGAATGATGGTGGATGGGGGATGGCAAGAGCTTTGGGATTTCGATTCGATCATGAGCATGAGCATGAGCATGAGAAAGAGACAGACAGAGAAGGCGTGACCGATTTGGTCAATCTCAGTTGGATCGAAAAGCCGCAGGATTTGAGGTTGCCGAAAATAATTGCAGCAGTTGATGTGCAAAATCCGCTGCTCGGCAAGAATGGGGCCACGCGAGTTTTTGGTCCGCAAAAAGGCGCGAGCAAGGATGAGCTCAGCATCCTGGAACAAGCGCTGACCAGGCTGGCCGACGTTGTTGTCGAAGCATTTGGTTTTGATTATCGAGATAAACCCGGCGCAGGCGCGGCAGGTGGACTGGGATTTGGTCTGATGAGTTTCTGCGGCGCGACGGTTCGGCCTGGTTTCGATGTCGTCGCAGAAGCCGTCGGGCTTGAGTCAAAAATGAAAGGTGTCGATCTGGTGATCACGGGTGAGGGAAGTTTGGATCGACAGACCCTGGAGGGAAAAACACCTGCTGGCGTTGCGAGAATGGCGCGCAAACTTGGCAAGAAAGTTTTCGCCATCGCCGGGCGCTTCGATGGAGACCGACAGGTCGACGAATTGTTCGATGGTGTTTATCAACTCGCGCGCTCTGACATGAGCGAGAAGGAACAGATGAAACACGCTGGAGAATTATTGCGCGAGAAAGCGCGGGAACTGGCCAAAGCGCTGTAGCGGCGGTCTATGACCGCCCCGGTTTTGTGGGTCGTTCAGTAAAATTCGCGATATTGCTTCGCTGTTTCGACGTAGCTCCACGCCCATCGAGCGATATCCTTTTGTTCATCAAGGCTCAGTTGACGGCGGATTTTCGCCGGCGATCCAAGCACAAGTGAGCCGGGCGGAATTTTTGTCCCGATGGTGACAAGGGCGTTGGCGCCGATAATGGAGCGCGCGCCGACTTCCACGTCGTCAAGAATGACTGCGCCCATCCCTATCAGTACTTCATTGTCGATTTTGCATGCGTGCACGATCGCGGTGTGGCCGACGGTAACCAGTTCGCCCATGGTTGTCGGATAATTTGTGTCGACGTGAACAACCGCATTATCCTGAATGTTCGAGCGCGGACCGATCACGATGCGATTGATATCCCCGCGGAGCACTGCGCCATACCAGACGCTCGATTCTTCCTCTAGAACCACATCGCCAATCACTGTCGCGCCCGGGACAACCCACGCGCTGGAATGGATGGTAGGACCTTTTTTGAAACGCGCGGCAATACCCGCGTGTCCGGTGGGAAGTGTATCGGGTGTGGTATGCATGCTAGCGATTAACCTTCAACGCCCAATCCGCCTCCGCAAGGCTACGGCGCGACAGGCGCTCAACGTCCAACGCTTCGTGGCGCAGACAATCCTGTCTGCGAGTATCAGACTGATTCAGCCGACGCAGACAGGATTGTCCGCTTCACGAATCGGATTTTATTATTTTTGCGTCTGAGCGATTATAGGCACCGCATGCAGGAGCCCCCTCCAGAAGAAGTCACACCGTTCGTTTTCTCCGATCCGACGGGGAAGCGCTGGCCGCGCCTGCGCCTGATCCTGGTGATCGCGGGCGTACTATTCTTTCTGGGGACGGTCGTGTTCGTCCAGACGCTTTTCGTTGCGCCGAAAATGAATGTGCCGTTTTCCCTGCGGCAGTTGAAAGGCCAGCTGAAAGCGTTGCAAAAGCAGAATCCCGCTAACCAATTATCTGCGAGTTCGCTGCTGTGGCAAAAATTTACCGCAGCGCGACAAACGGCCAGAAAGCTCGCCGGCGCGGCGCCCGTGCCCGCTGCGCGCCCGCGGAAAAAATCGCCCAATAACGAAGTCCGTCTTGCATTCTATGCCAACGGCGACCCTTACAGCTACGCGTCACTCGAGCAACACGCAGGGCAGATTACACATCTCTGTCCGGAATGGATGACGATAATCAATGGCTTGGGCGATTTACAAATCGACGGAGACACCCGGCTATTGAAACTGACTGCAAACAAGGGGATCGCGCTGATGCCGCTACTGACGAACCTCGTCGGCGACACCTGGCAGCCGGAAGCGATTGAAAATTTGGCGCATGGGCCAGCCCACCGACAGGACCGCTTTATCCAGCGTGTGCTTGCCGTTTTGCGCAACGCCAAAGCAGCGGGCGTTGTGGTCGACTGGCAGCAAATCGATCCGGCTTACAAGAAAGACATCACTGGATTTATCGACAAGTTCGCTGACGCGTTGCACGACGATAACAAGGAGCTTTGGTTGTGCGTTCAGCCTGGTCAGGAGCTGGATTACATCGATTTCGAGGCGCTTTCCGACAACGTCGATCGTTTCGTGGCGATGTTGTTTGACGAAACATCCGACACCGATCCGCCGGGGCCGGTGGCGTCGCGTTCGTGGTTTGAAGGGTGGATCCACGTCCTGCTGGAAGATTCCGACACCAAGCAATGGATCATCGCAATCGGTGGCTATGGATACGATTGGACGATCGGTGCGAAGAAAGCCGAGACGATCAGCTTTTCGGAAGCAATGAGCCGCGCTAACGATGCGGAAATTAAGAGCGCGGAAGTGCAGGGACCTGGATACAGCCCGTATTTTTATTTTCAGGATGAGGACAAGGAGCACGCCGTCTGGTTTCTGGACGCGGTGACGTTCCTTAATCAATTGCGCGAAGTGCGCGACAAAAAAGCCGGCGGGTTCGCCCTTTATCGCCTCGGCAGCGAAGACCCGGCAATTTGGGATGTGCTAAATGTTCCGCGCGATTTCAAATTCGCCACGGCGAATCCGTCCTCTGGCGGATTCGACAATCAGACCCGGCAGTCACTGGAAGTGATAAAATCGACAGACACAATAACCGACGTCGGCGATGGCGAGATTGTCACTGTTGACGAGGAACGCACGGACGGATTGCGAACGCTCGCCGTGGACGCCGAGGGTTATCTCACCGCGAAATACGTGAAGTTTGCGGAATTCCCAACGCTCTATCACCAGGGCGCTGCCAGCGAGCATCAGGTTGCAATCACTTTTGACGACGGCCCCGATCCACGATGGACACCGCAGGTTTTAGACATTCTTAAGGCCGCAAACGTGAAAGCCGCATTTTTTCTCGTGGGCGTAAACGCGGAACGCTACCCGGGGCTCGTCCGCCGCATCGTCAACGAAGGACACGAGATGGGAAACCACACTTATTATCATCCGAACCTGGCGCTCTGCTGGCCCGAGCACATTCGGCTGGAGTTAAATGCAACACAGCTTTTGCTCGAAACGATAACAGGTCGCGCCACTACATTGTTTCGTCCGCCTTATGCTGCTGATTCGAGTCCGACCCAACTGACCGATCTAACTCCGCTAAAAATCGCAGAAGACCTCAATTATCTCGTCGTTCTGGAAAGTATCGACCCGCAGGATTGGGCGAAGCCCGGAGCGGACATCATTCTGCAGCGCGTGAAACAACAACGGCGTGATGGCAGTGTCATTTTATTGCACGACGCGGGGGGAGACCGTTCGCAGACAGTCGAAGCGCTGCCGCAAATTTTGGATTGGTTGCATACGCGAGGCGACACCGTGGTGCCTTTGAGCACACTACTGGGCACGACGCGCGACGCAGTGATGCCAGTTGTGCAAAACAATGGACGATCGCTGGCGCGTCTGGTGAGCAGCACCGGTTTTCGCATCTACCATAGCATTGAGGAATTCCTCTGGGCGTTCATGATTGTGGCGACGGCGCTTGTGGTCGTTCGCACGCTGCTTGTGATCTGGCTTGCTTATCGCTTTAAACGCGGGCCGAAAACAGATTTCGCCGGGTCGATCAGTGTGGTGATTGCTGCTTACAATGAAGGCAAAGTGATCGCGGAAACTTTGCGCACACTTCTGGCGACGGACTACAAAGGCGAAATCGAAGTCGTTGTTGTCGATGACGGTTCGCGCGACCAGACCGCTCAAGAAGTTGAGCGTGTTGCGAACGGCGACTCGCGGGTTCACTTATTGAAACAGGAAAACCGTGGGAAAGCGCGCGCTCTGCAACGCGGCCTCGCTGCCGCGCGTCACGGCATCGTTGTTTTCATTGATGCCGACACGCAATGTCAGAGCGATACGCTTCCGCGGTTGCTGGAGCCTTTCGCTGATCAGCGCATTGGCGCGGTGTCGGGTCACGCGAAAGTCGGCAACTTGCGGACGTTCATTGCGCGTTGTCAGGCTCTGGAATATACCTGCGGTTTTAATCTGGACCGGCGCGCTTACAACCGCTGGCAATGCATCACGGTCGTCCCCGGCGCGATCAGTGCTGTCCGTAAAGATGCAATCGATGAAGCCGGCGGTCTGAGTCTGCAAACGCTTGCGGAGGACACCGATCTCACCCTCTCGTTGCACAGACACCGGCAGCGGATCGTTTACGTGCCCGACGCGATCGCGTGGACCGAAGCGCCCGAAAGCGTGCGTACCCTGGCGCGGCAACGGTTCCGCTGGGCCTATGGCACGCTGCAATCTCTTTGGAAACATCGCGACATGGTGTTCAACTGGAACTATCGCGCGCTCGGCTGGTTCAGTTTACCGAGCATTTGGTTCTTCCAGATCATTCTGGTGGCTATCACGCCGATGGTAGATTTGTTCCTGCTCGCCTCTCTGCCCTTCGGCGCATGGAACGCGGTGCTCCCGTTCGTTATCACGTTTCTGGCAATGGACGTGCTCCTCGCAACGCTGGCCTGCATTTTGGAACGCGAACCAATCCTGCGCGCCTGGCGCATTTTGCCGATGCGGCTGATTTATCGCCCGATGCTCAGTTACTGCATCTGGAAAGCAATCCTGCGCGCGATCAAAGGCGCATGGGTAAGCTGGGGCAAACTCGAACGAACAGCCAGCGTGCCCGTGCGAGCGTAATCGCGAAACGCAGTGCTGCTGTTCCCCGCCGGTGCGCGGACTGATAGCGCAATTTGGGTTTGTTTTGACGTCGCCGCTCTGGTTATCCTCTTAGCCATGGCGACACCGATTTTGTCCCTGCGGTTCCTAAATGCAGGCCGTATTAGACCCACACTTTTGGTATTTGTTTTGAAGTGCCCAAAAATTGGGTCTCTTTCTCGTTAGATGCATGTCCCGGGAAAGTAAACTGGCACTCGCCGCATTAAGCACGTTCCTAATGGTTCTCAGTATTTTGTGGTTTGTTCGCGCAGGAGCGGCGATTGCTCAGCACAAACCAATCTTTTTTCGGTATCCTTTACTGGTGCGTGGCGGCACATCGATGGATTCTTGGCAGGCCGTCGTCGTCGGCATTCTTTGCCTCGCATTCGGCCTGGTGGCGATGCAGTGGGCTTTCAAAAAACCCAAAGGATGAATGCTCGTCAGTCGGCGTTTTCACATGATGCATCTAACCAATCGATGAAGCCAACGGCCCCATCCGAAAATAAGTCCAGTGTGCTTGCCACGACACCCTGCCGTGGCTTATCTCTTTCTCGTTAGATGCGCGTTGCCTCAGCGTTCCTCATCCTCGTAGGGCTACTTTGGGCATTTGGCTTGTGGTGGTCAGTTGTTGCGATGGACGCCATCGCTGAACGCCTGCCTAATTTCAATTGGTACGGTGCCGCGCACGCTGCTGGTCCGGTTCTTTTGATGCTCGGTCCACTCTTGCTGATGCGCCGGTCATGGCGGCGTGCTGGAGCTATGACTGCTGCCATTGGCTGTTGCATATTGACAGTTGGCGCGAGTTGGCTGCTTATCGATGTCGCGTTGCACGAGAACCCCTCGAATCGAGCATTCGGCTTTTCGGTGGCTGGAGTGATTTGCGGGGTCGCGATTTTGGCCGATCTCGCTGGAATTCACATATTTCGTCTAGCATTCCGCCGTCCCATCTAACCAATCGATGAAGCCAACGGCCCCACATCGAAATGCGTTCAGTGTGTTTGCCACGACACCCTCGACTCCGTCTCGGCTCCCGGCTACCCTAGTGCGATTCGTGTCTTCGCGCTCACGCA
>Ga0137412_10001219_pt1 | contig 19720 bp, 13 predicted proteins | sample CZODoug2_1_16fun_FD_122160 | JGI IMG/M metagenome (GOLD analysis project Ga0137412, IMG submission 122160) | Vadose zone soil fungal communities from Angelo Coast Range Reserve, California, USA - CZODoug2_1_16fungal (Hybrid Assembly) | ecosystem: Environmental > Terrestrial > Soil > Vadose zone...
TACGTGGCGCCCGAAATCGCCCGAGCTTGGTCGCTCGACATCGCCGCGTTCGGCACGGTCTTTGCCGCGGGTCTGGCCGGCACCATACCGGGCGCCATGCTCGCCGGGCCGGCAGCGCGCCGGTTCGGGCCGGGTGCGGTGCTGAAGATATCGCTTCTCATCTTCGGCGCCGGCACCCTTGCGACGACCCAAGTTGGCGATCTTACGCAGTTGGCAATGCTCCGTTTTATCGTCGGTGTCGGGCTTGGCGCGGCGGTGCCGATCGTGCTGACCAGCGTCGCGCAAAACAGCCCGGCGCGGTTTCGTACGGCGCTGGTCACCGCCGCGGGATGCGGTCAGCCCATCGGCGCCATCTTGGGCGCCGCGCTGTGCGCGCGGTTGATCCCCATGTTCGGGTGGAAATCGGCATTTGTTCTGGGCGGTGCTCTACCGCTGTTAGTCCTCCCCGGGGTGCAGTTTCTTCTTGGAGGAGGGCGACCTCGCGACGATTTGGCAAGCACGCGGAAGGCCGCGGACCGGCCCAGCGGGCGCGTCCAGGATCTGTTCAGCCCGGAATTTCGCGCAACGACTCTGCTCATTTGGGCCGCCGCGGGGCTTTGCGTCTGCTTCCTCTATGTCATCGTCAACTGGCTGCCGGGCATCGCGCGCGGCAGGGGCTATTCATTCGAAAGCTCCGTGCTCGTGATTGGGCTGTTTAACACAGGGACGCTTGTCGGAGCGCTCGCGTTCGGCGCGCTGATCGACCGCTTCGGTCCGTTCAAGGTTCTTCCGGCTGCCCTGTTGGCCGGGGGGGTGTTCCTGTCGCTCCTCGACGTATCGCTAAACTCGCGACCGTTTCTGCTCGCAGCGTCGCTGTTCAGCGGATTTACCGGCGGCGGCGGCGGTATGTGCCTCGCTGCTATGCTGGTCCTGCTCTATCCGAGCGCTCTGCGCACGACGGGGACGGGGTGGGCGCTGGCGATCGGCAAGCTGGGCGCCGCGCTTGGGCCGATTGCGATCGCTTTCGCGTTGCGAGCGGGTTTGGCCAAAGAGCACTTATTCTATTTCGCGGGGGCGGCGGCAGCTATGGCGGCGCTGTGTCTCATCGCTCTCGCGAAGGTTCGCGCCAACCCCATAGGCGTCTCGGGCGACCCGCCAACGGGGAGGACCGTAGTGGTCTAACACCCGACGCTGGTTTTGCTGTTGAACGCGAGTCCAAACTCGTGCCGGGTTGACTTGGTTTCAGCCCTATAATGCGAACGGTAAAATTGCGCGCACCGCCTTGAGGAATCGTCATTGAACAAATTGAAGTTGCCGGAAATCACAGGTACCCAAGCCACCGAGGGCTGCGCCCTCGGCACGGACGACAGGCGCATTCGTCAGGCAATATTGCGGATGTACGGATGTTCTCGTCCAAGCGTTCAACGCGTTGCAGCTGAAACACTATCGTTCGCGAACCATGTTGACTAAACCGCCGGCGGGCGATTTCAAATCGCGCCTCAAGCCTGCCCGGCTTGATGAAATCATTTTTATTGCTCGGGCCGTGCTGGTCGAACGTGGATTCGACGGCTTCACATTGGATGAGGTTGCCCTCCGGGCCCGCTGCAGCAAAACGACTCTGTACCGCCGGTGGAACAACAAGTCCAATCTTATTGTAGACGTGATCGGGCGTGAAATCCCCACCACGGAACCGAATACCGGATCGCTGCGCGGCGACCTTGAGGAACTGCTGTCGCGCGTAGCGCGTGTCATGGACGACGATGTTGGAGCGATTTTCCTAGCGGTCGCACTTGCCATGCAGAAGGACAAGGAATTGAAGCATGCTTGGCATAAGCAAGGGTTACTCCCGGGAAAGCAGGGGATGGAAAGAATTGTGCAGCGGGCTATTGCCCGGGGTGAGATCAAAGCCCGGCCAAATCTAAAACTGCTTCATTGTTTTTTGCCCGGCACCATCTTTTGGGCCTGGTTTGTGGAAGGATCCTCCGATCGAAAGGCTTTCCGCCATCACCTGCTTCATAACGTCCTGCTGCCATTCATGCATACCCATGATTCCGAATAGATTCGGCGACATATCGTTCATCCACCAGTAGCGCCTGCGGCGGCCAAGTGCAAAAGCGCACAGTGAGGATCGGGCAAAAGCACGGTCCATTCGTCGATCCAATATCCGCTAGCAGGCATTAATCAGAACAGAGAACCCGCAGCAGCAGCGTGCTGCAGCGAAACTTGACAAAGGATACGAAACCGTATCGTATACACGTGTGCCTAAGCTTGAGTTGCCCCCAATGCGGCCAAGTAAAAGGATCGCTGGCCCAACGTGTTGCGGCGACGACGTGCAGATACGGCAGGTGGAACTACCCTCGCTTGCAAAATGAAGAGAGGACAGGAGAGGTGGATGATTAAATCTTGGATATTCGAGTTGCCGGCAAACGATGCGCAGCTCGAAAAGCCCGCAACGGGGCCCGCTTACGATTGGTTTTTCCGCATCTGGGATCGCATCGAGGCCCTTAATTTCGAGGGCATCTTTCTTAGCGAACATCATCTCTCGTGGGGCCTTAACCCGTCCCCCAATCTGTTGCTCGCCGCCTTGGCAATGCGAACCAAGCGTCTGCGCCTTGGCGCGATGACGTTGGTCGCTCCAATGTATCACCCCGCGCGCATCGCCGAGGAGCTTGCCATGCTTGATCATCTAAGCGGAGGTCGTTTGGAAATCGGCCTGGCACGTGGATCCAATCCTGCCGAAGTCGAGACGATCGGCATCGCCGGGGCGGAGATGCAGCCGCGGTTCTTAGAAGCACTTGATATTGTCGAGGGCGCACTGACGGCGGCCGGGCCCTTCAACTATGACGGGCATTTTTATAAATGCCGTGACCTAACCGTTAATCCGCGCACCTTGCAGCAGCCGTTACCGCCGCGCTGGATTTCGGTGGTATCGCCCGAAAGCTGCGCGTTGGCCGCCCGGCGCGGGTACAAAGTGTGCGGAGGCTTCCTATCCGTCGATCGCATCAACGAGAATTTTAATGTCTACCGTGCGGCCGCGGCCGCGGCGGGCCGCAAGGTCGGTCCCGATGACCTCGCTATTCGTCGATTACTCATTGTGGACGAGGACGGCGATGCGGCCCGCGCTCGCGTCAAGACCTCCTTTCGCGCCGATTATCGCAATAGTGGTCCGGTCGAGGGGGCGTTGCCGTCTTGGTTCTCGAGTGATGAAGTCGTGGCCGGCACGCCGGCTGAAGTCGCTGAAAATTTGATCAGCCAATGCGACCGCACGGGAGCCGGCAATGTGCTCATCTACGGTGGTGTTCCGCTGTCGCGCCCAGGATTTACAAATACCGTTGAGCTTTACGGCCGAGATGTGCTGCCGCGCCTGCGCGAGCATGTGTCGTCGCGCGAGCATGTGTCGCCGACGGTGGAGACCGTCGCCTAGTAACGCCAGGCTGCGGCACGGGTCAGGCTTCGTAGATCATTGCCGGGTGAAAGGGATCAAGGGTATGACAAGCACTGCTGAAATCGTCGTCGAAAAGAACATCGCATTCACATCAGGCGAGCGGCCGTTGCTATGGGATATCTACCGGCCCGCGCCTAACAACGGGATCACCCCGGTGGTCCTCGCTCTTCACGGCGGGGGGTGGCGGGGCGGTCATCGTGAAATGATGGAAGCAGCGTGCACCGCTTTTGCGCGGCAAGGCTATGTCGCAATCGCGCCAGAATACCGGCTGCTGGGCGAGGTGGCATGGCCAGTTCCCCTGAACGACCTTCGAACCGCAGTGCGGGCCATTCGCGCAAAGGCGAAGGCGCTGCGTATAAGTCCCGACCACATTCTTCTGACAGGCTACTCGGCAGGGGCCCATCTTTCGCTACTGGCCGCGGGCATGAAGGGCTCGCCGCTGGAGGCGGCGGACCCTTACAGTGAACAGTCGGAGGCGGTGGCTGCGATCGCCGCCTTCTTTCCGCCCGCCCGCATCGCCGGTCAATTCGCTGCGCTGCTGGGAGTCGCCGAGAGCGCCCTCGAGGCCGTGAGTCCGCAGACCTATGCTGCGACGCTCCCCCCGACCATGATTTTCTGCGGAGACGAGGATTCGATAACGCCGCCGCAGCTTTCCATCGATCTTCACAAAGCGATCCGCGCGGCGGGAGGGGTCTGCGACCTGCGCTTATTCTCGCACCTCGTTCATGAGTTCGTGTCGCTACCGGGAATGATGGAGACGACGGTGCGTGATGCCACTGAGTTCTTCGATCGCACGGTCGTCAACAAAGGCAGCTTCGATCAGGCGCTTGACGAACTTCACGCGTGGTGGAGGGCAAGAATGAGGCAGATTCCGCGCTAGCAGGCCCGGCGATGCGGTTCGTTGTCAGATGCGGTTGGTTGTCATAAGAGGGCCGACCGGCAGGCTGGCTGGTCCCGCACAACAGAACAATCCCTAGGCGGACCATGGCCGGCTCCGCGTGAATATCGGAGGACTTGAACGATGCAACATAGCCCCACAAACGCCGCCGCGGCGCCCGACGCCGGGCAGGGCGAGATGATCGGAGTCGGCTATGTCCGCATTCCGGCACCGCAGCTCGAACCGCTGCTCGATTTCTATGCAAAGACATTCGGCATGCAGCAGATCGGCTGCATCCTCGAGCATGCGCTCATCCTGAATGTCGGCCGCACGCCCGAAGAGGCGACGGCCAACAAGCATGTCCGAGTGATTCTCGACAATCGGCTTACGCCTGTCGATCAAAATCCCGTCGCCTTCATCGTTCGCGGCATCGGTCGTGTCGTGGAACGCGCAAAAGCCCACGGTGCCACCGTCACCATGGAGCCCTTGGTGGCGCGTAACGGCAACCTCGTCGCAAAGCTTCTCGATCCCACCGGCAACCGCATCGAGTTAATCGAAGAAGGATCGGATAAGGACGAGAATTTGTATCTCATTGGAAAAGGGTAGCCGGATGGCGTTTGCGGGGCGCAGAGCGCGAGCGTCATCGACGGCAGATACGGCGCTGCCAGTCGTGCTGCTGCGCAGCGCCCCAATTCCCACAGCACCTTGTCGTTCAGTCGACTACGCCGATGGGCCTTGTTGCGAAGGGCCGCAGGCAGGCCGGGCACGAGGCCGGTGCCCGCCGGATTCGCCGGCGGCGCGGATTTGGTAATTGACCGTCCGTTCGGACTTGTATAATCTCTTGATGTCAAAGCATAATGCGTATAACTAGAAATGGATATGGGGGGGATATGAAAAAGATTGCCGACTATTTTGCGTTGATGTTGAGCGCCGCCTGTTTGACTCCTGGAGCGGTTTGGGCGGCGTCACCGGACGATTCCGACAAGCTGGAAGAAATTGTTGTGACCGCGTCGAAGACCGGTGCAACCGATATTCAGCGGACGGCGATCGCGATATCCGCGTTTAGCGCGGAGCAGCTGCAGCGGTCCCAGCTCACCAATGTCAACCAGCTCATGGGCTCCGTCCCCAATTTGAGCATCTCGACTTTCGAGACATTCGCCGAAATCTTCATCCGGGGCATCGGTTCCACCAATGTGATCGGCGGCAACGACCCCAGCGTGACCGTGCAGGTCGACGGCGTGTATCTAGGCCGGCCTTATTCGCAATTTGCGGATTTCCTCGATGTGCAGCGCGTGGAAGTACTGCGCGGGCCGCAGGGCACGCTCTATGGGCGTAACGCCGTGGGCGGCACCATCAATGTCATTTCTCGCGCGCCCACCGATGACTTCGCCGCGGAGTCGTCGCTGACGCTCGGCGATTACTGGCTGGTGCAGACTCAGAATTATGTCAGCGGCGCGCTCGTTCGCGGCGTGCTCGATGCGAGCATCGCCGTCGATTACACTCGCCACGATGCCTATCTCGAAAACATCGTGCCGAGCGGTAATGACGTCTTCAATGCCAATAATGGCGGCGTCCGTATCCAGCTACGCTACCAGCCGACCTCCTTCATCGATGCCACAACGCGGCTCGACTATTCCTTGGCCGACGAGGCGGAAGAAGGCCTGTCCAAGACTCTCGAGCCTTTCAGTCCGGCCACGAACAGTATCTTGGGCAATTATCACAAGGTCGCTCTGAACCAGCCTCAGCGAGGCGTGACGCGCAATGCCGGGGTCGCGGAGGACATTAAATTCATCCTCAGTGACTCGTTGATGATCCGCTCGTTGAGCGCCTACCGCTCGGCCTCGACCGAGATCAATGATGACGCCGACGCGACGGATTTGAATGCCAGCCTTATCCACCAGGAAGAGCACGACAAACAATTCTCCCAGGAGCTGAATCTGGTCGGCAATTACGATCGCTTCAATTTCGTGACCGGCCTTTATTACTATCACGAGAACAATCATGTCAAGGTGGCGCCGACGATCGTGCCGGCGAACATATACCTCTATGTCTTGCCCACCATGACCACCGATGCAGAGGCCGCTTTCGCCCAAGGCACATATCATGTGACGTCCAAGTTCGACGTGACGGCGGGCATACGCTACACCGCCGAGCGTAAGACAATGGATCAGAATGAGACGTTTTTCCTGTATACCGGCGGTACCATACTGGTCCAGCCGCTACCGGGCATGTTCGTGTTGCCCATACCGGGTAATCCTTACAGATTCTCGACGTCGGCCCACTATTACGCTCCGACGCCGAAATTCGGAGTGCAGTATTCGCTGACCGACGATCTGATGCTGTATGCCTCCGCCACGCGCGGTTTCAAGAGCGGCGGCTACAACTTTTCCGCGAATAGCGCGGCTATCGCGGGATTTCAGCCGGAAAAAGTGTGGAGCTACGAAGTCGGCGCGAAAAGCGAATGGCTCGACCACCGTCTTCGCGTCAATCTGACCGGCTTCTATTACCATTATTCGGATCTGCAGGTGCAGATTCTCTTGGCCCCCGGCAGCCTGTCGATCAAAAACGCGGCGAACGCGAGGAATAAGGGCGTCGAGCTCGAAATGGCCGCCACGCCCGTCAAAGGATTGGAGCTGATGGTCAATCTTGCCGCGCTGGACGCCAAATATTCCTCCTTTCCCGATGCGCCGGCTCCTCGTGGCGCAGGCACGGTGGATGCGAGCGGCAATTACCTCATCCAGGCGCCGCCCTTTACAGGCAATCTGGCGGCACAGTACACGGTGCCCGTGGGGGACGGCGACTCGACGTTCCTGCGCGCCGAATATTCCTACATCGGCAAGCAATACTTCGAGCCGACAAATAGTGTTAACCAAATGCAGGCGGGCTATGGATTGGTCAACCTGTCGGCAGGCTATGCGACCAGAGAGAACAAGTGGCAGGCCACCGCTTGGGTTCACAATCTGGGCGATACCCAGTATGTCCTCGCCACCGTCGCCGGCCCCCCCTATGCGGGAGTGGTGGGTGCGCCGCGCACCTTTGGCGTCACTGTGCGTCACAAATGGTAGCCAACGCAAACATCAATAAGGCGGGGATGCGTTCGACTGTGACACCAGACGTGATGGAGATCAAAGATGCTCAGAACATTGCAGCGCCGCCCCGCAGAAGATGAGATCTGCCCGCTTCAATCGAGGAGAAACTTCCTGCGCACTACTGCATGCATAACGGGCGCGCTGACGTTCGCAGGTCTTCCCCTCAATTCGCGCGCGACAGCATCCGAGGGGTCGCGGAGTCCAACCTCGGTGGCCGTCGGTGGGCTGGCAAATCCGGAAGATCTTGCGATCATTCCCGGCACCGATTGGATTATCACAAGCGCTGCACCCAGCGAGCAGATCAAGAAAGCACGATCCTTTTTTGTCAACACCCGTACCCACGAAGCGCGTCCGGCCTACCCGGACAATTGCACTTTCGATCTCGATCGTGAGCGCTTTGGAAACATCGCCCTCCCCGAGGCGGTCAAGTTTCACGGCTTGGATGTCATCAAGGCCGAAGACGGTACTATTACGCTGTATCAGGTCAATCATGCGCCGAACGTTGGGCCGGCGGGCCACACCATGGGTCGGGAGTCCATTGAAGTGTTCCAGATCGCCATGACGCCGCAGGGGCCGTCTTTGCGATGGCGGGGCGCAATCCCCGTTCCCTCATGGGTCGTCGGCAACGACTGCTGCGCTTTGCCGGAAGGCGGCGTTGCCGTTACGAATACGTCATTCGGAGGAATGGAAGGCTTTCCAATGATGGCTGCGGGGAAATCATCTGGTCAGGTGCTTGAATGGCATGACCGCAAGCAAGGTTGGAGCGTGGTCGAAGGCACAGATGTGAATGCGCCCAACGGGATCGCGATCTCGTCGCAGGGCAAATACTATTTCATATGCTCTACGGCGACAAAGCAGCTTCACCGCATCTCCCGCAGCAACCCGCATGGCGACCGCATGACGATCGATATTGGCACGCTCGCCGACAATGTAACCTGGACGCCGGACCGGCAACTGCTCGTCGCCGGTCACGTGGCCGATTTGGGCACCCTAATGGAGAGCGTTCACGCCGGCAAGCTTGGCGGCGTGTTCCGCGCGACAAAGGTCGACCCAATCACAATGAAGGCGAAGGTACTGCTCGAGGCAAATGTGAGTGATTGTATCGTCTCGAGCACGCTGCAGATGGGTGAGCACGAGATTTGGATCGGTGACATTGGCCTAGAGAACAAACTCCTCGTCTATCACATATGACCAGGAATGACGCCGCAGCTTGTTTACGCCATATGTTGGCCGTATCCGTGCCAGCTCAGAGTTGTAGGAAACAGTTGTGCAGTTTTGTCGATTTACACGACCGCTGTTTGTGCAAAACATAGCAAGATGATGAGCTTGCTTTCAACTTGTTATTGAGAAGAGGAGATTAAACTTGTCTAGCCTGCAGGATACAAACAAAGCCATTGTTCGCAGATTCAATAAAGAATTTATCGAAGATGGAAAACTTTCCGTTTACGACGAATTGGTTTCACCAAATTTTGATGATCATAGTGGGCATGATGCGGTGCCAAATCCCAGAGCGGCTTACTTCTTTATCACACAAGTGTTCCGCCCCGCATTTCCCGACGTCAAGGTGATCATTCATGATCAGTTTGCCGAGGGCGATACGGTCGTTACTCGAAAAAGTTACGAAGGGACGCATAAAGGGACGTTTCTAGGCATGCCCGGCACCGGTAAGGCGATAAAACTTGCAGTGATTGATATCATCAAACTGCGCGACGGCAAATATGTCGAACACTGGGGCAGCGCAGACATGTTCGGCCTAATGCAGCAGATAAAACCCCAGTAACGTGATGTAGTTTGTTGTCGGTGCGCTCATTGCGCAAGCTCAAGAAGGCTTGACGAGCCTAAGCTTGCACGTCAATTGGTTCGTACCCTGACGCAGGTGCAGACGGTTTGGCATTTGCGCTGGAACTCATGGCAGGGCACGACCCGAGAGCGCGGAAGGGCGATCGCCCTAACGCGCGGGATAAGTGACGTCGGTAAATCCCGGAATGAACACCTCCGCCGGACGATTACCGCATTCACACAGCCGATCGACGATATACGTAACCGCGTTGACAAGTAGTTGAGTCGGGTCCTCCATGGTGAATCGCAATCGTGCGATCGCGCCGAAGCGGTCGTCCGGCGAGCGGAGCTGCGGCATTTCATTGACGACCATGCGCATCGCCGGGTCGGTGGGTGGCGCCTGAGGAACGATTGGCTCGAACGCTGGATAGCCTACGAACATGAGGCGTGCGAGTTCGGTTGAGGCCCGTGTATTGGACCAGATATCGCGATATTCCGCGTTAAGCGCCCGCAAATGATCAGCGTCCCGTATGTCCGCCAATACGAATGGGGGGGCGAGCGGTGCGACATATACGCGCTCCGGCGAAAGCCGCTGATTCGACACCTTCCACATGATATGACACATGTTGTTTGATGCCCAGGAGAGCCCGGCTGTCGCTCGACCGGTGCGACCGCAGAGCAGCACCATCAGGCGCTCCCACTCGAGCTTCTGAGCACTCAGCCAACCGATCATGCGATGTGCGATATCAAGGAATGCCAGGGCGAAGGTCGCCACCATCATGTCATTGATGGGGACCGGAACAGCCGCGGAACCTGCGGGATCGAGATAGTGTTCGCGCAGATAGTCAAAATTCATGCGCGATTCGTCGGCGAGGCCATCGACGAGAAACGACTTAGTGACGGCACAGCTATAGTCGACCATGTCCGCAATCTTTGATTCGTAGCCGGCCAGCGCCGGCACAGCGATGTCGTTTTGCCAGAGTTCCTTTGTGTTGATTCGTCGAGTTTTGTCGATTTGGGCGATCAGTTGCTGCGCATCCGATCGCCACACGGGGTCTTCGAGCTCGCGCAACCGGACTAGCCACGCGACAGCGGGGCCGAGATGGGAAACACTCGTCAATTCAACGAATCCTCGCGTCGAATGACGGAAGCTCTCAACGATCGGCTGTCGACCCGATCCCGGAAACAGTACGACATCCGAGCCTGTGACGACCAGCAGCGGATCGGCGTCGGTCAGCCGGACCATGCGATGCGTTAGATGTTTTGCAATGCTGTCGGGGCCGGATGTATAAGCCTTATATAGCGCCGAGAATTCACCATGAGGGCTGTAAGCCACATCTGCCTCCGCATTTCACTATTGAGCGTTCAAAGGGGTTGTCATCACTTCTTCGTCGTCGTGTGCCGAGTCTGCCGCACAGGACTGTTTCGACACTATCGTTATATTTCCAACTTATATCGAGTTCGGGCCATTTGTCATACGGCGCGGAGCGTGGACCGGCTTGCTGGGCGAGCGCGGGCATCCCTTGCCTTAAATGCCGCTTCGCGTCATGCCCTCCTCGCTAACTCGGGTGATGCCGTGAACAATGACATCGACTACGAGGTCAGCATGTTGGCGAATCAGATCGGGATGAACCGGCCCGACGCCATAGATAGGCAGCACTCGGTGTCTGCTAGTCAAGAAATGGAGGCATGCCCCCACAATAATTAAAACAATATGATAGTCGGGTGCCGAGATGCGAAGCAGGCCGGCATCGCGAACCGCTTTGATCGTGTCCGTCCATGGCCCATAGAATGATCGTAGATAATGTTTTTGAAGCCATTTGAAGCGAGGGCTGCCCACTTCGGACTCCTTGACGATGATTGAAAAGATGAACGGGCTCTTGGCGAAATAGTTGATGTAGCGCCTAATGGAGAACTTCAGCCGCGTAATCGGATTGAGATCCGCCGTGTCATCGGAAGACAGCTTCAGTTCATGTAGATAATCAGCCATGCCCTTGGCCACGGCGTTGCTCCAAAGCTCCCCCTTGGACGAGAAATAATAATGAACGAGTGCGGTGGAGACTCCACACTGCTTGGCGATGCTGCCGATCGAAGCTCCATCAAAGCCGACCGTGCCGAAAATCTCCAGCGCGGCATTGAGGATGACTTTCTTGACATCGTCCGGATCTATCGCGGGTACCCCGGATACTTGCTTGCGAGCCATGTAAGCCCTTGATTCTCAATCTATCGCGCTAGGATATAGCAGTTGACGGTCATTGATTGAAGACGTTCCATGGCCGAGAGACGATCACGCCGCCGTTTGAACGGTTCTCAAAGCGCGGGCTGCGTAGTCCATGGCGGCGACAAGCAATGAGATTAAAACCGCGAGGCCACCGCCAATGAGAAAAAGCGTCGGAATACCCGTACCGCCGGCAAGAAGCCATCCTATCAGAAGCGGTCCGGCTACCGCGCCCACCCGTCCGAATCCCAGTGCCAGGCCGACGCCGGTAGAGCGCAGCGGCGCTTCATAGAAAATGGTCGATAGTACGCCGACGCCCGTTTGGCCGCCAAACGCGAGTAGAGCCGCAGCAAAGACAGCGGCAAGTACGGCACCGAATCCAAACTCGGTTGCGCTGCCAATCATGGCGATCGCAATACCGCCCAGAAAGTAGGCGACGATGATTACCGGATAGGGTCCACGCATATCGCTCAATCGGCCGCAGGAGATGCCGCCTAAGACCCCGCCGAGATTGAGCAGGGCCGCCGCCGTGACTGCCTCATGCACCGCAAAACCACGCTCATTCAGTAACGTCGGTAACCAGCTCGCCAATGTGTAGGTCAACATTGAACAGCAGCAGTTCACGGCCCAAAGCAGCAGCGTACCCGCGCGATACGGTCGGGAGAGGACGGCCGCAAAACCCCCGCGCACCAATGAAGTTGATGACTGTTCGCTAAGTTGCGGCGGTGCGTAGATTAGCAGCGCTGCCAGCACCGGCAGAATCGGTAATGGCGCTAGGCCGCCCATTAAGAAGACGGTCTGCCAACCGTAGGCCTGTATCAGTGAAACCGACGCGAAACCGCCGATGCCGGCACCCAGGCCTATGCCAATTAGCACCGTGGCAATGGACGTCGAGCGCAAGTGTGCCGGTGCCTGTGCGGCCGTTAGCGCCAGCAGATTGGGAAGTGCACCTCCCAATCCAATTCCGGTAAAAAAGCGCATGACGAGCAAGGTATTCGTGCTGGTCACCCAAGCGGTTAAGATCGTTCCTGCTGCAAACACCACTACGCTGCAGACAAGCATAATGAGTCGGCCATGGCGATCGCCGAGGCGTCCAAAGCCGACGGCGCCAAACAGGGCGCCCAACAGACCCGCGCTAAAAATTGGACCAAGCGACGCCGGCGGTAGGTGCCACGCATGAACGATGGCGGGCCCGACGAAGCCGATGGCTTGCGTGTCGAATCCATCGATCATCGTGAGCAGCAGGCAGCACGCGAGAATGCTCAACCTGCGCCAGCCAAGACGGACAGACGCGGTATTCGCCGGGCCTTCAATCATGTTTTGTATGCCTTCTTTGCCGCTGATGCGAACCGATTAAACAATCCGCACGCCGTGATCTACCGCCCAAAGCCATACGCGTTCCTCGCATGCTCTTCGGTGATCAAGCCGGAGTCGAGATCCGCCTGCACGGCATTGCGATTGCGGGTTTCGGACGCGCCGTAGCCCCCACCACCGCCGGCAAAGACATGCAAGCGGTCGCCCGCCGCCATCGGCAGCTCGCTCTCCTTGAGCAGTACGCCGCGTCGGGCATCTTTGCGCTCCACTTCGACCCAACCCGGGGTTCCAGATTGTCCTCCGAACAGTCCCCAGGGAGGGCAACCATAGCGTTCGAAAGCGAATTGTGCGGTACACGGAGCGGTAACCAAGTAGGATTTAATCGTGCCCAGCCCACCCCGATGCCGGCCGGGACCTGCCGAATCGGGACGCCACGCGTAAGATTCAATTTGCACCGGATACAGTGCTTCTTGCACCTCGATCGGAATGTCGCGGTTGTCGCCATGAAGCATGGTCTTGTACGGCCCGATGCCATCCCCCGACGCGGTTGCACCCCAACCGCCGTGGACGGTATCGAAAAATGTGAAAAAGGCGCCGGTGTCGGGGTGCTGTCCGAAAAAGCCGTAGGAGCCGAAGGACGCGTGATGGCCGGCAGCACAACGGTCCGGCATCGCTTTCGCCATCGCGCCGATGATGCAGTCGATTACCGTCGGAAGGGGAACACTGTATCGACCAAGCGGTGCCGGCACCTCGGCACTGAGCAGCGTCCTCGCTGGCAAGATGACCTCGAGCGGCGCGAAGCTGCCCTCGTTCGCTGCGGAGGACGGCGAGATCAAATACTTGAATGCAATCCGCGCACAAGCCTCGCCGCCGCCGTAACGGCCCGAGTTGAAGGGGCCCGGCACCTGTGGACTCATTTTAGAGAAATCAACGGTGAACCGGGATCCACTGATATGCACCGCCACGCGTATAGGTATGGTCTGATCCAGCGTCACGCCATCATTATCGAGGAAGCATTCCATGGCGTAGCTGCCATCCGGAATCGCCGCGACGGCCGCTCTTGCTTCGCTCGCGGAGCGTTGCCAGATTTCCGCCACCGCGCCGGTGAGCGTCTCGGCACCGTGGCGTGCCATCAGCTCCGCATACAGTCCCGCACCTTTCATGCAACCAGCGAGCTGGGCCTCAACGTCGCCCAGCAGTGCTTCCGGCATGCGGCTGTTCGCCTCGATAATGGAATACACCTCTGCAACCGGGCGCCCCTGGCGCCGCAGATGTACCGAGTTCAGGCGTAATCCTTCCTGAAAGATTTCCGTCGTGTCAGTGCCGCTGCAGGAATTCGGATAGCGGCCGCCGATGTCGATCCAGTGAGCAATGATCCCCATGAATGCGGCGATCCGTCCGCCTTGATCGAAAATCGGCGCGCACATCACGACATCGTTGAGGTGGTGACCGATAGTGGCGGGGTTGTTGGTGATGATCACGTCTCCCGGCTTGAGCGTATCACCGTGACGAGCCATCGCCTCGCGTGCGCCGAGACCGATTAAATTCACTACGAAGCCCGGTCCACCCTGCCGAGCGAGGGCGATGCTGCGCCCTTGCGCGTCTATCAAGCCTACGGCGTAGTCCTTATATTCGTAGATCAAGGGACTGAACGCCGTCCGCGTCAGATCGGCCTCCACCTGGTCGGGGATCGACTGCAGTTCATGGGAGATTATTTCCAGAACTACTGGATCTATGGTAGTACGGTGGGATTGAATCATGTTACGGCGTCCTGCTTTCCGGCACGCCGGTCAATGTGAATGGTGATTTCCCCCAATTGACCGATCTCGAAATCATCATAAGGCCCCACGATGGTGGTCGACCCATATTCCTCGATTACGGCGGGGCCGCGGCCCGACCAACCAAGCGGCAGATTCCAGCGAGAATAGACCGCTGTATCCACGGCCCGACCGAGTGAAGCGAAAAATGTGGAACGCCTCGCGGTCGCTTCCGGACGAGCTTCGATCTTTCGCGCCAGTTGTGCGATGTCGGGACGCGGGATACGCGCACTGGCAACGCTGTGCAGCGCGATTACCTCGGTGGCGCCGCGTTCGTTGACATGCCCAAAGCGTGCGACATAGTGCTCGTTGAAACGAACTCGCAGATCGGCGAGATCGCTCACGCCGGTGATATCGATCTTCACGGCATGCGATTGCCCGACAAAACGCAGCTCGGCGTGCCGTTCGAAGACGACGTCGACATCGTTGAACTCTCCGAACACGTCATTACGCAACTCACCCTCCATATGCGCGAATACCTCCTCCATCGCGGTGAGGAGATGTTCGTCCACGCACCGAACGAATGTTCTACCCGCGTCGCGGCGCAAATGAGCGAGCAGCATGCCGATGGCGGAGAAATTCCCCGGTTCCGGCGGAATGATGACGGTGGGAATATTCAGGGAACGCGCGAGATCGGCGCCATGCAGGGGTCCGCCGCCGCCGTAAGCGAACAGCACGAAGGCACGCGGATCCTTGCCGCGCTCCACCGTTATTCGCTTGATCGCGCCCACCATCGCAATATTGGCAATCGCCAGAATACCGCTCGCCAGGACGGTCACTCCATCCCGCCCATCGTAGCCCAATTTAATCGCCATGGCGCTCATTGCGGCCTGTGAGCCGTCGAGGTCGAGAGTCATTTCGCCGCCCTGAAAATTCGCCGCATTGATACGGCTCAGCAGCAGGTTGGCATCGGTGACGGTCGGTTGAGTGCCGCCGCGGCCGTACGCGACCGGTCCTGGCATCGAACCGGCGCTTTGCGGCCCGACGTGCAAGCCACCCTGATTGTCCACCCAGGCGATCGAACCTCCGCCCGCACCGATCTCGACGATATCGAGCACGGGTGCGCGGATCGGCATCCCTCGTCCATAGCCTCCAATGTAGTAAGTTGAATCGATCGCGAAACGCCCCTCTTCGACGAGGCTGCATTTTGCCGTGGTACCGCCCATGTCGAAGGCGATGATCTTTTTCAAACCGAGACGCTCCGCAAAAACACTCGCCCCGATGCACCCTCCAACCGGACCCGATTCCACCAGCAACACCGGCGCGGCGGAGGCTTGAGCGGCCGACAGTACTCCGCCGCTCGAACTCATTAGATACAGATCGCCGTTGAACGCGCGCTTTGCAAGCGACTGCGACAGGCTGGCGAAATAATGTCCCGCCTTGGGTCCCGCATAGGCGTTGGCGGCGGCGGTTACGGTGCGCTCATATTCGTTCCATTGGCGCGACAGGTCGGTGGCGCAGGTGATGTAGCAGCCGGGCATCATCTCGCGCAGCCAGGCGGACACCTGCCGTTCGTGACTTGGATTGCGATAGGCATTCAAAAACGAAATCGCAACTGCCTCGACGGCGAATTCAGCGATTTGCGTCGCCAGCGCCGCCGTTGCCTCGCGTATGGGCGCAATCTGTGAAGTACCGTCCGCATTCATTCGCTCGACCAATTCGAATCGATGGGATCGTGCAACGAGCGGCGGCTCCCGCCGGAACGTCAGGTTGAACGGCTCGGTGCGTCCGCCGCGTCCCAACTCGATGACGTCGCGAAAACCGGCGGTGGTGACCAACGCGATGTTCGGACCAGAGCGTTCGAGCAGCGTATTGATGACTAGGGTAGTGCCGTGTTTGAACACGGACGCGTCCGCCAACGAGATACCCGCCTTATCCACGCAAGTGAGAATCCCATCGATCGGATTGTCATGCGTGGTCAGGGTCTTGGTGTAGCGGAGCGCTCCGCTCTTCGGGTTCAGAGCAACTAAGTCGGTGAACGTCCCCCCCGTATCAACAGCCACGAATGTCGGCATCGCGGTCGAATCCTTTTGCGGTTTCTTGATTTGTTTCGATAGTTCATTATACTGACTATAGAGTCAGGATCAATATATATTGGCCGACAGCAAAAAAATCCGAAGGGGAGGGGAAGTAGGTGTTAAAAATAAATGGACTTTTGGTGGCTGTGATTGGCGGACTCTTTGCGACGTCGGAACCTGCCCGGGCCGACGATCAATCTCAAATCCAGGCCCAAGCGTCGGCCAGGCAGACACCGCAGCGTGCCGCGGATTCGGCGTCCGGCGGATCCGCCCTCGACGAGATTCTCGTCACTGCCACCAAAACAGGCGAGACGTCGCTGCAGAAGACGCCCCTCGCAATTTCCGTCTTTTCCGCCGAGCGGTTGAACGACTCGGCGGCTCTCAATGTCAAGGATCTCGTGGCGATGACGCCCAATCTCAACGTGGCGCAGACGACGGCCAATGCGCAAATCTATATCCGCGGCATCGGCAGTAACAATGTATTCAACGGGTCCGATCCGGACGTCACCGTACAAGTCGATGGCGTCTACCTGGCCCGTGCTTATTCGCAATTCACCGATTTCATCGACGTCGACCGGATCGAGGTTTTGCGCGGCCCGCAGGGCACGCTCTACGGGCGCAATGCAGTGGGCGGAACGATTAACATCATCTCTCGGATGCCGTCGGATCAGTTCGAGAGCAAGTTTCAAGTGACCGGCGGTACCTTCGACCTCGTCCAGGCGCAGGCCTATGTCAGCGGACCCATCATCCCCGGCACGCTCCAGGCGAGCCTGACGGGAAATTACCTCAACCACGGCGACTACGTGGACAATGTCGTTCCCGGCAAGCCCGGTGTCGGCAACGCGGATCGCGGAGGACTGCGCGGCCAGCTGCGCTTCTTACCCGTCGATAATGTCGAAATGATTACGCGCGCCGACTGGAAAAAGGCAGATGAGCGCTACGATAGCTTTTCCCATCTTCTGGCGCCGCTGGGCTTTGCTCCCCTTGCGAAGAGCACTGTCGGGGACTACACGAAGGTTGCACTCGATAATCCCCAGGCACTGCACTCCAAGGACTGGGGCGTTTCCGAGGAAGTGAATATCACGCTGAGCAGCATGCTGACCCTCAAGTCCTTGAGTGCGTACCGCAACAGCCAATACTGGGCGAGCGTCGACAGCGACGCGGTGGAATTCCCCATCATTCTTGCCACCCAGCAGGACGAATCAAGGCAGATCAGTCAAGAATTCGACCTTACCGCCCATCTGGAGCATTTCGACGGCGTCACGGGGATCTATTATTCCCATGAGCACGAAACCAGTAATTTGGGATTGGACCTTCCCCCCAGCGTCGTAATTCCGGCGGCTCGTTCGGCTGCTGCTCTAATAACCCCGGACTCACATGCTCGTTCGGAGGCGGCCTTCGCTCAAGGCACCTATCATCTGACCGACGCGCTGGGCCTAACGGCAGGAATTCGCTATACGCAAGATCGCAAAGAGCTGAATCAGCTGTACACCCGTGTTTCGCAAAATCCCGCCACTCTCGGCGTGGCCCCACCGGGTTTCCCCTTCGCGGCGAATGTCAGCCGTACCTTCGATGCAACCACACCGAAATTTGGCATTGATTACCAACTCATGCCCAGCGTGCTTCTGTATGCGTCCGCGACCCGCGGCTTCAAGAGCGGCGGCACCAATTGGGCTGCGACCAACACAGCCGCGCTCGAGTTCGGTCCCGAACAAATTTGGTCGTATGAGGCGGGCGTCAAGAGCGATTGGTTCGACCGCCGCATGCGTGTGAACGTCACTGCCTTTAAATACGACTACAAGGACCTTCAGGTGCAGTCGCTGATTGGGGCCGGCGTCGTCGCCATCGGCAATGCCGCTACGGCGAACGTGAAGGGCATCGAGATCGAGACCAGCGGCAAGCCCATACCCGACCTGCTGCTGACGGCGAATCTCGCCCTGCTCGACGCCCGCTATGGGCGATTCCCCGCGTCGAGCGTGCCGAGTGTGCTGGTTCCCTATGTATCGGCTTCGTCTCGCTTTACCGCATCACCTACGGCGCCCACCTACGATGCCAGCGGCAACCGCTTGAACGCCGCTCCCAGATCTTCCATCTCCACTTCCGCCCAATATGACCATGAGATCGGCCGAGGGAAGGCGTTTATCCGCGGTGAATACTATTGGCAGGACCGTGTGTACTATGACCCCACCAATGCACCCATCGCGAGCCAGAAGCCCTACAGTTTGGTGAACCTCTCCTTCGGCTATGTCAGTGATTCCCGTTGGGACTTCCGGGTCATCGCGAAGAACGTCGCCGACAGGCATTATCTGATTTCGATCGCGGCAAACGGGGTGGCGCCGGCCGGACTCGCCGGTGACCCGCGGACCGTGGCTCTTCAAGTGAGCAAGAGCTGGTGACTCTGGTGTCGCCATCGTGTACCCATATCCGGGAGCGATATCTGTATGGGCCGCTCGCTCAGCCCTCGAAACCGAATAGCTTGCCAGGATTCTCCACTAAAATACGCCGACGCGCCGCTTCGTCCGGAGCCCAATCGGACAGCAAATTCAGAAGGGCGCCGGTATCTCTACCGCCTTCCGGAATATGCGGCCAATCGCTGCCCCAGATCACGCGATCGGGAGCCGCTTCGATGATGGCGCGGGCCATGGGTTTCAGGCGTTCGAAGTTCCCGTCCTTGGCAAGGCGATAAGGCGCCGACAGCTTGATCCATCCGCGTCCTTTGCGGATCACGTCGAGGAGACGGTCGAAGTCGGTATCCGTGAGTCCGTCGCTCTCGAGCATGTACCCCATGTGATCAATGACGAAGTCGGCGTCCAATCCGGCAAGAAATGGCAGCAGATCGCGCACCACCCACCCGGGGGTATAGAACTGTACATGCCAGCCGATTGCGCGCGTCCGACGCACGCTGTGTTCGATGTAGGCGATGATATCGGCGGTGCGCCACGCCGAACGCAGAAATAAGTCCAGCCGCAGCGCGCGGACACCGCGCGCGTGGCTGAAGCCGAGGATGTTGTTCTCGACATTGAAGTCTCCCGCCACCGGAAGATAAGGCGGAAATGCCGAACTGTTGTACGACTTGAGCGCGGCCGCGAAGTCAGCCTGGGTGTTCTGCCCGGGCACGTTCTTGCTGGCGATACCGTCCACGTCGTCCTTCGTTCCGGTCACGGACAGCAGCAGCGACTTGTCC
>Ga0137412_10001221_pt1 | contig 19717 bp, 18 predicted proteins | sample CZODoug2_1_16fun_FD_122160 | JGI IMG/M metagenome (GOLD analysis project Ga0137412, IMG submission 122160) | Vadose zone soil fungal communities from Angelo Coast Range Reserve, California, USA - CZODoug2_1_16fungal (Hybrid Assembly) | ecosystem: Environmental > Terrestrial > Soil > Vadose zone...
TCGGGCTGCCGGGCGAGTTCCCCTACACCCGCGGTGTGTACCCGGCGATGTACCGGGACCGGCTGTGGCAGATGCGCCTCTACTCCGGGTTCGGCGACGCGGAGAGCACGAACGAGCGCTGGAAGTTCCTGCTCGCGCACGGAAACAACGGCGTCAGTGCCGCGTTCGACCTGCCCACCCAGGTCGGGCTGGACTCCGACCACCCCGAGGCAGCACCCGAGGCGGGCCGGGTGGGCGTCGCCGCTGACTGTGCGCAGGACTTCGAGCGGATGTTTGCCGGGTTGCCGGTCGAGAAGATCGGCATCTCCCTGAATATCCACTCCACCGCCCCCTTCGTGTTCGCGTTGTTTCTCGCGGCGATGGAGCGCCAGGGCATCAGCCCCGGCCAGATCAACGGCTCGATGACCACCGACGTCCTCAAGGACTACGTCGCGCGCGGCACCTGGATCTATCCGCCGGCCGCGGGCATCCGGATGGTATGCGACGTCCTCGAGTTCGCCTCGAAGGAGATGCCGAAGTTCTACCCGCTGGTGATCCGCGGCCCGGACATCCGCGACGCCGGCGCCGACGCGATCCAGGAGGTCGCATTCGCCTTCGCCAACGCGGTCACCTACCTCGAGTACGCGCAAGCACGCGGCCTCGACATCGACGTCATCGCAACGCGTCTGTCCGCGCAGTTCTACTACTACGGCGACTTCTTGCAGGAGGCCGCGAAGACCCGGGCCGCACGTCGCATCTGGGCCCGGCTGTTGCGCGACCGATTCGGCGCACAGCAGCAGGCCTCGTGGTTGCTGCGGGTCACCGCGTCGGTCGGCGGCACGCACTTCCAGGTGCACGAGCCGGAGACCAACATCATCCGCGGGACGCTGGGCTGCCTCGGCGCCGTGCTCGGCGGGGTGCAGGGCATGCTGCTCGCCGGGTACGACGAGGCCTTCGACATCCCGACGGAGGAGACCGCGCGGATCGCGCTGCGAACCCAGCAGATCGTCGGCTATGAATCGGACGCGACGGCGGTCCCGGACCCGCTGGGCGGCTCGTGGTTCGTGGAGGCGATGACCGATGAGATCGAACGGTTGGTCCTCGCGAAGATGGCCGAGATCGACGAGATGGGCGGCTCGGTCGTCGCCATCGAGTGCGGCCACATGCAGCGCGAGATCGCGATGTCCGCCTACCACACCGAGCGTCGCGAGCAGAGCGGTGAGAAGCCGATCGTCGCGGTCAACATCCACCGCGGTCAGGCGCAGCCACCGGAGCTCGTCGTGCACGCGCCCGACTCACGCGTCGCGGACCGGCAGAAGGCGCAGCTCGATGCGCTCCGCGCGAACCGCGACGAGGCCGAGGTCCGGGCCCGCCTGCAGCGGCTACGTGCCGGCGCCGAGGGCACCGACAACCTGATCCCGTTGATGATCGACTGCGCCCGCGCGGACGCCACCCTCGGCGAGATGGTGGACATCCTGCGGCCCGTGTTCGGCACCTTCGTGGAGCCGGCGATATGACCGCCGAGACGCACACCAAGCTCATCGCCCGTCCGCAGCGTCGCGCCCGCGTCCTGGTCGCGAAACTCGGCCTGGACGGGCACGACCGTGGGGCGAAGGTCGTCGCGCATGCGTTGCGCGACGCCGGCATGGAGGTCATCTACACCGGTCTGCGCCGGACCGCGCGCGGGGTGGTCGCGACGGCGATCGCCGAGGACGTCGATGTGATCGGCCTGTCGATCCTGTCCGGTGCCCATGTCGCGCTCGCCCAGCAGGTGCTCGACGAGTTGGACGCACAAGGGGTGACAGGCGAGTTCCCCGTGGTGGTCGGCGGCACGATCTCGGTGTCCGACGCCAAGGTGCTGCGCGAGATGGGCATCGGCGACGTGTTCGGCGTGCGGACCCCGCTGGAGGAGCTCGCGCCGCGGGTCCAGGCGCTGGTCCGATGACGTCGTTGCAGAAAGGCACCCGGGTCCGCGGCGGCTCTCGCACGATTACCGACGCCGAGATCGCGATGCTGCCGGCGATGATGGGCGCGATCAACCCGCTCTTCCACGATGAGGAAGAGGCGAAGAAGGGCAAGCTCGGCCGCCGCGTCCTCTACGGCCCGGCGCTGCTCGGGATCGCCGTGGCCGGCACCGAGCCGGTCCTCAAAGACGTCGTCCTCGGCCTCATCGGGATGACCGACGTGAGATTCCGCGCCACGGTGGGCGTCGGTGACACCGTCACGCCGACGCTGATCGTCGAGGACCGCATCGCCAAGCCCGACAAGGCGGGCGACCTCCTGCTGACCCGCGACGAGGTGCACAACCAGCACGGGGAACTCGTCCTGGAGTTCCGTCGCACGATCATGATCAAACGCTGAGCGCACGCTCCAGGAGCGTGACGGTGCCGGCCGTGCCGTCGACGGTGACGAGGTCGCCGGTGGCCAGTTCTCGCGTGCCGGTCCGGGTGTTGATCACGCACGGGATGCCGAACTCGCGGGCGACGATCGCGCCGTGGCTCATCACACCGCCGACGTCGATGACGACCGCGCAGGCGAGGGGGAACGCGGCCGCCCAACTGGGGTCGGTGGTCTCGCAGACGAGCACCTCGCCGGGCAGCAGTTCGTCGGTCCCGATGTCGGCGATGATCCGGACGCGACCGGTCACCTGACCCTGGCCGGCGGCGATGCCGCGAACCACGCCATCGCTCGGGGCGAGGTCGGGTTCGGTCGATATGCGGGGCGGCGCCCCGACCCAGAGCTCGGGCAGCTGCAGGGTCAGGTACTCGGTGCGCCGCTCGCGGCGGAACGTGACGAGCTCGCGGGCATTGTCCGGAAGGCCCATCACCTCCTCGACGGTCAGGTAGAACACGTCGTCCGGGGCGTCGAGCTTGCCGTGGCGGTGCAGCTCTCGCCCGATGGCACGCGACACCGCCCGGGCGGAGTCGATGCCCTTGAGGAAGTTGGCCTTGCTCACCTCGCGCATCGGCAGGTAGGTGCGGTCGAACCTGAGCATGAGCCGGGCCGCGCCACGGGTGGCGCGGGGGAGTGCAGCGAGCAGGTCGGCCTCGGCCTGCTCCCGCGCCGCCATCCGCTCGCGGCTGATCACCTCCGGGCGGCTGGACTCCGCCAGGCCGCGGAAACTCTCGACCAGGGCACGCACCGGCGCGGCGTCCTCGCGCCACGACACACTCGACAGCTCGCCCTCGTCGGGGCCGTGGAAGCCGAACTCATGCACGAAGGCCTCGAGCGTCTGCGTCCCGTCGCGGACCGCCCAAAGACCCGCGACCAGGCGCGTTTCCTCCAGCGGGCCGTAGCCGCCGGCCAGGCTCAGCTCCAGCCCGGGCCGCCCGGCCCTGGCCGCGAGCTTGGTCAGGTTGTCGAAGGCGGCCTGGCCGAGCATCGTCGCGAGCATGTGGGTGCGCAGCGACGCGGTGACGTTGTGCTCGGCCTGCGCGAGCAGTCCGACCGCCGGTGCGTCCCGGCCGGCCGCGGCAACCAGCGAGCGCCACGCCGCGTCGGCCGTCGCCGTGGCTGCGCGCAACTGCTTGGGCAGGGTCGCGACAGCGCGCGGAGCCTTGACGGCCACCACGGGGTAGCGGCGTTTGCTGGAGTTTCGCTGCACGCCCTCGCGAACCGAGCCGAACAACTGACGCTCCATCTGATCGCCGGAGCTGCCCGGCGTCAGGTCCGCCATCGCGCGCAGCACGTCAAGGTTCGCGGCGTAGCGGCCGTGGAAAACGCCGGAGATCCGGTCGTCGACCGCCGCCGGCACGCGCACCTCGGCCGGGGCGAGCACGCCGAAGTCGCGGAACGCCGCCCGTAGCCCGAGCTCGCACGCCGGCAGCCAGAACGAGATGCCCAGCGGAGTCAGCACCCCGGGCATCGCCTCGGCAGCGTTGACGGTTGTCCAGGCCGTGGCGGGGCCGGACACCTGGTGCAGGGGATCGCGAAGCTCGCTCGACGATCGCATGTGACCTCCTCAGGCAGGGACGGCCTCGCGGGGTGCAGCGGCCCGCAGTCGCTGCTGCTGGAGCACCAGCGCTCGGATCAGGTACAGCAGCACGATCGCCTGGGCGACCGTCAGGCAGCCCGCCCCCCAGACCACCGCAGCCGGCAGCGCGGTGTTGTTGATCGCGTTCCAGGTGATCCAGCCCAGACTGGAGTTCACCGCCGCGGCGACCGCGGGGGACAGCGGGATCACCCAGGCGATCTTCCACCCCGTCAGATGTGGGCGCAGCACGAGAACCAGCGCGGCCAGCACGATCGGCGTCGTGCTGTTGATCGCTCCCCACCACAGCGGGAACTTGCCGAACTTCAGCGGCTGTTCGCCGTAGTAGAGGAACACGCCGAGGTAGAGGCCGATGTTCTCCAGCACCGCGTCGATCACGAAGACCAGACCCCAGTGCTTGTAGAGCCACCGCGGGTCGGAAGCCCGACCCTGCTCCATCAGGTGCCAGATGAGCATGGCCCGTCCGCCGAAGAACCACACATACGCCATCACCAACCAGACCGGCAGGTGCACGCCGTAGTCGACGAACGCGTTCCACTGCCCGTCCGTCGGGAACCACACCCGGCCGTTGTGGTCGACCAGCGGCTCGATCATGCACATCAGCAGGCCGCCGACCAGGAACATCCAGGGCAGCGCGGACCGGTACTGCTTGGCGTATTTGTGAGCGAGCCAGATCGAGATCAGCAGCGGCGTGACCTGGCCGAGCGTGAACACCCACTGGGCCGTCTGGTTCACCGGGTCGATGTGGGAGGGCAGCTGCGGAACGCCGGTCACGATCACGGGCGGGGCTCCTTGGCGTCGAGGAGGGTCAGACTGCCAGCTTCAGGGTCTCCAGCCCACGCAGGGTGAACGCGTTGCGCCAGTACAGGTCCTCGTCGACCATGCGTAGGTTCGGGAAGCGCTCGAACATGGTGCGGAACACGATCGCACCCTCCTGCCGGGCCAACGCGGAACCGATGCACAGATGGATGCCCTGGCCGAAGGAGAGGTGCGGCCGCTGGTTCTCCCGGTCGAAGCGCATCTCGTCCGGGTCGGGGAACACCTCGGGGTCGTGGTTGGCCGCGCCGGTGATCGCTGCGACCAGTTCGTTCTCCACGACCTCCTCGCCACCGATCATCGTGTCGCGCAGGGCGACCCGCGGGAACGCGTTCTGGACAGGCGCTTCCAGGCGCAGCAGCTCGTCGACGACGCGGATGTCGAGCGCCGGGTCGGCCAGGAAGATCTCGCGCTGCTTGGGGTTCTGCATCAGCCCGAGGGTGCCGCAGGACAACAGGTTGGTGGTGGTCTCCGAGCCGGCGCCGAGCAGGGTCACAAACAGCGAGACCAGCTCGCTCTCGTTGAGCACCGTCCCCTCATCCTCGACCTTCATCAGTGCGCTCAGTAGATCCTCGGACGGGTGAGTGCGCCGGAACGAGATCATGTCCCGGATCAGGGCGTGCAACGAGGCGACCCCGGCGTCGGCGATCGCCAGCGACTCGTCATCGATGACCGGTTTCACGGCCTGAGCGAGCGCGTCGGTCCAGGTGCGGACGTCGGCGTGGTCGGCTTGCGGGACCCCGAGCATCGAGCAGATCACGAACGTGGGCAGCGGCATCGCCAGCTCGTGCACGAGTTCGCCGCCGCCGTCGGCGGCCCAGCGGTCGAAGATCTCGTCGACCTTCTGCTGGATGTAGGGGCGCATGTTGTCGGCGATCTTCGGGGTGAACGCGCGTACCACCAACCGGCGGATCCGGGTGTGCTTCGGCGGGTTGGTGAAGATGAGCATGTCGCTCATCGCCTGTAGGAAAACGCTTTCGTCGAATCGCGGGTCGGTCGAGGTGACGTGGGAGCCGAGCGCCTGCCCGAAGTCGGGGGAGCGGAGCATCGCGTAGCAGTCCTCGTACCGGGACAGGAACCGCATCCCCATGATGCTCGGGTGGTTCGGCGCGATCTCGCGCAGCCGGTGGTAGTAGGGGTACGGGTCGGTCGGCGGCGGGGTTTCGAGCAGCTCGATGACGATGTCGTCGGCATCGGCCGTGGCCAGGTCGATCATCCTGCGCGCTCCCGGTTCCGGACTTCGGTAGTGAGTGTTCGCTTTCAGTATTCACTCACGGCGAGCACGCGGCTCGCAAGCCTCTTGTGTGACCCGGCGCACATCGATTAGATTTCGGAAGTAGGCACTGACTTACAAGGCTTCCGAGGCACTTTCGGCAGCGAGGAGGCGGCGTGGCCCGGCGGCGCTCGATCCTCGTGCACGCGGCGGTCGCGCTGCTGGGCGGCACGGTCCTGGTGACCGCGCTGCCCGGCGTCGCGCACGCCTCGTTCACCTTCGACGGCGTGGCCGCGGCCGACGGCACCGAAGCCACCGCGGCGAACCCGTCGATCCCGCTCGGCGTCACCCTGACCGGCGCCGGGCCGTCGGCGCAGGCGCGGCTCACCTCACTGCCGACCTCCGACGCGTTTGCCTCGTTCCCGTTCCCCGGCGAAGCCCTCGCGGGTGCCCCGGGCGTCGCGAACGGCGTGCTCCCGGTGCCGGTGTTCCCGGCCTATCCCTTCATCATCAACTCCGGCTTGGGCGACGACCCACGCAGCCAGACCGCGCCGGGTCTCTCGCTGGAGGCGACCAGCGAACGGCTGGCCAGTCGTAGCCGCGCCGTCGTCGGCAGTGACGCGTCGGGGTCGGAGTCCACGGCACAGGTCAGCGCCGATCCGGACAACGGGGTCACCGCGCTCGCCCACTCGGTCACCCGTGGCCTGGAGATCCTCGACTCGATCAGGTTCGCCGTGGTCGACTCCAGCGCGAAGGCGGTGCGCGACAGTTCCGGTGCGCTGTCGCGGTCCTCGTCGCTGAGCTTCAGTCGGCTCTCGATTCCCGGCCTCGCCTACACGTTGCCGTCGAACTCACCGGCCTTCGCCGGACAGGCCATCAGTGGCGTCGAATTCGGCCTGACCGACGGGCAGTTCTATGTCGCGCTGCCGTTCGCCGGCGCACCACAGAACATCCCGGTGTCGAGCGAATCGGTGATCGCGGCGCTGAAGTCGGCCGGCATCAGCGCGACCTACCAGGCGCCGATCGACACCACGGACGGCATCGTCGGTGCTGCCTTCTCGATGGCGACGGATCTCCCGGCCCCGCCGCCGAACGGCAGCTACGACGGTCCGACGCATGTCACGTACACCGTCGGCCGCTCCTCGGCCTCGGTCTCGCTGAACCCGATACCGGCCTTCAACGCCGGCGGCGCGCCGCCGACGGGTACCTCGACCCCGACCGACGGTGCTGTACCCCTCGCCGGCGTGGACGCGGCGGGCCTGCCCAGCGCAGTGCCCGATTCGATTCCCGGGACGGCGCCGAGCACCGTCGCGCCGCAGGGATTGCCGACCGTCGACCTGAGGCCCGCGGGTGCCACGCGTGTGGTGCCCACGGCACTCTCTCGGCGGGCGTTCGATTCCGGCCAGATCTCGGACCTCTACCTGCTGATTGCCGCCCTGGGTGGACTCGGCTTCATCTGTCTGCGCGCGATCCGAGTGCGAGGGGTGCGTCTTCGGTGAACCTCTACCGGTACCTGCGGGCGCAGTGGGACCGTGCCCTGGCCGTCGCATTCGCAGTGGCGGGCGCCGTCGTGCTGCTGCTCGGCTACCTCGGTACCCGCGACGCCGTCCTGGTCGAGGAACAGATCCCGTACGTCGTCTCCGGCGGTTTCGTCGGCATCTTCCTGCTGGCGTTGGGCGCGGTGCTCTGGATCTCCGCGGACCTGCGCGACGACTGGCGTGAACTGCGGGGTCTCAAGCAGCAGGTTGCCCGACTCGCCGACGCCGAGGAGCGGCGCGAACGAGTCGCGGCCGAACGGGCGTCGGTCGCCCCGCTGCGTGCGGCCGAACCCCCCGGACCCATTGCGGAGCGGCGGCTGACCGCGGGGGCGAGGAGGGAGGGGTGAGCCTCCTCGACTCGCCCTGGACCCGCTCGGACCTCCGACGCAGCTGCGCATGGGCCGCGGTCGGGCTGATTGCGCTGACCATCTGCACTGTCGGTGTCGCGCACACCAAGACCTACGACAACGAGCTGACCTGGACCGCTCTGGGGGCGGTCTCGCTCGCCGTCGGAGTGTTGGGCGGGGTGCGCTGGGTTGTGCGTGGCATGCGGACGGTGCGCCGGGAACGGCGCGCGGTCATGTGCTCCCTCAGCGAGGTGCGGCTCGACGAGCCCGCGCGGGAGACGACCGACGATGCCGTCTACTTCACCTCGGCGATGTCGCGGTACCACCTCGGCTCGTGTCCGTTCGCGCGCGGCAAGGATCTGATCGCGGCGGTGCGCGCGCAGGTCGGCGACCGCGGCCCGTGTGAGGTCTGCTCACCGTGAACGACTACCTGCCGTTCATCGTCTTCGGCATCACCGTCGGGTCCATCTACGGGCTCGCGGCGATGGGGTTGGTGCTGACCTACAAGACCTCCGGCGTGTTCAACTTCGGCCACGGGGCGATCGGCGCGGCCGCCGCCTACGTCTTCCACTCCTGCCGCGACACCTACGACATGCCGTGGCCGCTGGCCGCGGTGGTCGCGGTGGGGCTGTTCGGCCTCGTGGTGGGCCTGGTCATGGAACGCCTGGCCGGCGGGCTGAGTGTGGTGACCACCGGGTTCAAGATCGTGGCCACCGTCGGGCTGCTGCTGGCGATCCGCTCGCTGCTGATCCTCAGCTATGGCTCGGAGTCGCTGAACTTCCCGCCGTTCCTGCCTCAGGGCACGCTGGTCACGATCTCCAGTGTCCGCGTCACCTACGACAACGCGATCGTGCTCGGCCTGGGGGCCGGCTCGGCACTCGCACTGTTCCTGCTGTTCCGGGTCACCCGGCTGGGCAAGGCGATGCGCGCCGTGGTTGACGACCCGTCACTTCTCGACATGGTGGGGGAGTCCCCGGTCCGGATCCGCCGGGCGGCGTGGCTGATCGGTTGCAGCTTCGCCGCCGCGTCCGGAGTGCTGTTCGCCTCCGCACAGGGCCAACTGGACGCGACGCTGCTCTCGCTGCTGGTCGTCCAGGCCTTCGGGGCTGCCGGCATCGGTGCGTTCAGTAGCCTCCCGGTGGCCTATGCCGGTGGGCTCGGCGTCGGCCTGCTTCAAGCCCTGGTGAGCAAGGGCATCGCGGGTCACCAGAGCGTGCAGGGGCTCGACCTCAACATCCCGTTCCTCGTGCTGGTCGTGGTGCTGCTGGTCATGCCGCGGCGCAAGCTGATCGAGGTCGGGCACGCCGTGCGCACGCCCGCGGTAGCCCGGCAGCCGATGCCGGCCCGGCTGCGGGCCGGCATCGGCCTCGCGGTGGTCGTCGCAGCGGTCCTGGTGCCGTTCATCGTCGACACCAAGTTGCCGGTGTGGACCAACGCCGGTACCCAGATCGTCCTGTTCTTGTCGCTCGGCCTGCTGGTGCGGACCTCGGGCCAAATCTCGCTGTGCCATATCGGTCTGGCCGCCGTGGGCGCAGCGGCGTTCGGGCACCTGTTGGCCGGCGGTGTGCCCTGGGGGGTCGCGGTCCTGCTGGCCGGTGCCCTGACGATCCCGGTGGGAGCGCTGATTGCCATCCCGGCGATCCGGCTCTCCGGCCTCTATCTCGGCCTGGCCACGCTCGGGTTCGGGATCCTGCTCTCGAACTTCCTCTACACCAAGGGCGTGATGTTCGGCCGCAACGGCAACCTGGCCACCTACAAGCCGACGGCCTTCAACTTCGATTCTCCCAAGGGCTTTTACTACCTGGTCCTGATCGTGGTCGCGTTGTCCGCGGCGCTGGTTCTTCTCGTCGAGCGATCGCGGCTCGGCCGGCTGCTGCGCGCGATGGCCGATTCGCCGACCGCGCTGGCCACCAGCGGCCTGAGCGTGAACTTCGCCCGGGTGCTGGTGTTCTGCATCTCCGCGTTCCTGGCCGGGATCTCCGGTGCCGTGTTCTCCAGCCAGTTCGGCTCGGTGAACGGAGACAGCTTCCCGTACCTGCAGTCGCTGGTGTTGATGTCGGTGCTGGCGATCTCCGGGCGCACGAACGTGGCGGGCGCCCTCGTCGGCGTCGTGCTGCTGTTCATCATTCCCGGCTATATCGACAATGCCGACACCCTGACGGTGCTTCAGATCGGGTTCGGCGCCGCCGCTCTGCTCGCGGCGCTGGCCAGCACCGGGGCGTTCTCCTCCCGGCTCGCCGCCGCCGCGGCCGCCGCCGCCGACCGGCTCAGCGGGCCCGCCCGCGACCGGCTCGACCCGACCGACATCCGCGACCGCGGCGTGCCCGTCACGGTTGCCTGAACAAAGGACGAGGCATGTTCAAGTCGGTGTACCGGTCGCTGGCCCTGGTCGCGAGCGTCACTCTGCTCGCCGGGTGCGCCAGCGCGTACAGCACCACTGAACTGCTCGAGGCGCAGCACGCGGCCGCTCCCACCGCCGCGGCTCCCGGACCGCTCACGGTCATCGACAGCACGACACCGGGCGCGCCGGCCCCGGCCGCGGCGGTTCCGGTACCCGCAGTTGCCAAGGCTGCGGTGCCGGACGCGACCACCGTGCCCTCGACCACCGGCAACGCCCCCCCGATCGCGAAGGGCGGGCAGACCGGGACCGGTGCCGCCCCCAACGCCGCCGGTTCGGGCGCGGCGGCCACCTGCACGAAGCCAGGTGCTCCGCTGGTCATCGGCCAGGTCGGGGCCTGGAGCGGGCTGGTCGGCCAGTCCGCGGGCAACGGGCGTACCGGGCTCGCCGTGTGGGCGAACTACGTGAACTCCCGGGGCGGGCTGGCCTGCCACCAGATCCGGCTCACCTCGGTGGACGATCAGAGCGACGGTGCCAAAGCTGCGGCCGCCGTCAACGACCTGGTGCAGAACAAGAAGGCGGTCGCGCTGGTCGGTTCCTTCGTCCCGATCGACGCAGCGGCCTACCGGTCGGCGATCGAGTCCAACAAGGTGCCGACCATCGGCGGCGACTACGTGTCCGAGGAATGGCTGAAGTCGCCCTACTTCTACCCGGTCGGAGGGAGCCCTGAGGGCGTCTACACCGCGACCATGAAGGGCGCGGTCGCGCAGGGCAAGAAGAACATCGCGATCATCAACTGTGTCGAGGCCGCGGCGTGCGCGTACGGGCAGGGCATCGCGACCCGGAATGCGGCCGCAGCCGGCGCCACCATCGTCTTCACCACCGGCGTCAGCCTCACCCAGTCGGACTTCACCTCGCAGTGCCAGAACGCGCGGGCGGCCAAGGCCGACGCCATCTTCTACTTCGGTGACGGGGCCTCAGTGCACCGGCTCACCCGGTCCTGCAACAACCTCGGGTACAACCCGCTGCTTCTGGTCCCGTCGCTGGCTGCCATCGACTCGTTGCGCACGGATGCCAATGTGAATAAGGGCGGGGTCGTGTTCGCGCCGAGTGTGTTCCCGTGGATGCTCGACAGCACCCCGGCCCAGAGGGAGTTCCAGGACGCCTACCGGCGTTACGCGCCGGGTGTGTCGACCGACGCGGCCGCGGCCACCGGCTGGGCCAGCGGCGCGATGCTCGAGGCGGTCATCGCCGCCCTCGGGCCCGAGGCGGCCAACCACGCCATCACCACCGAGGAGATCATGAAGGGCCTCGGCAAGATCAAGAACGAGACCCTCGGCGGACTCATCCCGCCGACCACCTACAGCCTGCACGAGGCGAAGGCCATCCCGGTCCAGTGCGCCTATGTCGCGATGCTGACCAACCAGGTCTGGCAGGCCTTGTTCTCCGGGAAGTCGCTATGCCTGGCGTGAGCGAGGATGGCCTGCTCATCGACAACCTCGTCGTCCGCTTCGGTGGCTTGACGGCGGTGGACCGCGTGAGCCTGTACGCGCCGGTCGGGCGGATCACCGGCCTGGTCGGGCCCAACGGCGCGGGCAAGACGACGACGTTCAACGCCTGCACCGGCCTGAATCGCCCGACCAGCGGTCGGATCGTGCTGTTCGGCACCGATATCACGCGCTGTTCGGCGCAGGCCAGGGCCCAGCGCGGGCTCGGCCGCACCTTCCAGCGGATGGAGCTCTACGACTCGCTGAGCGTGGCGGAGAACGTGGCGCTGGGTCTGGAGGCGGCGCTGGCGGGGCGGCGTCCCTGGGGGATGCTCGGCGGCCGCCGCGGCGAGCAGGCGCGGATCCGGGAGGTCGCGGACGAGGCGATGGCGCGGTGCGGCATCACCGCGTTGGCGCGACGCCGTCCCGCGGATCTGTCCACCGGGCAGCGTCGGCTGGTGGAGCTGGCCCGAGCGGTCGCCGGCGATTCGCGGGTGTTGCTGCTCGACGAGCCGTCCTCCGGCCTGGACCGCTCGGAAACCGTTGCGTTCGGGGACATCCTGCGGGGTCTGGTCCGCGACGAGGGCCGGGGTCTGCTGCTGGTCGAGCACGACATGTCCTTGGTCATGCGCATCTGCGACTACGTCTACGTGCTCGACTTCGGCCGCCCGATCTTCGAGGGGACCGCCGCCGAGCTCGCGGTCAGCCCGGTGGTGCGCGCCGCGTACCTGGGGTCGGACGACAACTCACCGGAGCTCGCCGCGATCGAGGTCGGTGCCTGAGTGTTCGCACTGTCGGGCATCGATGCCGGGTACGCCGGCACCCGGGTGCTTCGCGGGGTCGACCTGGTGGTGCCGAGCGCCTCCGTGGTGGCATTGCTGGGCGCGAACGGGGCGGGGAAGACCACGCTGTTGCGGGTGGCCAGCGGGCTGCTGCGGCCCAGCGCGGGTTCGGTGCGGATGGACGGGACGGACGTCACCGGTTGGTCCCCGCACCGGCTGGTCGCCGCCGGGGTGTGTCACGTGCCCGAGGGGCGCGGGGTGTTCCGGTCCTTGAGCGTGCGGGAGAACATCGCGCTCTACGCGGATCCGGCGCGCGAGAGGGAGTCGGTCGAGCTTGCCTGCTCGGCGTTCCCATCACTGGGCCGCCGGTTGAATCTGATGGCGGGTCAGCTCAGCGGGGGTGAGCAGCAGATGCTGGCGTTATCCCGGGCTTATGTGCAGAAGCCGAAACTGGTCCTGCTCGACGAGGTGTCCATGGGCCTGGCCCCGAAGGTGGTCGACGAGATCTTCGCTTTCCTCGCTGTCCTCGCGGCTTCGGGCGTCAGCCTGCTGCTGGTCGAGCAGTACGTGACCCGGGCGCTGGCTGCGGCGAACTGGGTCTATCTGCTCAGCCATGGCGAGGTCGCCTTCGCCGGCGAGCCCCGGGAGCTCGACTCGGACTCGGTCTTCTCGGAATACGTCGGCGTCGGAACCACCTAACGTCCGGCTGATGCGGCGTTAGAACGCCGCTAGGGCCGGACGTTATGGCGTGGGCGCCGGTGGTCAGCCATTGCGGGGCAGCGCCGACCACGGGGTGTCTGCGGGCGGCCCCGGCTCGCGCGGCAGCCCGAGCACCTTCTCGCCCAGGATGTTGCGTTGGATGTCGGCGGTGCCGCCCTCGATGGTGTTGCCCTGCGCGCGCAGCAGCCCGTGGGCCAGTCCGGACTGGACGGCGTCGTCGTCGGACCACGCCGCGCCGGTCCCGGCCAGCAGCCGGAACGCGGTGTCCTGCAGCCGTCGGTTGTACAGGCCCTGGTAGAGCTTGGTCACCGAGGCTTCGGGTCCGGGTCGCCCGGCCCGGCGGGCCGCGCCGGCCCGCTGGTTCGTCAGCCGGATCACCTGGCCCTCGATCCAGCGCCTGGTCAGCTCATCGCGCGCGACCGGGTCGTGCCAGACCCCCGCCTCGCGGGCCCGGGCGATGACCCGGTCCACCGGCGCTCCGCCCACCTGGTTCGCACCGCTGCCGGCGCCGGAGAGCGCGACTCGCTCGTTCATCAGCGTGGTCATGCCGACCCGCCAACCCTCGCCGACCGCACCCACCCGACAGGAGTCGGGTACTCGGACGTCGGTGAGGAAGACCTCGTTGAACTCGGTCTCGCCGGTCATCTGCCGCAGCGGGCGCACCTCGACGCCGGGGGAGTGCATGTCGAGCAGGAAGAACGTGATGCCTCGGTGCTTCGCGACGGCGGGGTCGGTGCGCGCCAGCAGCATGCCGATAGACGCGACGTGCCCGAGGCTCGTCCACACCTTCTGCCCGTTGACGATCCAATCCGAATCGGGGTCGCCATCCCGAACCGCGCGGGTGGACAGCCCCGCCAGGTCACTGCCGGACCCTGGCTCGCTGAACAACTGGCACCACATCTCGGCAGAGGTGAACGCCGGACGTAGGTAGCGGTCGAGTTGCTCCTCGGTGCCGTGCTCGTGCAACGTCGCCAGGCCCATCCCGACCGCGAGCGGATTGCGCAGCAGCGCGTTCTTCGCCCCCGCCGCACGCAGCGCCGCGTCGACCTCGCGCTGTAGGGCGGCCGGCGCACCGAGACCTCCTCGGCCCTCGGGCAGCCACACGAAAGCCAGCCCGGCGTCGAATTGGTGGCCGAAGAACTCTGGCACCGCGGTGGTGGCCGGAGGGTGCTCGGTCACCAGCCGGGCGACCCGGTCCAGCACCTCGTCGCGGTCCATCCATAAATGGTAGCAAGCACTAACTTGTGGGTCTATGATGTAGCCACTACTTCGGCTGTGGGAGGCACTGGATGTTCGCGCCGACGGCCGAGCACGAGGAGCTGCGCGGCACCGTCCGGCGGTTCTTCGAGACGTTCAGTCCCGAGCCGGTGGTCCGCGACACCATGGCCGGCGACGGGTATGACCCGGCGCTGTGGACACGGATGGCGCTGGAGCTCGGGTTACTCGGTCTCGCGGTGCCGGAGGAATTCGGCGGCGCCGGGTTCGGCTTCGCCGAATCGTGCCTCGTGCTGGAGGAGGCCGGTCGGGCGATGGTGTGCGCGCCCTTGTTCTCGACCCTTGCGCTCGCCGTTCCGGCCCTGCTGCACGCCGCCGATGACGAGGCTCGCAAGCGTCTGCTCCCCGCGCTGGTGGAAGCACACACCCGGGTGAGCGTCGCATTGCCGCACCAGACCACGGTCCGCGCCGGCGGCGAGCGATTGAGCGGCGAGTGTCGTGCCGTGCTCGACGCGGGCACCGCCGACGTGCTGCTTGTGCTGACTGATACGGACTGCTTCGAGGTCGACCTGAGCGCGGACGGCGTATCGGTCCAGAACCTGACCGGCCTCGACGTCACCCGGCGCAGCGCGACCGTGACCCTGACCGACGTGATGGCCCGTCATCTCGGGGCTGTTCGGTCGCCGGTTCTCGGTCGGCTGCGCGATCTGGCCGTGACCGCGCTCGCTGCCGAGCAGGTCGGGGGCGCACAGCGCGCGCTGGACGAGGCCCTCGAGTACGCGAAGACCCGGGTCCAGTTCGGCCGTGCCATCGGGTCGTTTCAGGCGGTCAAGCACCGGCTCGCGGACATGCTGGTCGAGGTCGAGACCGCCAGGTCGGCGGCGTACCACGCGATCGGCGCCGTGACCGGAACCGACGACGAGCTCGCCCTGGCCGCGGGCCTGGCCGGCGCCTACTGCTCGGAGGCATTCGCCCTGGTCGCGGAGGACACCGTGCAGGTGCACGGCGGCATCGGCTTCACCTGGGAACACCCGGCCCACCTCTGGTTCCGGCGGGCCAAGGCCGACGCGGTCCTGTTCGGCACCCCGGCGGCGCACCGGGCGCGTGTCGCGGAGCTCATTCCGTGAGCTACCGGGCGATACCCTCGCCACATCGTGGTGCAGGCTCGGGCGGGAGGGGGAAGCGGGTGGCTGCGCAGGCGAAAGCACCGGTCAAGCGCAAGCGGCTGAGCGCCTCCGAGCGTCGTGTGCTGATCATCGCCGCCGCCCAGGAGACCTTCGTGGCGGAGGGCTATGCCGGCGCCCGAACCCGGGTGATCGCGGAGCGGGCCGGCATTACCGAGGCGATCCTCTACAAGCACGTCGCGTCCAAGGACGAGTTGTTCGAGGTCGCCGTGCTGCAGCCGGTGCGCGAGCAGTCGGTCCGGATGGCCGATGTCCTGCGCGAGTCCATCCGTGCCGCCGAGGCGGCGGGGGAGGACGATCGCGAGGCGCTGCTTCGCGATGCCCACATCATCGTGCTGAACGGCCTGAAGAAGTTCCTGCCACTGCTCGGGGTCGCCATCCTCGCGGACCGGCGGGAGGCGACGCAGGAGTACCGGCACCAGCTCTACACCGCGATGGCCGACGTGCTCGGGGACGTCGGGCGGGACCTCGGGCCGGTTCGGGGCGTCGGTGACGACCCGTTGCTGTTGACCCTGCTCGCGATGTCCCTCGGGCCGGTGCTCGACGCGTTGTTCCGCGAGGTCGAGCTCGACGTCGATGCGATCGCGTCCCAGACCGCGGCGCTGATCGTGCACGGGCTGGCCCAGCCGCCGCGGCGCACGAAGCCTGCTACAACTCCGGCTCCTCGGCAAAAGCCCCGTACGCGATCAGCCGGGTGACGTCGGCCGCGATCGCGTCCGCGTCCATGGTGCGGCCGCGGAACTCGTGGTCGAGGGTGGTGCCGAAGTAGAGGCCGAGCAGCAGCTGGGAGAAGTACGTCGGCTCGATGACGTCCTGGGTGCGCTTGGGCATCGCGGTGGCCATGGCAGCCGCCAGATCGTCGAACACCGGCGCGAGCCGCGTCTGGTAGAACTCGCGCCCGCCGGCCGCGTTTGAGAACAGCGCGATACCCAGCAGGGGAGAGATCTCCGCGACCGTGTTCGCGAGCCGGCGGTGCGTCTCCTCGCTGCGCTCCAGCCGGCCCTTCGCGGTGAGACTGCGGAACTCGGTGTGGATGTCGAGCAGTTCGAAGCTCAATGCCTCGACCGGCGCCAGCACCGCCTCCTCGAACACCTCTTCCTTTGACCGGAAGTGCCGGTACAGCACGGTCTCGGTCACCCCGGCCGCGGCGGCGATGTCCCGGGTCTTCGCGCCCTCCAGGCCATGCTCGAGGAACACCGGGCGCGCCGCCTCGGCGATGCGTTGGCGCTTCTCGTCAGCCCGCTCGCGCCGCCGTGCGCCGCCGGTCTCGACCGGCTCCGCCACCGATGTCATGGGCGCACGATATCCGTTCCGTGAGGCGTTCGGAGACCAATGGTAGCAAGTACTTGCTAAGGAGCGGAACGCTGAATAAATTCGGGGCGTGGCCCTTCCGGATCGGGATGCGATCGTTCCCCGCTACGTGCTGGAACGCAACGCGGCGACCCGACCCGACGCGCGGATGGCCGCCTTCGAGGACGGGTCGGTCTGGACCTGGTCCGACGGCCTGGTGCACGCCCGCTCGGCGGCGACGGCGTTGCGCGCGGCCGGCGTCCGGCAGGACGACCCGGTCGTCGTGTTCTTGCCCAACGGGCCCGACTTTCTCCGTGCGTGGTTGGGCACCACGTTTCTCGGTGCGGTCCTCGTCCCGCTGAATACCGCGTTCAAGGGCGGGCTGCTCCAGCATGCGCTGAGCATCACCGCGCCGGTGCTCGCGGTGTCCACCGGCGAGTTGGGGCAGCGGCTCTGCGCGGGGTCGCCGAACCTGGAGGTGCTCGAACCCTCGACGCTGGCCGAGGCCGCGCCGCAGGACCCGGCACTGGCGCGGCCCATCGAGGTGTGGGACACCCACCACTACATGTTCACCTCTGGGACGACCGGACCGTCCAAGGCGGCGTTCACTTCCTACGCGCAGTTCGCGACGCTGGGCCGGTGGGCCATCGAGGACTCCAAGCTCGACCCCGATGACGTCTTCCTCATCGACCTGCCGCTGTTCCACGGCTCGGCGCTGTGCATGGCCGCGGGTTCGTTCCGGACCGGGACGCCGATCGCCGTCCGATCGATGCCCGCGATGAACGCGTACTGGGAGACCGCGCGCGCCACCGGCGCAACGGTCAGCTTCCTGCTGAGCTCGATGGTCAATTTCCTGCTCGGGAAACCGGAGGGTCCGGCAGACCGCGACCACAAGCTGCGCATCATGCTCTCCGCTCCGCTGCCGCCGGACCCGGACGCATTCATGAAGCGTTTCGGCGTGGAGCGCATCATCACCGCCTACGGGTCCAGCGAGGTGCCGGCAGCTTTCGGCAACATCGGCGAGGAACCCCTGGTGCCGGGCTCCTGTGGCAAGCTCCGGCCCGGCTTCACCGCCCGCCTGGTCGACGCGCACGACCTGGAGGTGCCGGTCGGCGAGCTCGGCGAGCTGACGCTACGTCACGATGATCCCTGGCAGATCACCACCGGGTACGTCGGGATGCCCGAGGTCACCGCGAACGCCTGGCGTAACGGCTGGTTCCACACCGGTGACCTGATGCGCCGCGACGCCGAGGGCGTGCACTACCTGGTGGACCGGGTGAAGGACGCGTTGCGCCGGCGCGGGGAGAACGTGTCGACCTTCGAGGTGGAGCGCGAGGTCGCCGCGCATCCCGCGGTGCAGGAAGTCGCCTGCGTCGGCTACCCGAGCCCGGCGGGGGACGACGACGTCAAGGTGTGGCTGGTCCTCAAGCCGGAAGCCACGCTGGACCACGTCGAACTGGTGAGGCTGCTCGTCGATCGCATGCCGCACTTCATGGTTCCGCGCTATTACGAAGTGGTCGACGCGCTACCCAAGACCGCGAGCATGCGGGTGCAGAAGTTCGTGCTGCGTGACCGAGGGAACTCCGGGGCGACCTGGGACCTGGAAACCGACGGTGGGCTGCGGGTCACCCGCAATGGGTTGATCCCGCGCTGAGCAATCGCCGGGGGTTGTCCACCAGCATCGCCCGGACGGCCTTCTCGTCAATCCCACGTTCCAGCAACGCCGGCACGACCTGACGGGAGATCAGGGACATGTCGTGCCGGGGCGCGATCGCGGCCATCTCTTCGTGCGTGTAGCCGACGTGGTGGCAGCTGGCATCGTGGGAGAGCACGAGCCGGTCGGCGTAGCCCTCGCCGACGAGGGCGGCAACCACGTCGAGGCGTTGCTCGTGCGCCAGGAAAAAGTCCAGTCCGAAGCGGTCCAGCCCGATGCTGGAGCCCGCGTCCAGCAACTGCCGCAGATAGTCCAGGTCGGCGGTGTCGCCGCAGTGCCCGATGAGCACCCGCTCGAGAGCGACGCCCTCCTCGGCCAGCACCCGCTGTTGGTCCAGCCCGGTGCGGTGCGCGGCGTTGCTGTGGGTGGAGATCAGCGCACCGGTCTGCCGGTGGGCCGCGGCGACGGCCCGGGTGAGGCGTTCGCAGTCCTTGGTCATGCCGAACCGGTCGACGGTGCACTTGAGCACCGCGGCCCGGATCGTCGTGCCCTCCATGCCCTCGGTCAGGTCGCGCACGAACAGCTCGACCAGCGGGTCCGGGCCGCCGAACGCGGTGCGTCCCGGGCCGCGCAGCTGCAACGTCGGAGGCAGGTCGCGCAGCACGTAGGCCCCGGTGGCGGCGACGATCTGCATCCGGGTCCTGGCCGCCACCTCGGCCGTCAGGCCCACGTCCCGGCCCAGCCCGAGGACCGTCATGTCGACGATGGTGTCGATGCCGTCATCGACGAGGGCATCGAGCCGCCGGGCGGCGGACTCGATCATGGCGTCCCGGTCGATCGAATACGCCTGCGGGAAGGTCCGCATCAGTTCGTGATCCCCGACGACCACGTGCTCGTGCATCAGCGTCCGCCCCAACCGCTCCGGTTCGAGCGGCCCGGACAGGGTGGGGATCACCCCGGCGTTCCGGCGGTGCGGTAGTCGCCGAACGGGGCGTCGCGCTTCGACAGCGCGCTGGTGACGTCCTCGGCCAGGGCCTTCATGTACTCGCGCGACGATTTCGTGCGCATCGCCAGTGCCTGGATGTCCGCGGCCGCGTCGATCGCGTTCCGGACGCCCATCAGCTCGAGCTGATGGGCGTCCGGAACGCGATCGACGCGGCCGC
>Ga0137412_10001222_pt1 | contig 19717 bp, 19 predicted proteins | sample CZODoug2_1_16fun_FD_122160 | JGI IMG/M metagenome (GOLD analysis project Ga0137412, IMG submission 122160) | Vadose zone soil fungal communities from Angelo Coast Range Reserve, California, USA - CZODoug2_1_16fungal (Hybrid Assembly) | ecosystem: Environmental > Terrestrial > Soil > Vadose zone...
CATTTTCCACTCAAGTCGAGTGAGCGCCATTACGGTTTCCCGGCAAGGGTCTTGACGCATTTGTTTAAGCGACCAAAGTATGCGCAGGCATCTTACAACCGCGTATGTGGCCGCCCCGAATAACAATAATAGGTAAGTCTTCGCTATCACGGTCAGGAAGTGCCATATCGCCCTCAAATCCCAACGGACTGAAAATAGTGAAGTGCTCAGGATACTCACCAGGGTAAAGACACCAGAACATCTTTAAATGTTCCCAATGCGCGGCCTAGACGACCAATGAGTGAAGATGGCAGCCGAAAAAAATGAAGTAGAGGGCTGGGTGTGAGGTGGCCCGCGCATTTCAGGTGACCATCTCAACACGCGAGGCAGGCGTGTGCTTCGCGGACTTGCTGCACGGAATGAAGACCGGCGCCTGGGCTTGCGATTGGGAAGAGCTCCTCGGGCGACGAGTCCAGCAACGACAAAGCACGACAATTCGCACCTTTGAGACGCTTGTCGCCTCCTGTCGCTTGCGGAGCGCTGGGGCGGGGTCCCAGGATGGGCGCAGCTGAAGGCAACGGAAATCCCAGCCGAAACAGAGCCGCACCAGGTCTCGGCTCTTCGCTGGCGGCGCCGGGCCGCAGCCCAAGGAGCGACCATGAAAACGTTTAAGAAGCTGACGGCCAGTAGTATGTTTTGGAGTATCCCCGTACTTGCGATGTTCCTGGTTTGTCCGACGGGTGTCCGGGCGCAGGTCCTGATCGTTGATTGCACGGGAGTAAACACCTCTGCCTACGCGAGCATCACCGCAGCGCTGCCGAACGCCACTCCCGGCTCATTCATTCTGGTGACCGGGCCTTGCAATGAAAATGTCTCCCTAAACGGCCTGAGCGGTTTGAATGTGGGCGCGTATTTTGGGCAGACGGCGACTATCAACGGCTCGATCACCATCAACAATGCACAAAATATTTTCCTCTACGGGCTTAACGTGACCAACACAGCGGGAAACGGTGTTTCGGTTTCTAATAGCAGGGGGATTTCGCTGAACGTTTGCTCGAGCAGCGGAAATGCCGGAATGGGGCTAAGCGTGAACGGAATGTCCGATGTGACCGTCGGGGCCAGCGGAGCTTTTGACCACAACGGCAACGGGGGGATCAATATCAACGGCCATTCGCTCGTCGCGCTGGTTGCCTTTGCCGGATCCGTCGACATCAGCAACAACAGTGAACCCGGAGTTTGGGAGTCCACGGGCAGCGTGTTCTCGACCCTTGGTCCAACGACCATCATGAACAATGTTTCCGGAGGAGGAACGAATCCCGGATATGGGCTCGAACTCCTTGGTGGGGCGAGGGCGCAAATCGGCAGCCTTTTTGGTCCGAACACAATCTCCGGGAACCAGGCCGGCGGAGCTTTTCTCCAAGAGAACTCGGAGATCTCTTTCTTCAGTCTTGGCCAGCCAAATGTGATTCAGGGCAACGGACCCGTAGGGGTTTCGGCTGGTTTGGGAAGTCAGGTCACCTTCTTTGACATCAGCGGGGCCTTCAACGCGCAAATTACCGACCATACCAGCGCCGGCGTGGATATCTACGCCAACAGCCAAGCGTACTTTAACGGCGCGAACCAGATCCTGCGAAACGGGACGGTTTCGGACCCGCGCAGCGCTGGCATTCGTGTGGATGGCAACTCGGAAGCTTTCCTTCGCGGCGGCCAAGTGGCACAGAACAACGGGCCGGCGATTCTCGCGCTCGTCAACTCCAGTGCGGATTTTAGCGGAGTGACTTTCTCGGGAAATGCGCAAGGGCAGATCATCACCTGCGATTCCAGTTCCTGGATGGTCAGCGACATTGCGAAACCGACCAGTTCGTTTCTATCGCCAGGAGTGGTCTGCAAAACTCCTCATGCCCTCGGGAATCGCGATGTATTCAAAACGGCGCCGACAACACCGGACTGGAGCGGGCCTAAGGCGCAGTTCGATAAGTACGCGAAGGCTGCCGTTAAGCACTAATCCCGCAATAGGTGTCGATGGACGAGAGGGGGAGCCGCTTTCAGGAGTGGCTCTCCCAACTCGAGTCCAGATCGATCAGGGAGCGATTTAAGAGTTCGACTGGGCGAGTTGCACGGAGTATTTCCACCGGGCTTCGCCGGCGATGATATTGGGGTCAAGGTTAAGAAGGATGGTCTGGCCGGCGCGATAGTGAGGCTGCTCCTGGACTGGGAGATAAAACTGCCACCAGTGCGTCAACGGTAGGTAGGGTGAATTGCTGAGCGTAACGCCTTCGCAGAGGCGGGCCTCGAACCAGCCGAGGAAACCATCGAGGCGGCCGTCGGCGGTGATGCGAAACGGAGAGAAAGTCTTACCGGGATTCGCGGTGTCCTTCTGAAAATCGATGTGGTAAACGAGCGAAGGTTGGCTAAGCGCGAGAAAGGGCTGGCCGGAGGCTTGCACCATTCCGTAAGACTTAAAGAGTCGTTTGCGGAATGGGTTGAAATCGAGATCGTAGTAGCGCGGCGGGAGGCGGCCTGCGCCGAATGCATCGGAAGAAAACGGCATCAGAAAAGTGTCCGCGGACTCCGGAATGATGCGCGCGCCAGGCTTGAGGAATCGTTCGCGGGCATCGGCGATGAAGTCAATGATGTTTTCGGTGTCGAAGCAGAAAGCGCTGAGCGTTTCGCTGACCAGGACGTCGCAGCGCTCCGGCAGGCGCACGCTCTTGGAGTTCTTGCGAATCAGCGTGATGCGGCCTTGAAAGCCGTTGGCGGCGATCAATTCGGCGGCGGCATCGGCGATGTCGCTGATTTCGATGGCGTATACGTGGCGCGCTCCGGCCTGCAGCGCGAAGAAGGAAAGCAGGCCGGTACCAGCGCCAAGATCCACGATGAGATCGCCTGGTTTCACGGTGCGATGAATCGCTTCGCGGTAGGCTTCGCAGCGCGCCTTGTCCAGCAGCAGAGTTTCTTGCAAGAACGGGCTGGCAAAATCTTCCATCATCCATGGTTGCTTCAGAAAGCTGCGCCGGAACCAACGCCGCAGCTTGCGAAGCGATGGGGCATTCTCGGCGCGGTCTTTGAGTGGAGGCATATTCGCGGGGTGTTACGGCTTGCGCGCCCAGGCGGAAATGTAGCGCGAGGCAACCCATTGCGGATCGGCTTCTCGAGCGGCGGCTTCCACGCGGTCGGCCAGGGTGTCGATCTGGACTTCTTCGTGCGTGGCGATGCCGTACTCGATGATTTTCGGGAGGACGCTGCGGAGCGTGTCAGCAAAGTACTCGGCCATCTCACGGTTCATTCCGCAACCGCTGAGGTGAGAAACCTCCGTTGCAGTATTTACAAATCCCGCGTCGCGGTAGGTGGCGTAGAGCCGCATTCCCATGTCCAGGCGCGCGCCGCTGCGCCGCAGAACTTCGCTGATCCACAACCCACCGTTCTTGAACTGGGGCAACTCGGGGAAGACGCGCGACTCGACGGTAAAATCCGGCTCCATGAACGCGATGGCGGCGCCGGGGCGAAGTTGCTGCGAGAGATGGCGGAGGATCGCCGCCGGATCCGGCAGGTACAACAAGATAAAGCGGCCGACGAGCGCATCGAATGGCTGGGAGTCCATGAACTCGTGAAATTCGGCAACCTGAAAACGGATGTTTTTGTACCCGGCTTCGGCGACGCGCTTGTTGGCCCAGGCCACGCTGACGGCGTCGCGATCAATGCCCAGGACTGAGCCGGTTGGTCCGACCAGATCGGCGGCGAGCATGGCCACGTCTCCAACGCCGCAACCGAGATCGAGCACGCGCATGCCCGGGCCAATCCCCGCCGCGCGGAAAGCGCTGGCAAGAAATCCGCGCAGGATGGCGCCCTGCCGCATGAGGCGCTGGCGTTCGTGATCCGTGGAGCCCATGGCGTAGTCAGGCGCCTTGGGATGAGAATCTCGGTGAGTTGCGGCGCCAGGCTTCTCTGTGGCCATTGTGTGCTCCGGAGACAAAGATGGAATCAGGAAAAAACCAGCGTATCGCCAACGCGGAGAATTCTACCTGATTCGGTTGGGGCAACGCGCGTGTTGGTGGCCATGCGGTAGTAATGGTCGAAGCGGGCTTCGGGAGTCCACGCAGGGATGTGCGAGCGGCGGTAGTCGCTGAAGGTTTTTTGAAAGCCGGGAATGATTTCGCCGGTGCGCGGGTCGCGCGGAGGAACGGGGCAGCGGGCACAGGGATTGCTGCCCTCGAAATTCACTTCGCCGATGCGGAAGCGGACGGAACTGCGTTCTTCTTCGCTGAAGAGTTGATCTTCCCAGAAGGCGGGGACGCCGTCGATTTCGAGCGTGGTGCGGAAGCGCTGGCGGGCTTGGTCGAGGTCTATGCCGTTGAATAAATCGCAGACGGCCTGCAGGCTGGCGGTGGAGACGATCGTGGGGCCATTGGCGATGGAGTCGTCGGGAAAGCCTTCGGGGGAATGGCGCACGGTGATGGGCTGCTCGAAATAGTTGGAGAACCACTCGGACGCGGCTGCCGTGTCGCCGGGGAAGGCAAATGTCTTCGTAGGGATCTTGCGTTTGTCGCCTGGAACCGAAAGTGTGACGGAGCTGAGATCCGGCGCGAAAGCTGCGCGGATCAAGTGGATGGCCGCGGTGCGCTTGCCATTCACCCATTGTCCATCGACGGAATAGAGCGCCCAGGCGCGGTCGTGCTCGAGTCCGCCGGCTGGGCCTATGCGCGCTTCCTTCACGGAGACAGGATCAAGGGACTTGATGGGGTGCAGGCGAATATTTGCGACCCTAGGCACGGCGGATGAAGGATTCACAAAAAAATTGTACCAGACAAGAAGTTCAGTAAGTATCCCTCAAGTCCGGGGGATGGGGGCGGCTGGCAGGCGGCACGATATTGTTCTCGCGCAGGTATAGCGTCATTTGGCCATAGTGGTCTGCATTGTGCCAGACGATAACCGTAGCGATGCCAAGACGCGTGTTGGGGCCGGCGTAAGGGCCTTCGATGGGGTCGAACATGTTTTTCGCATCGATGGCGCCCATCGACTTGCGGATGGCGGTGAACGAGTCGCGCAGATAAGTCAGCAATTCTTTCTTGGTTTTCGCCGGACTTGGACCGTCTTTGTCGCAACCCGGTGGTGGCGTCTTGCCATCGAGCTCCGCGGCAAAACCAAAATTCGCGCAAGCCACGTGCTTCACCTGTTGCGCGAAGGTGCGGACTTCCGCAGGGCCGAACTCCGGCTTTTCGTTTTTGAATTTGCCTTCGGCAGGGCGGTAACCATACTTCTCTTCCGGCATGGCTTCGGCGGAGGAACGCACTTCGTACTCCTGGTATTGCAGACCGCGCAGAAACGCAGACGCGACAGTTTCTTTCTTACTCATTTCCGCTGCGGCGGGCTCATGCTGCTGTGGAGCGCCTCGGACACCCTTGTCCTCAAGCGGTTTGGTCTCGTCGGGCCGCTGCGACTGTGCCGGGAGAGGTGGTTGTGAAGATTGGGCTTCCGCGGCGGTGGCGGCAATGTAGGGATCTGCGAGGAGGAGTGTCGCCGGCAGCAGAGCCAAGAGATAGTGAACAAACAACTTTTTAGAGGGCATCGGAAAACTCCTTTTGAAAGAGTCTAGCACTGCTTAGGACTGGAAAATAAGTGCGTCGCAAGTGATTGAAAGCGCGGAAGTAAAAAAATAATTTGGAAAAAGTGAAAATAGGTCTTGACAAATCCTTAATTTGTGATACACTTATTCTCGTAGACAAGCACGCCCCGACCTGATCGGGGCGTTTTGCTTTTTAGAGCTCATTTCGCAACTTCGCCGCACCTACATCATTACGGCGGAATGCATTAAGTCCAATTCTCCCAAGGATTTCAGTCCGAACGCTACTTCTGGAGCAGGCTTGCCTGCCCAGGCTGAGCGCTGCCGCTAGTAGTTGTGTGTCATCCAAGGAGCTTTCATGCCAGCCTATGCCAACACCTTGCCACCCAGTTCCATCGAAGCCGGCGCCGCGCAGAACGTGTGGGCTACCGGCGATGGCAACCTCACCAGCGGAACGAAGACACAGCGCGTGGCGCTGGTGCAGCGTCCCGGAGGCGAGCCCATCAAGGTGGCCTTCCGCTGCGCCTTTAGCGGCGCACCGGGAGTCATCGCGCTGCAGTTGCAAACGTCGGACACCGATGTCGATACCGACTATGTAAACGAAGGCGCGGCGATCGCCACGGTAAACGCCGGCAATGTCGCGCGCGGGGAATTCCCCAGCGTGGCAGCAAAATTCGCGCGGGTGTTGGCAACCACGGTCACCAACACCGTCACGGCGACCGTGGACCTCGCCAGCTAGAAACCCTGTGCTGTGGACTGCGGTCCGCGGCGGTTTCCCGACTTTAGTTTTCAAATCGAACGCGGGCTGCGTTTCGGAGTTTCAGTAGCGGCCTTCGGAGTTTCCATGCCTCGTTGTTTAGCTTACGTCCGCTCCAGAACTTGCAAGCATGCATGGACTCGCTGTACGCGAAGGGCGCCGAGGGGCTCGCGATTCTGCTGCTCGCATGAGAGCACGGTGAGCGGAGCAATTTTGGGATTATGGGTGAGCGGTTTTCCTGAGCGATCGGGAGTGCCCGCCTGCTCTATTCAGAAAGACAGTAAAGAACCACAAGGCAAGATTTAGCACGATCCATTATCAAAAGGCAGCCGCATCGGGAAATCTCGGCGGCATACATCCGCCCATTCTGAAGGATTCATGAGCGAGCCGGAACGTAGCCTCTGGAGAGCCGTGCTCGCCCAGGCGCATGAAGACGCGGAGATGGCGGCGACTGGTAATGAAAACGGGTCGGAGCCGTTTGAGTGCTCGCGGGCGCGGCAGTATTTACGCGCGGACAATCCAGAGGAATCCGAATACCTAAAACTCGTTTGCGAGTGTGCGGAGATTCCCGCAGATCGCGTCATTTCCTGGGCGCGGCGGCGGTATCGGGCGGAACAGACAGTCGATCACTGTGTGGAGCGCGCAAGCGGCACTGGTGCTTTTCCTGCTGAGTGATTTGTGACAGCGGAAAAGCGGGAACTGCGCTCCCGCAGGCCACAAAATGCTGATGCACGGGAGGCCGTGACTCCGGCGGACCATTATTTGTTCTTTTCTTGGAACTGAAACCTGAACCTCTTTTATGTCAAACCCCAAACCTGCCATTAAACCGAACGGACATGCCGGGCCGCAGGGCCGCGTGAACGGTCATGCCCCGGACTCCACAGATTGGGGCGGGATCCCGGTGCCGCGGGATCGAGCTGCGTCTGACGACACTCGCAGAGCCTCCGCTGCAATGGGCGCAAGCTGTACCACTGCGTCCGGCACGGACTGCGGAGCGTACGCTGAGGTGGCGCCGCCCCACTCGGAAGAGACAAATGGACATGCGCTCGTGGCGGCAGAAAAACAACCACGCAACGGTAGCGCAACGAAGGAAGACGGGAAAAAAGAGGAAATTCCAGGCGGGTCATCTCCGTTGCCTGAAGATCCTGTCGAATTCGTTGACGAGATTCATCGCAACACCGATTTGTTCATCTCATGGCGAAGGCTGCTCAATGCCCAGGACGAAAAGATCAGGCAGCGCGCCGTGGAGAAGCTGACCGAAATGCGCTACAAGGGCGCCGCCGCGTTGTCCGACGGGCCACAGCCGATTGTCATCGATATTGATAGCGCCGTAGCCAGGCGCGCCGCTGAAGGAGCAAGAAAATGACAAGTGTTCCCGTTCCCAGTACGTCTTTTTTCGAGAAGCTGACCAACGCCATTCATCTGGACTACGTGCTAAAGATCGCGGGCGTCGGCGGTTTCGTCATTACGTTTCTGGCGTCCTGGCATAGTCTAGCGTTTGGTCTGAAGGCGGGCATGCTCGCTTCGGTGGCAGCGTGGATCGCTGGCGCGCGTTTTTCAAAGATCTACCGGTAAGTGCGCGTTAGCGATCACTATCGGCCTTTCGATCGCCAGCAGCAATTTCACGACAGCACCGCGAAATACAGGCTCTTCGGCGGAGCTGCCGGCCCTGGCAAGACGAAAGCGCTGCTCTGGGAAGCGGTGATGCAGGCGGCGGCGTGGCCTGGCGCAGACACGCTGCTGCTTCGCCGGACTTACCCCGAGCTGGAGTCTTCGCTGCTCGCCTATTTTCGCCGGGATGTGCCGCGTGAGTTTTACAAGAGCTACAACGAAGCGAAGCATCTCGTCACCTGGACGAACGGCTCGACCACGCGCTTTGGCTACTGTCGCAACGAGAACGATGTTTACCAGTACCAGGGTGCGGAGTTCGTATTCATCGGGATCGACGAGCTGACGCACTTCACGATGAAGCAATGGCAGTTTCTGACTTCGCGCAATCGGTGCAGCGTGCCAAAAAGCCGATGCAGCATGGCTGGCGCGACAAACCCGGGAAACATCGGTCACGCCTGGGTGAAGGCGTTGTGGGTCGATCAAGTTCCGCCTCCGGGATTTGAGCGAAATGGTTTGTACGACGCGCGCGAGTATGAATTCATCCGCGCGCGACTCGACGACAATCCGATTTACGCCAACGACGTCGAGTACCGTCGTACCCTGGAAGCGCTGCCGGAGCATTTGCGGCGGGCGTTTCTTGATGGCGACTGGAGCATTTTTGCCGGCCAATACTTCAACATTTTCGATATCGGCCGGCACACCGCCCGGCCGGAAGACGTCCGGCTCGAGCCGTGGTGGCCGCGATGGATTTCCGTGGACTGGGGATTTCAGCATCCCAGCGCGGTGTACTGGCATTGCGCTGTTCCGGCTAGCGCTGGCTTCCAGCCGGCGTTTGTTCCCGGAGCTGAAGAGGAAAATCGCCGGCAAGATGCCGGTGCTACTGGTTTTTCGCGCATCGTCACTTATCGCGAGTTCGTGCAAAACAACCTTTCGCCGCGCATGCTGGCGCAGGCTATTGCGGAACGCAGCGGACGCGAGCAAATCAGCGAAGTCTTTCTTTCTCCTGACGCGTTTGCGCACCGCACTTCGGAAGCCTCGCTTGCCGAGCAGCTCGGCGACGTGCTGCTCGCTAACGGATTGCCGCGGCCGTCGCCGGCTGATGACGACCGCATTGGCGGCTGGCAGTTGATGTACCAGATGCTGGAATCGAATTCCTGGCTCATCACCGAGAATTGCGCGGAGCTGATTGAACGCATCCCGCAACTGGTGCGCGACGAACGCCGCCATGAAGATATTCGCAAGGTGGAAGGCGATGATTCGGCCGACTCGGCACGGTATGGATTGGTCTCCGGCGTAAGACTCGCCGGTGTGGGACCGGCTTTTATGCCGGCCAGGGCGGGGCAGGCCCCGCCCTATAATTCGGCAGGGCGCACGCCACATTTTGTGACTGGCATGCCGCTGGGCGAACAAATTGCGCGTCAAGTAAGCGCGACCGATCAAACTTCGCGCGCGATTCATTACCAGCGGCTCGAGGGCGAAGCCAAGAAGTTCTTTCGTCCCGCGAAATTGCCCAGACGGTCAAGGTAGTGGATTGGCGTCAGAAGGCGCGTTTCACAGGTAGCTGGGATAACGGAGGTGTTACGGTAAAGTCAGGAGGACGAGCCGGTGGAGAAGCCGCTTTGGGAGCAGCAAAGCTTCCCGGAAAAGCTCTTCCGATTTATCGCGCTTCTGTGCCTGGTGGGCTGCGGCGGCGCGGCCATCTACATTGCGAGCCATGTGGGCTCGATGGAAGACGCGTACTTCCGCGCACGTGATTTGGCCTCGTACTGTTTCACGGCCATCTGGATTTTCATTTTCTTCTACGCGCAGTATCGCGTAGTGCCGCGGTTCATCCATCGCGATCTCGACCGCCGCGTGGGGTTGTGGCACGCCGGCGGCAGCCTGGCGCTGCTGCTCTTTGGCGCGCTGGAAGTAATGCTTCCACAGACGAAGTCGGATCTTCCGAGCAGTCTGCTTTTCTGGATCACGCTTCTCGGCGAAGCTGTCTTCATCGGCAATGTGATGTGGTCTTACGTGAACGGAGAGCGGGAAGTGCCGTTGCTCCCGGTGGTGCCCAGCGCCAAGAGGACGCCGGAGCACGTTGCGGACCCGAGCCCCAAGAACATGGGCTGGCCGAAATCCCCCGCGAAATTGTTTGGAATCGGAGGGGCGTTTTTTGTCGGCGGCGGACTCATCTCGATCATTCTGAATGTGCCGTCGTTCCCGATTCCGGTTCCGATTTCCGGCCAGATGCATTTTCTGCCTTACGGCGTGTTGTGGCTGGTCGCGGCCGTGCCATTCGGAGTTTTTGCGCTGCTTTACAAGTATCTGATGGATGCGCAGAAAATGGTTTTTGAGGAATCGCTGAACCGCTTGCATTTTATTGTGACGATCATTGCAGTATTCGACATGGTGCGCGTGTTCATGGCCTGGGAGCAGAAGTTGGTCTCGAAGATGTTGGAGCTGTACTTTGGCCCTGAATTTGAGTGGCTGACCGGACTGTTCGTTCTGAGCGTCATCGTGTTCGTTATCAATATTTTCAAAAGCGGCTCGCGGACCCCGTCACGAACCTAGTGTCCCCTTTTGCAGGTGGCTGATTTCAGCCAACAAATTGCCGAAGTATCTGCGCGCGGCCTGGTGTGCCCCTAATCATGTTCGAAAAACTGAAACAGCTCTGGCGGTCGAATTACGTTCGGTTGCTGGAGGAAGAAGTGTCGCGCCTGCGAGCCGAGAACCGCGCGATGATGAATTCACTGCTGGGCACGGCGGGATTTCCTCCGGTGGAGTTTCCCGAGGCGCCTAGACCCCAGTTGTTGCCGCGCCTTCGCAGGCGCTCCTGGCACCAACTGCAAGCTTGGCGCGAGACTGGCGCTAATCGCGACGCGGCTGTGAACATTGACGAAACATTTTCTGAGAGGGCGAATGGACCGTTACCACACAGCTGAATCTTGGACGGGCGTCCCGGGCGCGATCGCACCGGCGGATGGCAATGCTGTAGCTCAGGCCTTAAGGCCTGAGGGCGTCTCTTCGGCGATTTCGCCCGCCTTGGCGGGTCGGAAAAGCGGCACCTCTGAAGGGGTGAGCTACAGGGGCAACGGCGCGGGCCAGCAAGATGCTGGCGCCGCTGATGCGCCCGTCGACCTGGGGCCGAACAACGAGCGGCTCGACGAAGTGAAGCCGGAACTGGTGAATGCGCTGCGCGAACTGGTGCGGCAATACCGCCAGGAAGGCGTCGTTGCGCGACGACACGAAATTCGGCGGATTCGGCAGGCGCGGCTCTTTTGGCAGGGCTTGCAATACGCTTGGTGGAATCCCAACGACATGAACTGGCATTTGCCGTATGAAAACCGTTCGAGCGACGATCGCGCGCTCGAAGAGATGCCGCGCTACCAGTTCGTCACAAATTTTTATCAGGGATTTGGACTGTCGTTCGTCGCGTTGCTCTCGTCAGACGTCCCAAGCGTGCGGTTTTACCCGCAGTCGTCGCAATCGCTGCAAGATATTGCCGCAGCGCGCGCGGCGAGCGACGTGGCCCAGCTCGTCGAGCAAAACAATCACGTCGAGCAGCTGCTGACTTCCGTTGGCTATTTTCTGTGGACTGACGGGAAGCTTGGCGCCTACGTCCGTTACGTCGCTGATGGCCAGCGGTTCGGATTCCACGAAGAGAATGTGCTTGAAGCGCTGGAGATTCCGCTAGGCGAAGATGTCTACGTCTGCCCGGAGTGCCGGAAGGAAACTGGGAAATCGAAATTTGAAAATGAGAATTGGGGAGACGGCGAAGGCGCCTCGGAGATAGGGGCGCAGCATCCCGATAGGATCGGGACAGGTACTGCGCCCCTACAGGCAACCAACTGTCCGGGTTGCGGGGCCGCGCTGCGTGAAGAGAATCTTCGCAAGGCGGAGCGGGTGACGGTGCCGCGCATTGCCGGATCACGCCGCATGCCGAACGGGCAAGAAGTAATCTCCATCGCGGGCGGGCTCGAGCTGAATACGCCGGTGTGGGCCAACGAGATGCACGAGTATCCGTATCTGCAATGGCAGGCGGAAGTGCATCGCGCAAAGTTGAAGGCTGCGTACCCGGTAGCGGCCAATAAGATTGAGTCCGCGCCGTCGCAAGGCTCCGAAGATGTTTATGCACGCGTGTCGCGGCTGAGTGTCGAGCAGGGCTTGCCGTCGATCCACCCTGGCGACGCGTTGATGAACCTCATTACGTTCGACCGCACCTGGCTGCGGCCGTGGGCGTTCTACGCGATTGAAGATGAGGGCGTCCGCAACGAGCTGCTCGCGATGTTTCCCGACGGCTGCTACGTGGCGTTTGCGGGCGACGTCTATTGCGAATCGCGCAGCGAATCCATGGACGACCACTGGCGCGTGCTGCATGCGCTGCCTGGTGATGGACAGAACCGCCCGAGTGTGGGCGATTCGCTCGTGCAAGTGCAGGAGCGCTACAACGTACTTTCCAACATGCAAGCGGAGACGTACGAGTACGGCATTCCGCCGATCTACGCTGACCCGCAAGTATTGGATTTTGATGCGTTGGCGAATCAGGTGGCCGAGCCCGCGGCGCATTTTCCGGCGCGCGCGCGCCCGGGCCAGCCGCTGGCGGCGGGGTTTTTCCAGCCCGCGCCGGCGCAAGTTCCGCCGGACATGATTCGCCACCAACAGGATTTGATCGGCCCCGTCGCGCAGTTTCTAACCGGAATGTTTCCCGCGATTTTCGGCGGAAACATGGAGGATGTGAAGACGGCGTCGGGCTACGCGATGGCCCGCGATCAAGCGATGGGCCGGCTTGGCATGGTTTGGCGGCGCACCAAACAGTTTTATGCGGACGTGCTGCTGCTCGCGGTCGATTCCTTTCGCAAAAATCGGCCTGAAGATGTGGAGATTCCGCTACTTGGACCGGACGGGGTGCTCGACGCGCGATCGATTCGCACCGCGGATTTGAAGGGCAACATTTGTGTGCATCCGGAAGCCGACGAAACTTTTCCGCGGTTGAAGTCACAACAGCGTGGCGTGCTGCAGCAGTTGTTCGGCATCAACGATCCAGTGATCCAACGCGCGCTCACCGAGCCAGCAAACCTCGGGTACATCAAAAATGTTCTTGGACTGAGCGAGATGGTCATACCCGGCGAGGATTCCCGCAACAAACAGTTGCGCGAGATCCAGCAGCTGCTAGCAAGTGCGCCGATCGTTGTGAGTTTGCCAGCGGCCCCGCATCCCTCTTCTGCAATTCCGCCTGTCGGGGCGACTGCCGCGGCGGGCCCTTCACAATCCGTGCGCATGGGTGACGCTTCGATCGAGGCAGGCTCCGAACACCAGTCACCAGTCACGAGTCAGCAGTCGCCAACCTTGGTGCTGCCCTCGGTGCCCGTCGATCAATTGCTCGACGACCATTCCGTGGAATTCGAGGAATGCAAGCGCTGGGCCAACTCCGAAGCCGGCCAGTCCGCGCATATGAGCAATCCCGCGGGCTTCGCCAACGTCCGCGCTCACGCGGAGGCGCATCTCCGAGCCATGAGTCAGGCCGCGCTCGCTCAAATGCCGACGCAACCGCAGCCCCTCGCTAAAGGAAAGTCATGATGCCGGCCGGCCAACAAATTCCACAAGATGCCGCGTCTTCCGCGAATGGACACTCGACCGTCCACGATCTTTTCGTGCTGACCGACGAACAGATACTGGAGATCGAGCCGGAAATTCAAGATGCTCGGGCATCGGGCTCGCAAGAAACCACGCCGGTAGCGCCGGCACCCTTGGCGGCTGGCTCCAACGAAACTGCACGAAACGAAAACCACCGACTGGAAGCCAGCGCTACGGCCTCAACGGCAGGTGCGTCTGTGGCGGAGCCACCACCGTGGCTCGCAAGGCAGATCAAGGACCCCTGGACGGGAGAAGAAGCGCGGGAGCTATGGAATGGCGTGCAACAGGCGCAGTCGGAGGCGGCGGCGTATCGCGCGGCGTTTGCGAATCCCGAAGATGCCCGTGCGCTGAAAGAGCTGTATCCCGGTGGGGTCACCGAAGCGCGCGCTGCGGCGGAACGCGCACGAGTGCTGGATGACATCGATCGGTCGTACTTCGGTGTGACTGGGAAGTCGGCGGAGGAAGTGAGTGCAACGCGCGCGGAGCTCGCGCAGCGAATGATGCGCGAGGACCCCGCGGCGTTCCGCGAAATGGTTTTCGCGGGATTGCGCGTGTTGGAGAATGCTGGTGTGGGGGCGACCCCGTCGTCCCGAGCGGAAGCGAGGGATGGGTCGCCCGGTACAAATGGTGGCGTGGCGTCAGCGGGCGGGGCAAGCCCCGTCCCTACGGCAGCCGCGTCAAGCGGCCGTCGCGATTCGCAGAACACGGAACTGCAAGCACGGGACACCGGGCACGAGGCACACCTGGCGGCGTACTCGGCGTTTGAAAAAGCCGCCAATGAAGATCTGGAACGCAGCGTTGGCGGCGCGATTGAGCGCACGCTGGCGCAGGCATTGCCTAATGTGGGGCGAAACGCCCAAGACGCATCGATTCGGACGGGGCAAGCCCCACCCGTGCAGGCAAGATTGAACGCGGCGATCCGCCAGGACGTCGAGACGGCGCTCAAAGGAGACCGGCAACTCGGCGAGCAAGTGGCGCAGATTCTCTCCGGTCGCCGATTGGATGTCGAGACTCGCGCACAAATCGTGCGATTGATCGGCGAACGAGCCCAGCAACTCGTGCCCATCGCCGCCAAGCGCGTTTTAAACGATTGGACCCAAACGACCTTGGCCGCGCACCGCGGTAATACGGCCAGAGGCGAGGCCGCATCATCGAGAAGGGAAGTAGCGCCAGCGAGCACAGATTCGCGCGGCGCATCCCTGCAGGCGAGCAATTCTACAAACTCAGGACGAGATCCTAGCCGAGGCGCGAATCTCGGCCCCGGGCGATCCGATGCGCGCCGCGTCGACTACCGCAAGCTCAGCGACGAACAAATCCTCGAAATGTAATCACATTCGGCAATTTCTTTTTTCTATTTTCCAATTTCTGATTTCCAAAGGAGAACAACAGATGCCAGCACAAGCGAACGCGAACGTCGTCGCGTTGCAGCTCGAGAAGGTGCGCGACAAAGTGCCCCTGCTCTACGAGCGCGACGACATTTTACTCACCATGATCCAGCAGCGCGGAGACGTGGAGAAAGTTTCCAGCCGCAACATGCGCCTGCCCTTGCAGGTGAATCCCGGCGGCAAAGCCGGTTCGTACAACGCCGACGGCGGCGACTTGGGCCGCGGCTCCGGCACGATCTACGACGTCGCGCAAGTTTCGCCGATTTTCTTCCGTTTCGCGATTGAAATCACCAAGCTGGTGGAATACGCGACCACCGGCCGCGAGCGCGCCATTGAAAATGCCACCAAACGCGAAGTAGCCAACGGCATGAAGCAATTCCGCTCGTTCCTCGACAAGTTGATGCAGACCGCCGGCAACGGCGTGCTCGGCACAATCAGTTCGTTCGCGACCACCACCTGGACGATGGCCACGCCTCCGGGCGCGGCTCTCGTTTACGTTGGCCAGACGATTCAAGTCTACGACTCGACGTTGACGACCAACCGGGGCACCGCCAACGTGACGGCCGCGGATCCTATCAGCCCGACGCAGACCATCACTGTCGATGTAAACCCTGCTGGGTTGACCAACGGTGACGTAATCGTTCACGACGGCCTCAGCGGCGCCAGCCCGGTCTCGCTCTTCGGCATTAAGTATCACCAGAACAACGCGACTACCGGCACGTGGCTCAACTTGAACCGCGCGACTTATCCGGTGCAACTTGCAACGCCGCGCGTCAACGCCGGCAACGCCGCGCTTACTCCTAGCAATGTGCGGCTGGCCATCAACAAAGTCCGCAAAGCCCTGGGTATCAACCACCTGAGCAAGCTCATCGCTTACATGGCGGTGGAGCAGGAACATGCCTGGGAAAATCTCGGCATCACCGTTTCGCAGATCATCAAGGAAGGCGGCGGTGGCGGCGGCAACGACCTGGACATGCTCTTCAGCGGCCGCAAGACAATGAGCGGCATCCCGATCAAGTCCAGCGTCAACGCCGACCAGACCCGCGTGGATTTTCTCGACCTGTCGCACTGGGGACGCGCGGTCATGAAGGACATCGATTTCTTCGAGGTTGGCGGACAGACGGTGTTCCCAATCTATGGCGCCAGCGGCGGCATTGCCGCGTCGTTCATATTTTATTTCGACACCGGATTCCAGGTGTGGAATGACACGCCGCGCAGCGGCAGCTTCATCGATGCGCTGGCACGGCCAAGCGGGTACTAGAAGGCGTGGTGACTGGTGATCGGTGGCTGGTGACTGGTGAAAAGCGACTGCGGGGTGCTCGAGCGCAGGTGCGTTTTTCACCAGTCACTGGTCACTAGTCACCCTTCGCATTGCTCAGGGCGAGCCAGTCACATTCTCCCTCACGATTCACAAATTAAAGCGCAACAAACTTTGTTCAGCACAAAAATTTAGTCAGGAGACACCATGGCTGTCACACTTACGCTTACTGATGTTGATCCCGGGACTACTCAGCTCTACGCGTTCGGAACGGTCGCGCTTTCGGGCACTTATCCAAGCGGTGGCGACACGATCGATTGGACGCAGCTCGCGAAGCAGATCACTGTGCGCGGGCAGACCGTCGATTCCAGCATGACTGACCCCGCGTACGGACCGATCCAAGCCAGCTTCACGGTGCAAGGCGGAACTCCCAATCAATACCAAATGCAGCAGGGAACCGCGGCCAATAATTGGAAGATGCGCGGATACTCGACAGGATCCGGCGGCACCGAATTCACCGGCGGCGCGGCCTATCCGGGTTCGGCAACGGCCGATGTGATCACGTTTTCAGCGCAATTCCGGAAGCTGACGTGAAGGTCGGCGGGTACACTGTCCGCCGATGCGGATAGTTGCTTCAGTACCCCCTTAGTCACTTTTTGGTGAGACAGCCTGGCAAACGCACTGGCGTGCTATAATGTCCTTATGAGTAAGGAACAACTTCGCGTGCTTCGGGCCCTTGCTGCCAACATGCGCAAGTACAGCCCGCGCATTGAAAAGAAACTCCGGAAGGCCGGGATCAAGCCCGACCCCGCACTGGTGTATACAGCAGCGAAATACTACGACACGCTCGACCGACTTGCCAAAGCGTAAAATTCCGCTTTGCATGCTTTCTGCGAAGTACGTGCAGTATATTCACGACAATTTGGTTATGGTCATGTGGCCCGATTCAGGTCAAGTGGGTTCGGGCGGATGCAGAGACGTCAATCTTCTCGAGTCTGCTGTCGCCCGGCCGTTTCAGTCGGCCTTCGGAGAAGATGCCTATCCAACCATTCTTGACAAAGCAGTTGCGCTATTTCATTCCCTTAACTCAAATCATCCGTTTCATGACGGCAATAAGCGGACAGCGATTATTGCCCTGGATGATTTCTTGGTCGCAAACGGTTACTTGCAGGACCTAAGCAGCGAAGAAATTTATAAATTGGCGATGCGAACAGCGTCCTACAAAGAGAGGGGCATTTCGCACGAAGGATCGCTTCTTGAGATAGCTGAGGCCCTCTCCGACGTACTAATTCCGCTGGCCGCTCTGAGGAAAGAGACGGCTTCGGATCCCGGTCTCCGGCAGATGTACAAGGATTGTATGAAAGTGCGTCTTCATGTGAGAAGACACCCTCTAAATCATCTCGTCTAATCCCTGAATGGCGGTCACTCTCTTGCCAACACGTCAGTGATCCAATCGCGAACTGCTCCAAATAAATTGTAGGGATTAGCAGTGCCCTTGCCACCGGTACCACCAGTTCCGTTGCATTTTACGCACCGACCCGTTCCTCCACAAATTAAGCACGGCCGAGTCAGAGTGTACCCGAGCCCCTGACAAGAAGCGCATCTTCCGTTGCCCGGTTCTTCACACTGTCGGCATATGGCGCGCGGTGACATTCGGTACCAATAGCGCCACCATTGTCCGACGTCAAGCCTGATGATATATGTTCTTCGAGAAACGCACGAGACGCCTGCGGACGTCGGGCGGGAACTTTTTCTTGCCGGCGGGTGCAATCGATTTGGCGAGGCGAATTACCGGGCGGTGTGGGGATGGTCGCGGCTGGACTGGATTGGCGGGAAATGGGAAGACCGGGATGCCGGGGGGAAGCTGTTGCGCGAAGTTATCGAAGTGCGTCTGGAGCCAAAGTATGTGCCGCACAATCGCTGGCACATTGAGCGATGGCTGCCTCCGGAAAATTATGGATCGCCGGAACAGTGGCGAGCGGAGACGATTGAAATCGAAAATGGACGAAGCATTCCGGCGCTGGGTCCGTATCCATCGCGCGGAGAATATGAGCACTGCTTCACGCTGGAAGGCCCGCGTGGGGAGTTTGTGCAATTGACTCCGACTGTCGCGCGATATATTGCGCGAGCGATAGAAGCAAGCCGCACACTGCATCACGGCAAGCGAAAAGAAGCGCTCGACGAACGCTCGCGGCGCGAGGAACGGGCGTATGACTCGTATGCGGATGCGGTGTTGCAGTGAGGGATTCGTGAGTAGGACAGGCTTCAGCCTGTCTGGGTTTGACGTTCTGTTTTTGATTTTTCTTTATGTAATTTTTGTATGGCTTGTGGATATGGCATGAGTGTTTTTGTTGACTTTTAACTTCTTAAGAAAACACGGAACAAAACAGACGGACGGAAAAAAACAGACAGGCTGAAGCCTGTCCTACCAAAATCATTCTCAAACAGGAGCCATCCATTGATGAGCAGCGAGAGGACAACTCAAGGTGACGGTTCAAATCACGCGGATCGGTTTGCGCAGGCCATTCATGCCGAGCGATCGCCGCATGCCGTGATTGCGAACATTACCGAGCAGAGTTACATGGCGCATCGGACCTATGGCACGTTTCAAATTCCCGGCCGCGCGGACGGAGAAGAGTATTCGCTGACGCGTGTGACGCCGCGAACCGCCGTGATGGACTACGGCGACAAGAGAACTCTGCCGCTGCCAATCACGGCACGTGAAATCGCGGAGGATCTTTGCCGCGAAGTAAATTCCGACGCAGGAGAGAATAGTTTTCTGGGCGTCTTTGTGTGTGCTGGAAATGATCCCACGGAAGAGGAACTGCGCGGCGCGCGTTCACGGCTCGAGGACTTTTATCGCGCCCTGGTCGCTGCAGCGGACCGCGAGTGGGAGCGCTCGCACTCGTTTTTATTTATTCATGACGTACAGCGGCGCGCTGCGGGACACCTGGGGTTGAGGAAGGAATGGTATTACCAGTCGCGAGAGACGGAGGAATGTCCCGGATGCGGCGAACGCGTAAAGCCCGGCGTGGCCGTTTGCAAGACATGCCACGCGGTTCTCGATCGCGGCAAAGCGCTCGCGCTGGGATTGCTTCAGTCGACGGCTCAGCTGGTTGCAGGAACTCCGGTCGAGGCCGCTTCAGTGAAGCAGGGAACTCGCAAATAGGTGTCGTAGTGCGAATTTCCGGAACGCGAGTTCATTGTCAGGGAGCACGTGCTTCAGCGGCTAAAGCCGCGCTGCTTTTACAGCTTATATGTCGTGGCTAAAGCCACGACCCACAAATATTCTTTAGCTGACGTGAAGACTGTTCACTGCGTAAGGGTTTTCTTTGGATTTTGAATTTTGATCTTGGATTTGTTGGCGTAACACTCAAATCAAAGGCACACAGGCTGTCCTTCATCACAATTCAGAATAAAAAGCCTGTGGTAGTCAAATCGTGAGCTCGTAAGTAAGTGTCGCGAGCAAATGTCCGGGACGTTACGTAGCACAGAGTTCAGTCTGTGCGGTTATTCTTTGCACTACTTCTCCGCGATTTCAGGGTACGGAG
>Ga0137412_10001223_pt1 | contig 19714 bp, 16 predicted proteins | sample CZODoug2_1_16fun_FD_122160 | JGI IMG/M metagenome (GOLD analysis project Ga0137412, IMG submission 122160) | Vadose zone soil fungal communities from Angelo Coast Range Reserve, California, USA - CZODoug2_1_16fungal (Hybrid Assembly) | ecosystem: Environmental > Terrestrial > Soil > Vadose zone...
ACGGCGCGACAGATGGGTTCGCGTCTGCCGCCGTGACGTCCTGTATGTGGTAGGGTGCTGTTTCGCGCTTCCCGGCGGCCAGAGACCCGATGTTCAAGATCATCATCCTGCTGGCGGCCATCACCACGACCGGCGTCGCCGCTTTTCAGTGGGCCGCGCGGTTCGGGCTGCTCGGGGCAGCGCCCAGGGACGTGACGGCGCAACAGTGGCAGGCCTGGATCGGCAACACGATCGTGGCGGGGATTCTGTGGTTCGTGTGGTTCAGCGTGTGAAGCTGCAGGCTTTTGCCGGGCTTTGTTCAGGCTGTGGATAAGCTGTGCATAAGCTTGGGGATAAACTGTGGATAACTTAATAATTTATATTTGCGTTCAATGGCTTGTCTTGAACAACGAAAGTCGTCGATGAGCAGCATGAGTGAGCAAGAGAGGTCCGGCCTCGCCAAGGGGATTACCAGCCCCGGACCGCCATTCGCAGCATCCGTTGAATTGCCCTTGCGGCACGTGCCGGAAAGGCACACGGTTGTCTCACACAGTCAGCGCTCGCCCCCGGAGGACACCATGATCAAGCTCGCGATCAAGACCACGCTTGCGGCCACCGCTGTCATCGCGCTCGCGGCGCCCGCCGCCGCCCAGGGGGCCGCCCCCGCGGGAACCCCCGAGGCGGCCGAGCAGCAACTCGGCAATGTGCATTTCGCGACGTCCTGCAACGAGGTGGCCCAGCGCCGCTTCGACCGCGCCATGCGCTACCAGCATTCGTTCTGGTATCGCGAGTCGCAGGCCATCTTCGAGGACGCGCTGAAGGCCGATCCGCAATGCGCCATCGCGCTGTGGGGCGTCGCGCTCTCGATGCTCAACAACCCGCACGCGCCGCCGCCAAACGAAAATCTCCCGCGCGGCCTCGCGGCGCTCCAAAAGGCCAAGGAGATCGGCGCCAAGACGCCGCGCGAGCGCGACTTCATCGACGCGCTGCTCGCTTTCTACACCGACTCCGACAAGATCGACCATCGCACGCGCGTCCAATCCTATCTCAAGGCGATCGAGGCGGTGGCGCAGCGTTATCCCGATGATGACGAAGCGCAGATCTTCTACGCCATCACGCTCAACGTCGCCGCCGCGCCCACCGACAAGACCTATGCCAACCAGCTCAAAGGCGCCGCCATCCTCGAGCCGATCTTCGCCCGCCAGCCGCAGCATCCCGGCGTCGCCCACTACCTGATCCACCTCTACGACTACCCGGCGATCGCCGACAAAGGCCTCACCGCCGCCACCCGCTATGCCGGGATCGCGCCGTCCGCGCCGCACGCCCAGCACATGCCGTCGCACATCTTCACCCGCGTCGGCTATTGGAAGGAGTCGATCGGCTCCAATCTCGCCTCCGTGAAGGCGGCGAAAGCCGACAAGGAATGGGACGACGGGATGCACGGCATGGATTATCTGGTCTATGCCTATCTCCAGCTCGGACAGGATAAGAACGCCCGCGCGGTCGTCGACGAAATGACCGCGACGGAAGGCTACAAGCGCTTTGCCGGCTTTTATGCCAATGCGGCGAGCCACGCGCGCTACATGATGGAACGCGCCGACTGGAAGGGCGCGGCGGAGCTCCAGGTCAAGCCGAGCCCGATCGACTATGCGGACGCGATGACGCATTTCGCGCGCGCGATGGGCGCGGCGCATTCAGGCCAGCTCGATGCGGCGCGCGCCGACATCGCCAAGCTTGCCGAGCTGCGCGACAAGCTGCGCGACGCCAAGGACGCCTATTGGTCCGGAATCGTCGACATCCAGGGCCAGATCGCGACCGCCTGGGTGCTCTACGCCGAGCGCAAATACGATGAGGCGCTCACCACGATGAAGGCCGCCGCCGACGCCGAGGACAAGACCGAGAAACATCCGGTCACGCCGGGCCCGCCCGCGCCCGCGCGCGAGCTTCTGGGCGTCATGCTGCTGGAGCGCGGATCGGCCGGCGAGGCCCTCGCCGCCTTCGAGGCCACCCTCAAGAAGGAGCCCAACCGCTTCAACGCCTACGCGGGCGCCGCGCAAGCGGCCGACCGGCTCGGTGACAAGCCCAAGGCCACGGCCTATTACGAGAAGGTGGTCGCGCTGGCGAAAGACGCCGATTCCGACCGGCCGGCCATCGCGGCGGCGAAACTGTTCCTGGTGAAGAACTGAAGCCCCGGCCGTGCGATCGATCTCGGGCTCGACATGAAGAAGGTCGTCTCCATCGCGCTCGCTCTCTGTGCCGTTGCGGCGGCCGCCGGCGCCGTGGTGCTGGCGGCGAAATCCGCCGGGCCGCGCGAGATCCATCCGGTCTTCGCCGAGGTCAAGTGGCCCTTCCTGATGGATCAGTGGGGGCTCGGACGGGCCTACCGCTGCGGCGCGGAGGATTGCGGCACGCAGGTCGAGGTCTATCTGCGCCCCAAGATCGGGTTCTGCAATTGCGCCACCGGGGTTTCCGATGACGAGGAGCTCGAGCGGGTCGCCGACGTCGACCTGTTCGGTCCTAAATTCTCCGCACCCGGTCAGGGCCGCGAGATCGCGGTCGCCTGGATGAAAGGCCGCAGCCGCCCCTATGACGTCGTCGGCCGTCCCAACGGCTCGACCCTCGCCGTCGCGTTCAACGACCGCTGCGACGTGATCGTGGCGACCGCGGTAGTGCCGAGCGGATCGGCCATCCAGGTCGAGCCTGCCGTGCTGGCCTTCCTCAACAGCGACACGGTGCTGCGCTGGGCCGAGAAGGCGCTCGGGCTGTGATGTGTTCTTGTCGGGTGGGTTGAGCCCTCGGGTCTTGCCTTCGGCAAGCCCAAGGACAGGCTCCGCGAAACCCACCATGTCGCGCGCCGACGCTCTACCCCGCCGGCCGGCCCGATCCGCCGCGCAAGGGCCGCTCCGGCAACCGGATGAGCGCGAGCAGGCCGACCACCAGAAACGCCGCGGCGGCGACGAAGACCCATCGGAACACGTTTGCGGCGTCGCCGCTGGCAGTGCCCGCCGCGATCAGGACGTCAGCGCCGCGGCCGCGGTCGGGCGCGACCCCGAAACCCGCAAGCACGATCGCGCCCATGATGGCGACCACCAGCGAGGCGCACAGCGCGCGGAAAAAGTTCATCACGCCGGTGGCGGTGCCCATCTGGTAGGGCGCGACCGCGTTCTGGATGCACACGGTGGCCAGCGGAAACACCGAGCCGACCCCGAGCCCGATCGTTCCGAGCGCCACCATCACGACGTAGGGCGAGGCCGCCGGCCGCCAGGCGAGATACGCCGTGGCGGCGATCGCGCAACACATGCAGACCAGCGACACCCGCTTGTAATGCTGAAAATGCATCATCGCGCGGCCCGCCAGGATGGAGCCCGGCGTCGTCATCACGGCGATCGGGATCAGGAAGAGGCCGGAATTGGTGACCGACATGTCGTGGACGAGCTGATAGTAGAACGGCACGAACACGGTGAGGCCGATCGAGGCGCCGACCGCGCAGGCGCTGCTGAGCGCACCGGTGCGCACCACCGGATTGCGCAGGATCGGCAGCGGCAGATAAGGCTCGGCTGCGTGCGCGATGCGCCACCGAAAGCCGATCGCGAAGGCGATCGACAGCCCGAACAGGCCGACGATCGGCGGCGACGCCCAGGGATAGCGCGTGCCGCCCCAGGTCAGGGCGAGCAGAAGCGCGACCGCGCCCGCCATCATCAGGGCGGCCCCGATGATGTCCAGCTCGTGCCAGCGGTCGTTGCGCGGCAAACGCTTGAGGGCCGCGTTGGTCAGCCATGCGGCCGCAATCCCCAGCGGCACGTTGATCCAGAAGATCAGCGGCCAGGCGAGATGCTCGGCGATGAAGCCGCCGACCACCGGGCCGCCGACGCCGGCGCCGACCCAGACGATCCCGATATAGGCCTGGTAGCGCCCGCGATCGCGCGGCGGGCTGACGTCGCCGACGATCACCTGGGCAAGCGGCATGATGCCGCCGCCGCCCAGCCCCTGCAGGCCGCGGCCGAGCACGAGGGTGAGCATGTTGGGGGCGAGCGCGCACACCGCCGAGCCCGGCACGAAGATCCCGATCGCCGCCAGCATCATGGCGCGGCGGCCATGGATGTCGCTGAGCTTGCCGTAAAGCGACGCCACCACGGTCGAGGTGAGCAGATAGGCGGTGACGGTCCAGGACAGGTTCTCGAAATCCTGCAGGTCGCGGCCGATGGTCGGCAGCGCGGTCGCCACGATGGTCTGGTTGAGGGCGGCGAGAAACATCGCGAGCAGGATGCCGGAGATGACGCTGCGCGCCTCGGCGTAGGACAGATAGGCCGGCCGCTCCGCTGGCACATCCATCAGCGTTCGCCTCGCCCGCGCAATGGCCGTTCCTCCGCCATCATCATGGCAAAACACGCCAGCGCGAGAAAGACCGCCGCCGCGACGAAGACCCAGCGGAACACGGCGGCGAAATCGGCGCCCGAACGGTTGACCCCGCCCAGCGTGTCGAGCGCGGCGGCGTCGCCCGCACCGCCAAGCGCGCCCAGCACGATCGCGCTGAACGCGGCCACGATGATGGCGCCGCCGAGCTGGCGGAAGAAATTGAGCGTGCCGGTCGCGGTGCCGAACTGGTGCGGCAGGACGACGTTCTGGATCACCACCGTGGTCACCGGATACATCGGACCGAGCCCGAGGCCGGCCGCGAGCAAAAGCGCGCAGACGCCGGCGAGCGAGACCCCGGCCGGATCCACGGCGAGCACCACGAGCGCCGCGATGCTGACCAGCATGCCGGCGAGCGGCACGCGCATGTATTTTTCCATGCGGGCGATCAGCCGGCCGGCGATCAGCGAGCCGACCGTGGTGCCGGCCACGAAGGCGATCAGCGCTAGGCTCGACTGGCTCGCCGTCAGGCCGAGCACCAGCCCGAGATACAGCGGAGTCATGATCGACAGGCCGATCACCGTGCCGATCGCAAAGAAGGCCGTCACGATGATGGCGCCCACCACCGGATCGCGCAGCATGGCGAGCGGGATGAAGGGCTCGGGCGCGCGCGCAAGGCGCAGCGCGAAAAGGCCCCAGAGCAGCGCGGAAGCCGCGATCATCGCGACGATCTCGGGCGAGCCCCAGGAATAACGCCGCCCGCCCCAGGCGAGCGCCAGCATCAGCACCAGCGCCGCCGCCACCATGACGGCGGCACCGAGATAATCGAGCCGGTGCGGCCGGTCGTTGCGCGGCAGCTTGCGCAGCGAACGGTCGGTCATCACCAGCGCGACCGCGCCCAGCGGCACGTTGATCCAGAAGATCAGCGACCAATGCACATAGTCGGTGAGCAGTCCGCCGAGCACCGGCCCGAGCACGCTCGCCGCCATGAACATGACGGCGGAATAGCTCTGATAGAGCGGCCGCTCGCGCGGCGACAGCAGGTCGGCGATGATGGTCTGGGCAATCGGGAGAATGCCGCCGCCGCCGATGCCCTGCAGGGCGCGCGCCGCGATCAACGCCCCCATGGTGGGGGCCAGCGCGCAGGCGACCGACCCGATGATGAAGATGCCGACCGCCACCAGCAGGACGGCGCGCCGCCCATGGATGTCGGACAATTTTCCGAACAGCGGCGTCACCGCGGTCGCGGCGAGCAGATAGGCGGTCACCACGAAGGACAGGTTCTCGACGCCCGACAGCACGCGCCCGATGGTGGGCAGGGCGGGCGCAATGATGGTCTGCTCGAGCGCGGAGAGGAACATCGCCAGCATGATGCCGGCGATGATCGGCCGGACCATCGCGTGATCGAGCGGCGTCGCGTCGGGCGGCGCGGCTTGCTCAGCCTCGGCATCGGGCGCGGGCCGCGTCGGCCGCGCTTCGGGTTGATTCATCACGGTCTCGCGGCGATCGGGGGCCACAGCGGGGCACCGTATCGCCCCGCGCCCGCGCGTCGGCAATGGGCACCGATGCGGGTCTGCTATGAGGCCGCAGGCGCCGCGCCACCGCCGGCCGCACCGCCGCCTCGGGCTTTCCTGGCGCGCGCCCGTTTGGGCACCCGCAGGGGCCAGCTCACGATGCGGTCCTCGAGCGTCTCGTGCGGCATGTAGTCCTCCGACGCGCCGACCCTTCCGCGCACCGAGACGCCGGCGGCGTGCACGCTCTCGGGATCGCCCGACACCAGCGGATGCCACCAGTAGAGATCGCGGCCTTCGGCCACGAGGCGATAGCCGCAAGTCGGCGGCAGCCAGGGCAGCCTGGCGACATTCTGCGGGGTGAGGCGGACGCAGTCCGGGACCTTTGCGTTGCGATTGGCATAGTCGCCGCAGCGGCAGGTCTCCGCGTCGAGCAACCGGCAGGCGACGTCGGTGAAGTAGATCTTGCCGGTGTCTTCCTCCTCGAGCTTGTTGAGGCAGCAGCGGCCGCAGCCGTCGCACAGGCTTTCCCACTCCGGCCCGGTCATCTCGGCCAGGCTCTTGCGCCGCCAGAATGGTTCGCTCATCGCCTGCCCGCCACTGGGTGTCACGCGCCGTGATAGGCCCGCGGCGCGCGCCGTGAAAGGGGCCGGGGCCCGGAATGCGGCCGACCGTCGCAAATAACAGACGGTTTCGCAGCCGGCCCGTGGAACTGCCGCGGTTTTCTTCAATTCGACAGCAAGGACCGAAGTGCTTGCTCGCCGGCAGGGCCTAGATTGCGAAACAGAAGACGGAAAAGACGTATTTCCCGTCCCGACCCGAAGGAGCATGATCATGTTTGCAATGGCGCTCGGAACCGATCGACCGATGAAAGCGGACCGGCCTTCCTTTGCGACCGACGACGAACGCTGGGAAGCGGTCGCGCGGCGCGACCGCGCCGCCGACGGCGCGTTCTTCTATGCGGTCAGCACCACCGGGGTCTTTTGCCGGCCGTCTTGTGCGGCGCGGCTGCCGCGGCGGGAGAATGTGAGCTTCCACGCCAGCCCGGCCGCCGCCGAGAAGGCCGGTTTCCGGCCCTGCCGGCGCTGCCGACCGAACGAGCCCGCGCTCGCCGCGCGGCAGGCCCGGCTCGTGGCCAAGGCCTGCCGGCTGATCGAACGGTCCGACGAGATGCCGAGCCTCGATGCGCTGGCCAAGAACGCCGGCCTGAGCCGCTACCACTTCCACCGCGTGTTCAAGGCGGTGACCGGGGTGACGCCGAAGGCCTATGCGGCCGCCCACCGGGCGCGGCGCGTGCGCGCCGCGCTGACGGGGCGCGGAAGCGTCACGGCGGCGATCTACGGCGCGGGCTTCAATTCGAGCGGGCGGTTCTATGCGGCCGCGTCCGGGCTGCTCGGCATGACCCCGACCGACTTCCGCGGCGGCGGGAACGGCGCCGCGATCCGCTTCGCGGTCGGCGAATGCTCGCTCGGCGCGATCCTGGTGGCGGCGACCCCCAAAGGCATCTGCGCGATCTCGCTCGGCGACGATCCGGACGCGCTGGTGCGCGGGCTGCAGGATCGTTTCCCCAAGGCGCAGCTGATCGGCGGCGACAAGGCATTCGAGCGCCTGGTCGCCGGCGTGGTCGGCTTCGTCGAGGCGCCCGCGCAGGGGCTCGATCTGCCGCTCGATCTGCGCGGCACCGCGTTCCAGCAGCGGGTCTGGCAGGCGCTGCGCAAGATCCCGGCCGGCACGACCGCGACCTATACGGAGATCGCCAAGCGCATCGGCCGCCCCAAGGCGGTGCGCGCGGTGGCGCAGGCCTGCGCCGGCAATGCGATCGCGGTGGCGATCCCGTGCCATCGCGTGGTGCGTCTCGACGGCAGCCTCTCGGGCTATCGCTGGGGCGTCGCACGCAAGCGTGCCCTGCTCGACAAGGAGGCGGCGGCGTGAGCACGGCCCGCGCCTTGCTGTCGCCGGCGCAAGACGCCCTGCCGGCCCGCGTCGCCGCGCTCGACTGGCCCGCCATCACGGCGGCGCTCGACGCGCATGGCTGCGCCACGACCGGACCGTTGCTCACGACGCAGGAATGCACGGCGCTCGCGGCGCGCTACGACGACGACCCGCTGTTCCGCAGCCGCATCGTGATGGCGCGCCATGGCTTCGGTCGCGGCGAATACAAATACTTCGCCTATCCGCTGCCGGACGACGTCGCGGCGCTGCGCGGCGCGTTCTACCCGCCGCTTGCGACGATCGCCAACCGGTGGAACGGCCAGATGGGCGTCGCGAGCCGCTATCCCGACGACCACGCGGCATTTCTCGCGCGCTGCCATGAGGCGGGCCAGACCAAGCCGACGCCGCTGCTGCTGCGGTATGGCGCCGGCGATTACAATTGCCTGCACCAGGACCTCTATGGCGAGCACGTTTTCCCGCTCCAGGTCGCGTTCCTGCTGTCGCGGCCGGGCCACGACTTCACGGGCGGCGAATTCGTGCTCACCGAGCAGCGCCCGCGCATGCAGTCGCGCGCGGAGGTCGTTCCCCTGATCCAAGGCGAAGGCGTGATCTTCCCGGTCCATCACCGTCCGGTGCAGGGCACGCGAGGCATCTATCGCGTGACCATGCGGCACGGGGTGAGCCGGCTCCGCACGGGACCGCGACATACGCTCGGATTGATCTTTCACGATGCGCGGTGAGGCCAAGCGCGTGACGGGCTCGACGCCGGTCCTCTGATTTTATTTCATAAATCGTCATCCGTGTCGGGAACGCGGCACATGGGGCGGGGTTGGTGTAGGAGTACGGCCTCACGAGCCGGACCAACCGCATCGCGCCGCGCCGACAAGGGCGCAGCTGACCAGCGACGCGCTCACCCGTATCGAAACAAGAATCACATCTGATCGGGAGAAGCCCATGCCAGACCCGCGCTTTCTGCGTTCGCAAGCCGAATTTTGCCTGAAACTGGCGGCGCGGATCGACCGCCCCCAGATCGCCGAAAACCTGCGGACCGCGGCGACCCGCTATGTCGCCCAGGCCGACGAGATCGAAAACGACCGGCCACCGCAGGTGTGACGCCATAGGGGCGGTCGCGACGGGCGACCGGCATGCTTGATTGATCCGCCTCAAAGGAAGAGTTGGCTGCCCGATTTTCGGCATGCGCCGACGCATGGGCATCCGTCGCGTTGGCGTCCGCTGCTGATCGATCCAATCAACACATGAACCCGCGCCGCCCCGCATGGTCACGCGCCGGATCATGAAAACAGATTACCCTGTTGAATTGACGCCCAAAAACACTCCATCACCGCCCGAACGCGCTGCCGACCCCTAGGCGCGACATGGAACCCTCCCGGGTCTGAAGGATTTTGCATCCCGTCGACGCAATGCGAGCCGTTCAAGAGCCCGTCACGGAGGCGAGGACACAACCCGGAGGGACCACAATGGCTACGGCAGCGACATACGGGACATTGTCGCCCGATGACCACAGCGCGCAATTGCGCAAGGCGGTCATCGCGTCGACGATCGGGACCACCATCGAGTGGTACGACTTCTTCCTCTACGGCACGGCCGCCGGCCTGATCTTCGGCAAGCTCTTCTTTCCGAACGAGGATCCGCTGACCGCGACGCTCGCGGCCTTCGGCACCTATTTCATCGGTTTCGTCGGGCGCCCGATCGGGGCCGCCATCTTCGGGCACTACGGCGATCGCATCGGCCGCAAGGCGACGCTGATCGCGACGCTGCTGTGCATGGGCATTGCGACCTTCCTGATCGCCTTCGTGCCGACCTACGAGTCGATCGGGATCTGGGGCGCGGTGATCCTCACCATCCTGCGCATGTTCCAGGGCATCGGCGTCGGCGGCGAATGGGGCGGCTCGGTCCTGCTCGCGATGGAATGGTCGCGCACCCACGGACAGCGCGGGCTGGTCGCGTCCTGGCCGCAATTCGGCGTGCCGTGCGGGCTGTTCCTGGCGAACCTCGCGGTCCTCGCCTTCAGCGCCTGGTCGGGCGACCAGTTCGCCACCTGGGGCTGGCGAATCCCCTTCCTGCTGTCGATCGTGCTGGTCGGGATCGGGCTGTGGATCCGGCTCGGCATCATGGAGACGCCGGTATTCCAGCAACTGCTGGACGACAAGCGGATCGAGCCCGCGCCGATCCTCGAGGTCATCAAGCAGCAGCCCAAGGAGATCATCCTGTCGGCGCTGCTGCGCATGTCGGAGCAGGCGCCGTTCTACATCTTCACGGCCTTCATCTTCGCCTATGCGGTCGGCACGCTGAAAATGTCGCGCGACCTCATCCTGTGGGCGGTGATGGCCGCGGCCTGCGTCTCGTTCGTCACCATCCCGCTGTCGGGCCACATCTCCGACCTCATCGGGCGGCGGAAGATGTACCTGATCGGCGCCGCCACGACCGGGATCTTCGGCTTCGTCTATTTCGGCCTGGTGGACACCGCGGTGCCGTCATTGGTGTTTGTCGCGATCGTGCTGTCGCTCATCCCGCACGACATGCAATACGGCCCGCAGGCCGCGCTGATCGCCGAGGCCTTCACGCCGCGCCTGCGCTACAGCGGCGCCTCGCTCGGCTATCAGCTCGCCTCGGTGATCGCCGGCGGACCGGCGCCGCTGATCGCAACCGCGCTGTTCGCCGCCTATCACTCGGGCTATGCGATCTCGATCTATATTGCGGCCTGCGCGGTGGTGAGCCTGATCGCGGCGGCGTTCATGCCCGACTACACCGGGCAGGACATCTCGGCCGAGTATGACGACTGAGACCGTGTCGGTGCCGCGAGCATCGTCATGGCCGGGCTCGTCCCGGCCATTGTCGCCGGATCCACATCCCGCGACAATGGCTTGATTCTACTACGGTTCAGCCCGAAGGAGGCGTGACTTGCCGCTGTGGCGGCGCTTGACGTCGCGTGGCTGATGGCGGCGCAGTCGGGGCGCACCGCTCCGTCGCAAGCGTCGCGAGATATTGTTGACGCGCTTGCAAGGCCGCTACGTCCTTGCTTGCGGCACCCTTAAAATCCATCGCGAACCACATTGGCCAGATAACTAGTCCCACGATGCCCGCACCAACATTTTGCGCGACCTTCAGACCTTGCTCATCTGCAAGTTCTTGGACTCGAATATTGTTGGCTTGAATTTCTGCCTGCAGTTGGACGCAGCTGGCTGTCTGATCCTGGGGTTGAACGGTCGTGATGAGTTGCGGGTCGCGACCTGCACACGCCCCTAATCCGACGGCCGCAGCCATCGCGATCCATATTTTACGCATATTACCCCCCTGCCTGCCGCATAATCACGCAACCATGCCGCGCGAGCAATGGGCTTGATCGCCAAATCGTAATTTGAGAACAGACTGGGAACGCGTGACCCCAAATTACCCCCAATCGGCGTTCACCCTCCGTCGTATCGGTCATTGGCCGGACGGTCCGGTTCGGCTAATACCAGACGGCCCGGACCGCCGGGACCAGGCGACTCGGCCTACGGCATAAGGAACTTCCCGGTTGAATGATCTCGATCCCGGTAACGGACCGCGCAACGGCTGGAAGTCGCGCATCAAGCGCTTCCTGCTCGACCTCGATTCGCGCCTCGACTTCGGCCTGTTCCAGAGCACGATCTGGGGCCGCGAGCTGTTCGAGCGCTTCGCCGTCTTCATGGACCGCTTCCACATCGCCGGCTGGCGCCGCTGGCTCCTGATCGAGCCGCTCTCGGAGGCCGGCACGCTGGGCCTCGGCGGGCTCCTGCTCGCGCTCGCGCTCGCGATCCCGGCCTTCCGCGAAACCTCGGACGAGGACTGGCTCAAGAAGTCCGAGCTCGCCGTCACCTTCCTGGACCGCTACGGCAACGAAGTCGGCAGCCGCGGCATCAGGCACAACGACTCGGTCCCGCTCGAGCAATTCCCCGATCATCTGATCAAGGCCGTGCTCGCGACCGAGGACCGGCGCTTCTACGAGCATTTCGGCATCGACATTCCGGGCACGGTGCGCGCGATGCTGACCAACGCGCGCGCCGGCGGGGTCGTTCAGGGCGGCTCCTCCCTCACCCAGCAGCTCGCCAAGAACCTGTTTCTGAGCAATGAGCGCACGATCGAGCGCAAGGTGAAGGAAGCCTTCCTGGCGACGTGGCTGGAGACGCGGCTCACCAAGAACGAGATTCTCAAGCTCTATCTCGACCGCGCCTATATGGGCGGCGGCGCCTTCGGGGTGGACGCCGCGGCGCAGTACTATTTCGGCAAGTCGGCGCGCGACGTGAATCTGGCGGAAGCCGCGATGCTCGCCGGCCTCTTCAAGGCGCCGACCCGCTATGCGCCGCACATCAACCTGCCGGCGGCCCGCGCGCGCGCCAACGTCGTGCTCGACAACCTGGTCGAGGCCGGCTTCATGACCGAGGGCCAGGTGTTCGGCGCCCGCCGCAACCCGGCCACCGCCGTCGACCGGCGCGACCAGGGCGCGCCCAATTACTATCTCGACTGGGCCTTCGACGAGATGCGCAAGCTCGTCGACACGCTGCCGAAATCGGTCGTCGAGCGCGCTTTCGTGGTGCGCACGGCGCTCGATCCCGGCCTGCAGCGCACGGCGGAAAACGCGGTGGAGAATTCGCTGCGCCAATACGGCCGCGACTATCACGCCAAGCAGGCGGCCGCGGTGATCGCCGATCTCGACGGCGGCGTGCGCGCCATGGTGGGGGGCCGCGATTACGGAGCGAGCCAGTTCAACCGCGCGGTCGACGCGATGCGGCAGCCCGGCTCCTCGTTCAAGCCCTATGTCTATGCCACCGCCCTGATGAACGGCTTCAAGCCGACCACCACCGTGGTCGACGGACCGGTCTGCATCGGCAACTGGTGCCCGCACAACTACGGCAACGGATATTCGGGCGCGCAGCCGCTTTGGAGCGCGCTGAAGAACTCGATCAACACCGTCGCGGTGAAGCTGTCGATCGCGATCGGCCACGGCAATCCCAAGGCCGGCCGCGCCAAGATCGTGGAAACCGCGCACAAGATGGGAATTCGCAGCGCGCTGCCCGACACGCCCTCGCTGCCGATCGGCGCCGACGCCGTGACGGTGGTCGAGCACGTGGTCGCCTACGCGACCTTCCCGAACCTCGGAAAGGCGGTGGCGCCGCACGCCATCCTCGAGGTGCGCACCGGCGCCGGCGAGACGATCTGGCGGTTCGATCGCGACGGCAAGAAGCCCGAGCAGGTGTTGCCGCCGCAGGTCGCGACCGACATGATCTTCATGATGAACAAGGTGGTCGAGGAAGGCACCGCAAGGCGCGCCATGCTCACCGGCATCAAGGCGGCGGGCAAGACCGGCACCACCAACGCGTTCCGCGACGCCTGGTTCGTCGGCTACACCGGCAATTTCGTGGGCGGCTTGTGGTTCGGCAACGATGACTACAGCCCGCTCAACCGCATGACCGGCGGATCGCTGCCCGCCATGACCTGGCACGAAATCATGGAATATGCCCACCAGGGCATCGAGCTCAAGAACCTGCCCGGCTTGGCACCCAACCCGGCGCCGACCGCGCCGGTCGCCCAGACTCCGGCCGGCGACGCCGTCCGCCCCGCGATGCTGAGCTATAAGGGCGCCCAGGTGCTGGTCCGGGTCGAGCGCCTGATGGAAGAGGCGAGCCATGCGCTCGCGCCGACGAGCGCTCTGCGCCCGGCAGCGGACACCGGATCCCTCGCCGACGCCAACGAACGGCAGCGCGGCCCGCGCGGCAATTGACCGCCGCGGTCATGCCGCTTATGCCGGTGCATTCGCTTGTCATTGCGACGGCGTGCAAGACACGCCGAGGGAATCTCTCGCGGGGGATTGCTTCGCTTCGCTCGCAATGACGACCCAGACTGGCGAGACTGATCCGTGCGGCTGCTGCTAGGCTCATTGTTCACCTTCATGGTCGCGGCGGCGGTCGGGCTCGGCTCGACCTGGTTCGCGCTCACGCGCGGCGCCGCCTTCGGAACCCTGCAGATCGGCGCATGGACGGCGCGGCCCAAGACCGGGACCGCCGACATCGATCCTTATGCGCGCGCCGCGATCGCGCGAGCCGGCGCGCTGCCGGTCGGGCTGGGCGACGGCGTCGCTTTCCTGGCGAGGACCGACGACCAGGGCCACCCGCTCGACGGCCGCTGCGACACCCTGATCAGCGGAACCACCCCGCCGGCGCGCTACTTCACGCTCACCCTCTACGAGCCGGACGGCAAGCTGGCGGCCAATTCGCTCGACCGGCAAGGCTTCACCAGCCACGAGCTGATCCGCAACCAGGACGGCAGCTTCGAGATCACGGTGGCGCCGCGCACCCGCGCCGGCAACTGGCTGCCGACCGGCGGCGTCGAGCGCTACATTCTCGTTATGCGCTTCTACGACACGGCGGTCGGCATCGCGACCCGCGCCGGCCGCGAGGCCCCCCTACCCTCCATCAAATCCGGCGGGGCCTGCCAATGATGCGCTGGCTCTTGTGGATATTGGCCGGCGTCCTGCTCGGCGGGATCGTCCATCTGGCGACGATCCTCGCATTGCCGCGCACGGCGAGCCAGGACGCCTATGCGCGCCTGGCCCCGATCACGCCGGTCAACGCCATGACGCCGATCCCGGCGCCGACGCCGGCGAACGCGCTTCTGCCCTTCATGGATCCCGCCTTCGCGGTGGCGGTGTGCCGCTACGATCTTTCCGCCGGCGCGATGAAGTTCACCGCGCCGGTGAGCCAGGCCTATACGTCGGTCACCTTCTATACCCGCTACGGCGTCGCCTATTACGCCATCAACGACCGCGCCGCCGGCCGCCGGCTGATCGAGCTCGACCTGATGACCACGGCGCAGCGCGACGACCTGCCGGACGACGAGAACGTGACGGCGGCCGACCGGCTGATCATCGAGTCGCCGACGCTTACCGGCCTGATCGTGGTGCGGGCGCTGAGCCCCGAGCCCGGCCTGATGCCGATGGCGCAGGCCTCCCTCACCGGCGCGCGCTGCCGCACGCAGTGAGGGAAGTGCCTCTCAAGCAAGGCGCTGTTAAGTCCTATGCCCTATTCAGTCCCGCAGGCAGCGATATCAAGTGTCGTTTGATGGGGATCGAATGCCACGCTGGAGCGATACACCGGAAGCCAGGGCATTCCAGCGGCGCTTCACTGTCGCCGTATCCCTCGTGGCTGTGTTTGCGTGGTTGATCGTAATCTATGGCGTAGCAAACACGCCTTGGGTTCCCGATCTTTATCACGTGTTAAACGGGGTTTCGCCTCACCCCCCTGAGAACATGTTGCTCTATCTGCTTGTGGGTCCGATCATGCTCACGCTCGGCTCAGCGACCGGCTGGCTCGCGCCGGACTATGCCCTGTCTCAAATGCCAACGGCTAAGAGCGCAACATTGCTATCCGCTCTGGGCGCGGGCTGCGTTGTCATTGCTTTGCTCGCCCTAACGGTTTTCCGGGTGCACAGCGTATTGGCAACCCCATAGCCCTGGTTCGCGAGCTGTTGCACGCCGTGTGGGAGCGGTGGCGCCGGGTACGGCGCACCCCCCGTGTCCCCGCTCTTCGCTCTTCGCTCTTCGCTCATTGCTTCGGGATGTTTGCGTCCGCGATCACCTTGGTGAATTTGGCGATCTCTTGCCGGTAGTGCGCGGCGAATTCCGCCGGCGTGCTGCCGATTCCTTCATAGGCCATCGCGGCGAGCCTCGCGCGCATGTCGGGCGTCGCCAACACCATGGCGGTTTCCTGCTGGATGCGCTCGACGATGGGCGCGGGCGTCTTCGCCGGCATGAACCAGCCCTGCCAGCTCGTGGAGGCAAAGCCCGCGACCGCGGCTTCGGCGATCGTCGGCACGTCCGGAACCGTCGGCGAGCGCCTGGCGCCGGTGATCGCCAGAGGGCGGATGCGGCCATCCTCGATCAGCGGCACCGCCGTCGCGAGCGGCACGACCGCGACCTCCACGTCGCCTGCGATCAGCGCCGCGTTGATCTGCGCATCGCCGCGAAACGGCACCGCCACGATGTCGATGCCGGCGGCGTGCTTGAGCATTTCCATCGTCAGATGCAAGGGATTGCCGACGCCGCTCGAGCCGTAGTTGAGCTTGCCGGGATTGGCCCTGGCCTGCGCGATCAGCTGCCCGATCGAGGTGATGCCGGACTTGGGACTGGCCACCAGGACCAGGTTGGAGGCGACGACCTGGGTCACCGGGGCGAAGTCGTTGACGGCGTCGAAGGGCAGGCTGTTGTAGAGCGCAGGCGCGATGGATGCGCCATTGGTGTTCTGCAAGATGGTGTAGCCGTCGGGCGGCGATTTCGCGACGCCGTCGGCGGCCAGCGTTCCGCCCGCTCCCGGCCGGTTCTCGACGATCACCGGTTGGCCGATCTGGTCGGCGAGCTTGCTGCCGAGCAGCCGTGCCAGCACGTCGACGGCGCCGCCGGCCGCAAAGGGCACCACCAGCCGGATCGGGCGGCTGGGATAGGTCTGGGCGTGGGCGGACGACGCGGCGAGCACCAGCACAAAGGCCAATGCGACCCTGAGCGGCGTAAAAACCGTGCGCGAGGGCGCGCCGCGGCCGGATGTCCGGGTCCCCATGGGCGGCGCCTCAGGCCCCTTCGTTGGGATCGTGATAGAGCTCGCCGACGATTGCCGTCACGCCCGGTTTGGCCGTAACCAGATGATATCGGCCGTCGCGATCGCGGCCGAGGCGCCCGCCCTGGCGCAACGCATCGAGCGCGCAGGCGACCTCGCGTCCGTCGTCGCTGCCGAGCGACTCGACGACATCGGCATAGAACATCGGTCCGGACGCGAGCGCCTGCTCGACCGTCTGGAAGCGCGGCGGGCCGGCAAAGACCTTGGCGGCGCATCGCGTGTAGGTGATCTCGCCGGCGCGGCCGAAACGCCGCGTGCAGTCGAAGCCCGTCTTGGCGCCGGTCTTGCGGCCGTTGAGCGAGGGATCCATGGTCTGGCCCTGCACGCCCTGCAGGACGATCAGGTCCTCATCGGCCTGGAAGCGGGTGCCGAGCGACCATTCCGTCTGGCCATCGTCGTGGATGTCGATGTCGTCGTCGAAGACGTAGACCGCCTTCAGCCGCATGATGCCTTTGAAGATCGCCTCGATGGCGGCGCGCGCCTCGCCCGCCGCGCGCTGCCGGATCGAAACCCGCAAGGTGCCGCCGCCGCCCGACGCCGAGCGCAGATGGACCGCGACCGGCTCAGCGACCGTCGCGCGCAGGATCTTCATCGCCTCGGCCTCGGTGCGCAGCGCCGTGATATTGGCGCTGTCGGTCTGATCGAGCACGAAGGCCGAGCCGTGCAGCAGCGTGTGATGCAGCGCGTCGCGCCGCATCGTGATGGCGGTGCAATGAAAAACCGGGTCCATGTGGATGGCGCCGTAATAGCCCATGTACTCGCCGTAAGGCCCTTCCGGCTCCGCATAGCCGCGCTCGTCGAGATACCCTTCGAGCGTGATCTCGGCATCCGCCGGGACCAGGATGTCGTTGGTGAGGCTTTTGACCACCGGCGCCGGCTCGCCGCGGAAATTGGCGATCAGGGAGAGCTCGTCGCCGGGCTGCCGCGTCGTCGCGGCGACGAAATCGAGCGGGTGCGTCCCGACCGTGAAGGTGATCGGCAGGCGCTCGCGGCGCGCCGCGCAAGCCGTGTAGATGCGCTTGAGGTCGGACGGCGCCGTCACATTGGTGCCGGCCTCGTATCGGTTGCGCAGGCTCAGCCGCCGGCAGCCGACATTCCGGCGCCCGGTCGCGGGGTCGATCGTGTAGTCGATCGCGGCGCTGAGATAGCAGCTTCCGTCATAGGCATGCTGCGGATGAAACGGGAGCCTGCCGAGATCGACGTCCTTGCCGGTGATCTTGATCGCGTGCACCGGCGCGTCGTCCGACGGCACCTCCACCAGCGGCTGCAGGCTGCCCAGGCGCTTGAAATATTCGTCGTAGAGGCGCTCCTCGCTGGTGTCGAATGCCGCCGCCAGGCGCTTTCGGCTGCCTGCCGTCTTGGCGACGATCTCGAGGCGCTCCGGGCCCGCCTTGGTGAACAGCAGCGCCTTCCCGGTGCTTTCGATGATCGCGCTCAGCCCGGTGAGCGCGACCGGCTCGTCGTGAATCTCGACCTCGCCGAGATCGATCAGCCGCTTGACGAAACGGCGCAGCCGGTATTTTTCCAGATCAACCTTGGACGCAGCGGCTTTGGCGTTCATCGCGTTCCCCTCGCCTCTCTTTTTTTACTCTCCCCGCACGCGGCGAGAGGTGAAGCCTCCCGCATGGCACGCCACACGCGCTCCGACGTGACCGGCAGCTCGACATGCGTCACGCCGTAGCCGGCGAGCGCGTCGACCACGGCATTGACCACCACGCCGAGCGTCGGCGTGGTGCCGCCCTCGCCGCCGGCGCGCACGCCGAGCGGATTGCTCGGCGCCGGCGTTTCGCTCAATTCGGTCGTGAAGCTCGGCAGCATCTGCGCGCGCGGCATCGCATAGTCCATGAAGGATCCGGACAGCAGCTGCCCGGTCGCCGCATGATAGTGGCATTGCTCCCACAGCGCCTGCCCCACGCCCTGCACGATGGCGCCGTGGGCCTGGCCGTGGAGGATCAGAGGATTGACCGCGCGGCCCACGTCGTCCACTGCCGTGTAGCGGGCGAGCTCGACCAGGCCGGTCTCCGGATCGAGCTCGACCTCGCAGACGTGGCAGCCGAACGGGAAGGCGGCGATCCGCATCGTCTCGTCGCATTCCGCCTGCAGCGGCCCGCGCAAGTCCTCGGGCAGATCGCTGCCCAGCGCGGCGCGCGCGATCTCGAACAGGTCGATCGAGCGGTCGGTGCCGGTCACGGTGAAGCGCCCCTCCGCGAAGGCGATGTCGGCGCGGTCCGCTTCCAGCACATGCGCCGCGATCCTGCCCGCTTTTGCGACGATCAGCCCGGAGGCCTTGCCCATGACCACCCCGGCCATGCGCATGGAGCGGCCGGAATGCGACCCGCCGCCCACCGGAATGAGGTCGGTGTCGCCCTGGATCAGACGGATGCGCTCGACCGGCGCGCCGAGCCATTCGGCGACGCATTGCGCGAAGCTGGTCTCGTGGCCCTGGCCGCTCGACAACGTGCCGACCGCGACGTCGATGCGGCCCTCCGGCTGCACCGTCACCCGGGCATATTCGCGCGGGGCGCCGCTCGTCGCCTCGATATAGTTCGCAAGCCCGATGCCGCGCAGCCGGCCGCGGCGTCGGGACTCGCGGCGACGCTTGCCAAAGCCCCTCCAGTCGGCGACCGCGAGCGCGCGATCCATCATGCGCCGGTAGTCGCCGCTGTCATAGGTCATGCCCAGCGGATTGGCGTAGGGCTGCGCCGAGGGCGGGATGAGGTTGCGCCGCCGCAACGCGATGCGGTCACGGCCGAGCTGGCGTGCCGCCAGATCCACCAGACGTTCGATCGCGAACATCGCCTCCGGCCGGCCGGCGCTGCGGTAGGGATTGGTCGGCGGCGTATTGCTGAGCACGGCGCGGGCGCGGATATGCGCGGCCGGCACGCGATAGACCGAGGTGAGCAGCTCCGTGCATTTCACCAGCGGCACATACATCACGCTGTGCGCCCCGACATTGCAGATGACCGAGCCGCGTAGCGCCAGGAAGCGGCCGTCAGCGTCGAGCGCAAGCTCGGCGTGGATGACCTGGTCGCGGCCCTGATAGTCGCTCGTAAAGGCCTCGCTTCGATCGCAGGTCCATTTGACCGGACGGCCGACGCGCTTCGCCGCCCAGGCCACCAGGGCGAACTCCGGATAGAAGGCGTTGCGGGTACCGAAATTGCCGCCGACGTCGCCCGACACCACCCGCACCGCGGTCTCCGGCACGCCCAGCACGCCGGCGAGCTCGCGCTTCTGCCGCACCACGCCGCCGCTGCCGGCATGCAGCGTGGTGCGCCCGCTCGCCGCCTCATGGGC
>Ga0137412_10001224_pt1 | contig 19702 bp, 16 predicted proteins | sample CZODoug2_1_16fun_FD_122160 | JGI IMG/M metagenome (GOLD analysis project Ga0137412, IMG submission 122160) | Vadose zone soil fungal communities from Angelo Coast Range Reserve, California, USA - CZODoug2_1_16fungal (Hybrid Assembly) | ecosystem: Environmental > Terrestrial > Soil > Vadose zone...
GAGAGAGAAAATTGAAACCTAATAGAATGTAAGTTAGTGAGAGTCCCAATGGTATGAACAGACACCTACCTGTCATAAGCAGCACGGCGTAGATGCAAAGTAGCCAGTGCTTTTTCAACATGGCCTTGGTCTCGTGAATGAAAATTTTGGTTTTCTGAGTCGTGTCCGTTCCGCGTGCCTTCTCAGCTTCTTTTGCTTTCGAGAAAAACTCACTCTCCGGAAGTAACGCCCTGATTGCTGCCGCGAACAATGAAATGCCAGCTCCGGTCCAAAACAAGGCTCTCCACCCCGCTGATACTTCCGGAACCAAGAAAAGCTTGACGATGGCTGCGATAAGATAACCGACTGCATAGCCTTGTTGGAGGATACCACTCGCAATACCACGGACTTCAACGGGAAGATTCTCGAGGGCGGTAGCCGTTGCGAGACCCCAGACGCCGCCCATTCCAACGCCAAACAGAGAGCGGAGGGCCAGGAACTGCGGAAATGTTTGAACAAAACCGGCCCCGAGTTCAAGGATCGCGACGAGAACGTGATTGCCAACTAGCGGCCATTTTCTACCGAAACGGTCGGATAGGATACCAAAGATAACCTGAAAAACGAATGAATAATATGAACAGACAGACAGACAGAGAACACTCACGGCACCCAGAGAACGGAAAAGTAAAGTGAGTGTGATAGCAGTTGTCTATCCAAATAGTGAGCGACCAAAGCACGATATCACGAAGAAGGAAAAAATCGACGGAATTATTTGCCTGGAAGCGACCGGAGGGCCCGGAGTTTCGGACGCGCTGAGCCGGTTCAACATGGCGGGCAAAGTGCCAATCGTGGCGTTCGACAAAGATCCGAAGACGTTGGAGTTGATCGAAAAAGGAGCCATTGCGGCAACGATTGCGCAGAAGCCTTATGTGATGAGCTACTACGGACTAAAATTCCTAGACGACCTGCACCACAACGCGGTGAAGGAGTTCAAGGACTGGCGTAGCGCCCCAGCAGCACCGCTGCCGACTTGGGTGGATACTGGAACGGCTGTGGTAGATAAAAACAATCTGGCGGTGTTCCGCGAGGCATTGGCGGCGTTGCCTAAACCACAGTGAAAATGAGCGCTCGTTGCCACTAAAGACAAATCAATAGTGCGAATGGGGCAATGGCACAGCGAGGTTGCCCCAGGTCATGTATAATTTTTAACAGGGGATTCCACTTTTTTCATGGCTGAAGAAACAAAAGTAGTTGGGGCAAGTGCGGAAACGCGGCTGCGAAGGCGGCTGCGGTTTCTGCGGACGCGTGCGCGTGAGCTGAAGATGATTGGGAAGGCGCTCGTCTCGACGAAACATCCCATTCTGGTGCACATCATCCCCATGCGGCAATGCAATCTGGCGTGCACCTACTGCAACGAGTTTGATGATTTCTCGAAACCGGTGCCGCTGGAGGAGATGAAAAAGCGGCTGGACGCCCTGGCGGACATGGGAACTTCGATCATTACCATCAGCGGAGGCGAGCCGCTGATGCATCCGGATTTGGACGAAGTGATCCGGCACATGCGGTGGCGGGGGATGATCGCCGGTTTAATCACTAATGGTTTTTACTTGAATAAGGAACGCATCGAGAGGTTGAACGAGGCGGGGCTCGAACATCTGCAGATCAGCATCGATAACGTCGTGCCGGACGAAGTCTCCAAGAAGAGCTTGAAAACGCTGGATGGCCGGCTGGTGATGCTGTCCCAAGATGCGGTCTTTCAAGTGAATATCAACTCGGTGCTGGGGAGCGGCGTAAAAGATCCCGAGGATGCGCTGAAAATCGCGCACCGCGCCGTGGAGCTGGGCTTTACGAGCACGGTGGGAATTATTCATGACAACAACGGGCAGTTGAAGCCGCTGGGGCCGCGCGAGCTGGAAATTTTTGAAGAAGTCATGGCGCTGGGGAAACGGTCGTTTTCGCGTTTTAATGAGTTTCAGCACAACGTAGCGCGCGGGCGGGAACACAATTGGCGGTGCCGCTCGGGATCGCGCTACTTATATATTTGCGAGGACGGGCTGGTGCACTGGTGTTCGCAGCAGCGCGGATACCCGGGGATTCCGCTGGCGCAGTACACGCCGGAAATGCGGCACCGGGAGTATTCGACCAAGAAGTTTTGTGCGCCGCGGTGCACGGTTTCCTGCGTGCAACAGGTGGGGATATTGGATAACTGGCGCGACCCGCAAAACCTGAACCCGATGCCGATGACTCCGCCGGCAACGCCGCAAGCGGAGCTGGTGCAAATTGGGGAAGTCCGCGGCGATTCCTGATTTTGCAACCGCCATATCTTAGTTGTTTCCTTCTTTGTGTTTTCTTTCCGTGCACAATCTTCTGCTGAGCGATTGACGCTGAGCCTCGACTTGCCAACAATGAAGACATGCCAGAAGCAGCGATTGAAATTGAAAATCTGACCAAGGAATATCCCTTCGGGTTCTTGAACCTTAAGAAGAGAACGTCGCTCGAAGGACTGAATATGCAGGTGAATACTGGCGAAGTGTTTGGATTTATCGGGCCAAACGGCGCCGGCAAATCGACGACTATCAAGCTGCTGATGCGGCTCATTTTCCCGACGGCGGGGAGCGCGCGAGTCCTCGGGAAGCCGATCAGCGATGTAGCGATGCACCGGGACATCGGTTACCTGCCCGAACAGCCTTATTTTTACGACTATCTGACCGCAGCGGAAGTACTTGACTATTTCGCGAGGTTTCACGACCTGGCCGCGTCCGACCGCAAGGAACGCATCGAGCGCATGTTGAAGAAGGTGGGCCTGGAAACCGCGCGCAAGATACAGCTTCGCAAATATTCGAAGGGGATGCTGCAGCGCGTGGGTCTGGCGCAAGCGATTCTGCATGATCCGAAACTGGTGATTCTGGATGAGCCGATGTCAGGGCTGGATCCGGTCGGCAGGCGCGAAGTGCGCGACATTATTCTGGAGTTGAAAAGAGACGGGAAGACGGTGATGTTTTCCACGCACATTCTTTCCGACGCGGAGACCTTGTGCGACCGCATAGGCGTGATTGTGGGAGGAAAGCTCCGCGGCGTCGGCGCGCCGGGCACGCTCGTGGACATGAAAACGCAGGGAATGGAGATACTTTTCGAGTTGACGGGGACAAGCAACGTGCCGCTGCTTTCCAAGGCGACGCGCACGGGCGATTGTTACCGGTTGCAAGTCGCCGAGGAAGAGTTGTACGCGTCTATCGAGCAATTGCGCGCAGCAGGAGCGCGCATCCTTTCCGTGTCGCAAGTGAAAGCAACGCTGGAAGAATTCTTCATGAATCTGGTGGAGGCCGACCGCGCGCAGGGAGCGGCCGTCGAGGTGAGTGGGCAATGAGGCGCGCGGGGGTCGTGGCATTAAACACGTTTCGCGAAGCGGTGCGCGACCGCGTGCTGTACAACCTGGTGTTTTTCGCGCTGCTGATGATGATAGCGGCCATTGCCGTGGGCCAGATTTCGATCGGGATCGAACAGACGGTCATAGTGACGCTGGGATTGAGCGCCATTTCCGTGATCGGACTGCTGATTTCGGTGTTCATCGGAGTCGCGCTGGTTTCCAAGGAAATGGACAAGCGCACACTCTACGCGCTGCTGGCAAAGCCAGTGCGGCGGTGGGAATTCCTTCTGGGAAAATTCGCGGGGCTGGTGCTGACGCTGGCGGTGAACACGGCGGCGATGGCGCTGGGGCTCGTGTTGGTGATGATCTACGTGAAACACACGCTGGAGCGCAGCGACTCGGCGGTGCTGGTGGCGGTGTACTTCATCCTGCTGAAGCTGGCGCTGATTGTCGCGCTGGCGCTGATGTTTTCCTGCTTCACGACGCCGCTACTCGCGACTTTGTACACCGTGGGGTTGTATATCGTAGGTTTGTACGTGCAGGAGCTGCGGAATTTGCCCGTCAATGTCATGCGCCCGGCGATTGCCGCTTTCACCAAATGGCTTTCCTATTTGCTGCCGAATTTTGAGAACTTCAACGTGATGGCCATGGCTGCGCACGGAAAAGCGATTCCCGGCGCATTCATCCTGCAAAACACGCTCTACACGGTGGTCTATTGCACGATCGTTTTGACGGCGGCGGCCGCGGTATTCTCCCGGCGCAATCTAAAATGAAATTGCAGAATCCCATCGCGTGGTTGCTTGTGCTGGTCCTGCCGCTTGGATTTGCGGGCATCTGGAGGCTGCAGCACAAGATCGACGCGCAGCGCGAGTCGCTAAGCCAGGAGAGTGACGACGTTCTGCTGCGCTCGAGGAAACTCGTCAAAGTGATGAGCCTGGAATACGCGCCGCTGCTGGCGGACATTTACTGGACGCGGGCGGTACAATACTACGGAAACAAACACGTTCGAGGCCAGGCGAATCTCGAATTGCTCTGGCCGCTGCTTGATATCACGACGACTCTAGATCCCAATCTGGTGATTTCGTACCGATTCGGCGCGATGTTTCTCAGCCAGAAGGCTCCGACAGGCGCGGGCAGGCCGGACCTGGCCGTACAACTGATTCAGCGCGGTATCCAGGCGAATCCGGAATACTGGCGACTCTATGAGGACCTGGGATTTGTCTACTATTTCGATCTGAAAGATTACCTGAAGGCTTCGGAAGCTTTTCTGGAGGGCAGCAAAAGACCTAACGCGCAGATTTGGATGAAAGTCATGGCCGCCAGGATTGCAGCGGAAGGCGAATCCTTCGAGACCTCGGCGTTTTTGTGGCAAGACGTTTACGATTCAACGTCTGATCCCGCGATCAAAAAGAATGCCAAGCTCCATCTGCAGTTACTCAAAGTACGGGAAGACTGCAGGCAGCTCGATGTGCTGGCCGATGAATACGCGAAACGATACGGGAAACGCCCTAGGCGTATGAACGAACTAGTCTGGGCCGGAATGCTCCCTGGAATCCCTGGTGACCCTCTGGGGTTCGGTTACATCTTCAGCGACGAAGGAAAAGCGGAGCTGAACCTGGATAGCCCGCTCCTCGAACAACAGTTGCTGATCGATCGTCTCGGAAGCCAGCACCGTTAACAGTCCCGTTCCATTATTCCGAAGTGCAGAGCAGCGTCATCTGGGGATCAACGACAATTTTGCGAGGGAGATTCGGAGTGTCGAAGTGAAACGACGTTTCCGGCCCGGCCGCCACGACCGTGCCGAGTAGCGTGCCGTGTCCGGCCCCACTGGAATAGAGCGGAACTCTGGCGATGAAGGAGCGCGGCACACCGGTCTGAAAAAGTTTCCCGCGAATTTGATAGCCGGTTTCCGTGCGATGAGTCGTAAACTCAACGCGGTAGTGTGGAATCCCCGTACCGCGCACCCACTCTTCGAAGAACCATTCCATGGAGCGCCCGCCTTCGAGGTCCATGCCCGGGGTCATGACGGCTTCTACTTCGCGCCGCAAATCATCCGTGGAGAGGGCGCGGTAGGCGTATTTGGTCACCAGAGTCTGTAGCAGGGTGATGAACCGTGCGTCCGGGTTCTTAGCGCCGGGCTGGCGCAGCATTTCCCGCAACATGTGAATGACCCAGGAACCCTTGCTGTAGACGATCTCTTCGTAAGCAGAAGGAGACTTCGAGGAATTGAGACGGGTGCCCAAGGCGAGGGCGCCGATATCTCCTGCCGCTTCTGTGGCGCCTGGCAATTTTTCAGCCAGTTGGCGACGATAGCGTCCCAACCATACGCGGAGGGTGTGGTCCGGATTCTTCTTGGTGTCGGCGAAGAGCAGGGTGAGATAATTTGCGATGGCTTCGTCAATCCACTGGTCGCGGTAGCTCGACCAGGCCACGACGTTGCCCCACCATTGGTGCGCGACTTCGTGATAAGGAACCAGCTCCGTAAAGTGCTCTTGGCCGGCGGTGCTCAGCCCGGCGCGCTGCTGGGCTTCGGGGCGCAGAAAGGAATAGGTGGAGACATAGAGCAGGCTAGGCCAGCCCTGCCCGAAGGTTCCGGGAATCTGCGAGACGCTCAGGTTGTGAAATGGAAAGGGACCGCTGAATGTCTCGTAGAAACGGATCGAGGAATCGATCTCTTTGCCAAGTTGCTTGAGGGCATCGGCCGGGCTGGGAGGGGGCGGAGGCGGTGGCGCGACCGGGTGCCGCGTCGTACCAGAGCCAAACCGCGCGGAAGGGAAAGATAGGTCATTTAGGTCTGGCGCGGAAAGCCGCCGGCGCAGATCTTCCTCGAGTTCACGATTAGCGTAAACATCGATGGAATGAGCGCCGGATACCACGGAAGCAGAGGCGTACTCTCCCAGATTGAAGCCCGCGACAGAAATGGGTTTCTCCGCCTTCCAGTGCCCGACGCGAAATTCTCCTTCCTCGTGCTCTTCCAGCTTGGAGCCAGTAGCGATCAAGCGGAGCTTGCGCGGCCAGCGCAAGAGAAAATCATAGGAAGAAAATTCCGAGCAATCCCCCAGGTGTGGGTACCAGCTCTCTCTGGCGCCGACAAACAACACGCCGTTTCCAGCGTCTTGAATGATGCTGCCCCGGTAGTGAAAATGAAGAGTGAACTCCTGGCCCTGCGCAGGAGCATGCGGAAGAACTATATACAGGTAGTCGTTGCCCCGGGCGCTGCGTTCCGGGAGGCTCATGCCCTCATTTTGAAAAAAATCGAGGGAGTCCCCGTGCTCGCCGGTGACGCTGTCGACGGTCAAAGCCCGGGAAAGCTGAAAAGCGAGTATGCGTTCTGTTCCAGTGACTGCGCGCAAACTCACGCTGGCGCTGGCTTCCAATGAGTTGTTGGAGGAAATCGTCGTTTCGAGGGAATAGCGAACGGCGCGAAAGGCCACGGGATTAAGAGAAGAGTCCGGCAGGCGATGCGAGGTCCAGACATCGTAAAAGGTTCCGCCGCTACCTTTATGAACTTGTCCGAGGACGAATGGCTCATCGCGTTGAGTGTCAAGAACTACATCGAACGGACCGGTGGCCGCGCCTTCAAGCCCGGCATAAAAACACGGCTTGGGATGGGGCGACAACTTATCAAACAGAATGCGAAGCGTGTAAACAGGATTGATTCCAGTCAAAGCGGAATCCCACTGCGCCGCAAGGGAAGAATCTGTTTGAGCTGCAAGATTCGCGGCGCGCAATTGGCGAAGCAATTCGTCCGCGGTATCGTCCGTGAAGCGAATATAACCGTTGATGAATTCCTGGTCGAGGACGGGAGCGCCAAGAAAACGCCCCATCTGCTGCTTTTCGACGGGTTCGCGTGGCGCCGCCAGAACGTGACCGCGCCCGGAAAAGACAGCGCCGGTAATCTGCCCGTCGAGCGGGGAAAAAAAGCCGAGCGTCCCTTCTTCAAAGGAAAGGACGGCGTCGCCGCGCCGCAGCTCAATGCGATTGGCGGGCGCGATGCGATAAGTATTAGTGGCGTCGACGCGGAGCGCCTTGATGGCATCGTACAATTCATGCGGAGATCTTTCCGTGGCTGGAAAGACTGCCGGCGCCAGGAGACACCATAACACAAAGAAGACTGCCCCCACCCTCATGCAAGAAGTGTAGACACTTTCGGCATGAAGGAACAAGGAGGAGCGGGCAGACTGGTGATGGCGGATTAAAATGGGGATATACCGCACATGATTACAGCTGGCCAATTTCGCGCTATTTTGCTGGGCGCTGCGCTCCTTTGCGCTGGCGGCCGGGCAGCGGCGGATACGATTGTCCTCAAGAACGGCAAGCGCATCATCGCTCTGAGTGCAGTTGAAGAAGGCGACAAGGTAAAATACCTGACCTCCGCGGGCGAACTGAGCTTGCCGAAATCCATCGTCGATCACATTGAAAGGAGTGGCGCCGTGTTGATGGGCGGTGCGCCGGGCGCCGATGCCGCCAATTTGACAATCACTCCGCCAACGATGGAATCGGGCGAAACATTCACCGAGGTCGAACACGGTGCGGTCCACGACGGTTCGATTGACCGGGAATACATTGCGAAATTGGAAAGCGCGGCGCGCTTGGGCGGGCGGCGGGTGAATCTAAGCGCGGCACTGGGGCATCATGCCGCGGCAAATTTTGAATTGACCCACGGCGACATGGGGCACGCGCTTATCGACGCACGAACGGCACTGACTTATGCGCCGGAAGAGCCAGTGTTGCTCATGAATGTAGGGTACCTGCTCCTCAGGCGGAGCGAGTTTAAGGAATCCCTGGAATATCTGGAGCGTGCGCGGCGTTTTGCCCCGGACAATGCGGATGTACCCAAGCTGGAGGGCTGGGCCTACTACGGTTTGAATAAATTGGACCAGGCCGTCACCGAATGGAGGAAATCGGAAGCGCTGCGGCCGGACAAAGAAGTCCAGGAAGCACTCGAAAAAGCACTGGCCGACAAAAAGGAAGAAGAAACTTACAAGGAAAACGAAAGCAGCCACTTCAAGCTGCGCTACAGCGGCGCGGCTGCGCCGGCGCTGGCGCGGGATGTGTTGCGAACCCTGGAGAGGCATTTTTCGGAGATCGCATCCGAACTGGACTTTACTCCACCGGAATCGATCGGTGTGATTCTCTACACCCAAGACGCCTTCAGCGATATCACCAAAGCGCCTGCGTGGGCGGGAGCGCTCAACGACGGACGCATTCGCGTGCCGGTGCAAGGGCTGGCGGGCGTGGACGCAGAATTGTCGCGCATCCTCAAGCACGAACTAACACACAGCTTCATTGCCCAGAAAACGCGCAGCGCCTGCATGGGGCTGTCAGCAAGCTGCGCGATCCACGCGCCGACGTGGATTCAGGAAGGCCTTGCGCAATGGATGGAGGGCCAGCGCAGCGGAGAGAATGCAGCGGCTCTTTTGCAGATCTACAGCGTTGGTCACGCGTTTTCGCTCAGCCGTCTGGAAGGCTCGTGGCTGAACATGGGCGCAGACACAGCGCGCTATGCCTACGCCTGGTCGCTCGCGAACATCGAATACATCGTGCAGGCTGGCGGGATGAGCGACATCGAACGCATTCTGGATCGCATCGGGGCGGGAATGGCAGCCGAGGTGGCGCTGAAGGAAGTGCTGCACAGCGATTACAACGATCTGATGCAATCCACGGCGGAATATCTGCGCAAGACCTACGGGCGGTGATCCACTTTTTAAGGGCGCTTACTTCTCCTCCGTCCAACACACCTATTTATTGTCGGCGATTTCGAAAACCTAGTTCGCGGCCAGCAGCGCGGCCAGCAGCGCGGCCCGGATGGGCATGGTGTTTATGAGGACGTGCTCGCGCGAGGAATGAGCGCCATCGCCGACGGCCCCGAGGCCATCGAGAGTGGGGATGCCGAGCGCCGCGGTAAAATTTCCGTCCGAGCCACCACCGACAGTGCACTCACCTAGGGAAAGATTCATTTCCTTTGCGAGCAATTGGGCGCGGGCAAAGAGCGATTCACTCATTTTATGTTCCAGCGGAGGACGGTCGAAGCCGCCGGTGATTTCGAGCCGGGCGCCGGTTTGAATGGCGCGCAGATCGTGCAAGCGAACTTCCAGGTCGCGCATATCGGAAACGCGCAGCGCGCGCAGATCGAGAACAGCGCCTGCGCGTTCCGGAATGACGTTGGTGCGCGTGCCGCCTTCAATGGTGCCGGCGTTGATGGTGAGGCCGCGGCGAAGATCATTCCATTTTTCGATGCGCCCCAGTTGCCGCGCCAGTTCGTGAATGGCGTTGATGCCTTCCTGTGGTGCGAGACCTGCGTGCGACGCGCGGCCATGCACGATTAACTCGGCTTGACCGACTCCCTTGCGTGCCGTCTTCAGCAATCCACGCGGACCGAAGGAAGGCTCCAACACGAAGACGGCGTCGCTGTGGTGCGCTTCCTTTTCGAAGAGTTTGCGAGAAGCTTCACTGCCAATTTCCTCGTCGGAGGTCCACAGGAAGACGATGCGTCTGCCAAGCGGTATCTTTGTTTGTTGAAGCGCTTGCAGCGCGAAAAGTGCCTGAACGATGCCAGCCTTCATATCAAAAGTTCCCGGGCCATACGCTTTACCGCCTTTCACGCGGAAAGGCATTTTGGCGAGGGTTCCGGTGGAGTAGACCGTATCGTAATGGCCCAGAACCAGAAGCTGACTCGAAGGCCGAGGTTTGTTCGGCGTGTAAGTGATGCGCAGGAGATCGCCGCGATGCTTCTGCGCAATCCGCTCAACACGAACGCCGTGTTTGTTCCATTCCGCAGCGATGATTCCACAGCATCGATCAGCGGCGGCCTTCTCCAGGCTGGGTGATTCCGCCGTTACGAACTGGCGCAGCGTCGCGAGCATCTGCGGAAGCCGCGGCTTCAGAAGCTGTAACAACTTCTTGGAAAGGTTGACGTCAGGCATGGCGGGAAGATGCTATCAATGCCGCGCCATCAGAGCAAACCGGCCAGATTCCTTGCGGCCAAGGAAGAAACTTGCAGGCCGATCCTTCACGCCCATGGCCAGACCAGGCGCCCACTCCATAAGACCGCGTATCGCACTGGGTAGGCGTTCGCATATAATTAGAAGTTTGCCGGGGAAGGCCCAGCCGCCGCTGGGAGGGGTGCGCGGCGAGACGGAGAGCGCGAATGATACTGGACGTGGTTGCGATACAGAAGATTCTGCCGCACCGCTATCCCTTTTTGATGGTGGACGGCATCCTCGAGATGGAGCGGCTGAAGCGCATCGTGGGCATAAAGAACGTCACCATCAACGAATCCCACTTTCAAGGACACTTTCCGGGAGCGCCGGTCATGCCTGGCGTTCTGATTATCGAGTCCATGGCGCAAACCGGGGGACTCTTGCTGCTCACGGAAGTTCCCGATCGCGAAAACAAACTGCTCTACTTCGTGGCCGTCGACGGCGCGCGATTTCGCAAGCCGGTGGTGCCCGGCGACCAATTGAAGATAGAGATGAATGTGCTTTCGTGGCGCGGGGACTTCTGCAAGCTGGAAGGCAAAGCAACCGTGAACGGTCAATTGGCCGCCGAAGCGACGCTGATGTGCAAGATGGTGGACCGCGACGTGATGACGAAGGCCCAAGAACCCGCGAAATGACGATGCGCGAAATTCATCCGCAAGCCGTTGTGGCGGCGAGCGCAAAGCTTGGCGATGAAGTAAAAATCGGTCCCTACGCAGTGGTTGGAGAGGATGTGGAATTGGGCGACGGCTGCGTGTTGCATGCGCATGCAACAGTCGGGGGACCGTCGAAGTTTGGCAGGAACAATGTGTTTTATTCGTTCAGCGCGATTGGCGGCGACCCGCAGGATTACACCTTTCGCGGCGAGCGCACCGAGTTGGTGGCAGGTGACGGCAACATTTTCCGCGAGCACGTCACCGTGAGCCGCGGGACGAAAAAGGGCGGCGGCCAAACGTCGCTGGGCGACGGGAATTTTTTTCTGGCGTATTCCCACGTGGGGCATGATTGCGTGATCGGCAGCAACACACTGTTTGTGAACGGCGCAACTCTCGCGGGACACGTCAAGGTGGAAGATTTTGTGACGATTGGAGCGTTTTGTCCGGTGCACCAGTTTTGCCGGATCGGCCGGTACGCATACATCGGGGCATCTACTGTGATCACCCAGGATGTGCCGCCGTTTTCCAAGGTCGTCACCGAGCGTGAAACGAAGAGCTTCGGCATCAATGCGATTGGCCTGGAGCGCAAGGGGTTTTCGCCGGAACGGCTGCAGGCGTTGAAGCGTGCGTATCGTTTGCTCTTACGCGCGAAGTTGAATACCTCGCAAGCCGTTGCGGAAATGCGGAAATCCCTGGGCGATTCCGCCGACGTGCAGGAATTGATCAAATTCATTGAGAGCGCCGAGCGCGGCATCGTGAAGTAGCTCCTGACTGCTCATTTCATGCCGGAAGCGAATACCAACACGACAGGCTGGGGGCTCATCGCCGGGAACGGGCGCTTCCCGTTCCTGGTGCTGGAAGGCGCGCGCAGCCAGGGAATAGACATGGCGGTCATCGCGCTGAAGGAAGAAGCGTCGCCCGAGTTGGAAAAAATTGCCACCCGGCTGCACTGGGTGAGCCTCGGCGAGTTGAGCAAGACCATCGACTTGATGCATGAGGAAGGCGTGAAGCAGGCAGTCATGGCCGGACAAGTGAAGCACAACAAGATTTTCAGTGCCATACGGCCAGACTGGAAACTGGCGAAGCTGCTGTTTTCGCTGCCGCGGAAAAACACGGATTCATTGATCGGTGCAGTCGCGCGCGTGCTGGAAGACGAGGGGATTCGCCTGGTGGATTCGACGTTGTTCCTGAAGCCGCTGGTGCCTGATCCTGGCGTGCTCACGCGCCGCGCGCCGAATGAACATGAAGCGGAGGATATGGCTTATGGGCTGAGCGTGGGCCGGCAAATCGCGAGCATGGACATCGGACAAACCGTGGTGATCGCGGATTGCGCCTGCGTAGCGGTTGAGGCCATGGAAGGTACCGACGAAGCCATCGCGCGCGCCGCTCGCATCGCGAGCGGTAAGCCGCTAGTTGTCGTCAAAGTTAGCAAGCCGGGACAGGATATGCGCTTTGACGTACCCGTAATTGGTTTGCCCACCATCGAACAAATGAGGGGTGCGGGCGCGACTGCTCTCGCAGTGGACGCCGGGCAGACGCTTCTTTTTGACCGGGCAAAATTGATCGAATTGGCGGATGGAGCGGGAATCGCCATTCAGGCATTCCCTCCGGTCCCTGCGCCGGAACCAAATGACGCCTCGAAGGGAATAGACAAAGAATGAGCGGGGCGGCGGGAGAGTCGAAAAAGATTCGCGTCGCTGTCGTCGGCGCCGGCGAATTCGGGCGCAACCACGCGCGAGTGTACAGGGAACTCCAAGGCGTGGAACTCGTTGGAGTCTTCGACGAAAATCAAGAGCGTGCCGCGGCTGTCGCCGCGGAGTTCCAGACTCTAGTCTTAACGAGACTAGAGGAATTGCGCGGACGCGCGGATGCCGCGAGCGTGGCCGTCCCCACGGTCGCCCACGCGGCGGTGGGTTGCCGGCTCCTGGAAATGGGGCTCGACGTTCTCGTCGAGAAGCCCATGGCGGTGGATCTTACCGAGGCCGATGCGCTGCTTCATGCGGCGAAGAAAAACGGACGGATCCTGCAGGTGGGCCACGTCGAGCGTTTCAATCCCGCCGTGATTGCCGTTGAGCCGATCCTGAACCGGCCGCTGTTTTTCGAAGTGCACCGATTGGGCGTCTTTACTCCGCGCAGCCTCGACGTGGAGGTGATTTACGATTTGATGATTCACGATCTGGACATTTTGCTGGCGATGGTCAATGAACCGGTGGTGGAAGTGAAAGCCGTCGGGATTCCGGTCCTGACGGAAAAAGTGGACATCGCCCATGCACGCCTGGAGTTTGCAGGGGGCGCGGTAGCCAACATCACCGCCAGCCGCGTTTCCACCGAACGCGTGCGCAAGATGCGTTTCTTCCAGCAACACGAATATATTTCATTGGATTACGCGCGGCGCGATGCCCTGCGCATCGGTGTGAAGACGCCCGGTCCACAGCCGGAGTTTGGATTTGAGAAGCTGAAGGCACCCGCGGTCGAGCCATTGCACGCGGAACTCCAAGCATTCATCGACGCCGCGCACTCCCGCAAGGAACCGCGCACTAACGGAGCAGCGGGACGTGCGGCGCTCGAATTGGCTACCCGCGTTATGGCAAGCATCCAAGAGCACGCCGCGCGCGTCCAAATAGGCTCATTCGCTACTCAAGACAAAACAAGATGATTTCACGGATTCTGGTACCGATCGATGCCCGTGCGCCCGCGGCGGTGGATGCGCCAACGCAGCGCCGCCGTCCCACTACCATGGACGAGCGCACGCTGGTGCCGGCCATGCTGCCCATTGTGCGATTGAATGGGAACTCGACCATCCCCACGAATCTGCCGCTGGAATCCATCGCTGCGCGGGTAGTTGTGCCTCGCGATGTGCATCGCGAAGCCTATAGCGTCCAGGAAGACTATTCGACGCCCGTGCAATCGACGGATATGGACGAGCGCATCGTCTTGCCGGCTGACGCCGCGCCCCCAGAAATGAGCGAGCACCCGCTGCGCGTTCCGGAAGACCTCGTCGGCCCCGACATTTTCAGTACCGGGGAAGTCCAACTGATCGTTCCCGATCAGGCAGAAGACAAAGCCAAGTGGCAACTCACAACGCGTTTGTCCTCCATCGCGTTTCACATTCTGCTGTTCGTTGCGCTGGCGTTCCAATCGAAACTCTTTCCGCCCCATGTGCCGACCCAAGCTGAAATAGAACTCGCGCAAAGGCAATTGACGCCGTTGCTTCCGCCATGGAGGCTGGAAACGCTAAAGCCTTCGGCTCCTCCCGCCCAACCTACACCCAAAGTTCATGTCAGTCCGCGCGTGTTGCGAGAAGTCGCGCCGCCCATCGTTCCAACGCCTCAACCGGAACGTCCTGTGAAAGAGTTGCCAAACGCACCGGTCCCGAAGCAGAACGTTCCACAACTTGCTCCGCAGACGCAACCCGATGCACCCGTGGCGAAAACTACTCCGAGGCTTGAAACACCGGAGGCTCCGCAGCCTCATCCCAACCTGGTCTTGCCGCGACAAACGTCACCAAGCCAAAGCATTCAAGATTCCTTGCGAGCAGGTCGCATGTCCGGTCCCCGCCCGATCGGTGGCGGCGGCCAACTTCCCGGCGGAGGAAGTGGGCGTGGCGGAGGAGGCGGCGGAGCAGCGTACGGCGGCATGGAGATGCTTACGGATCCTCAAGGCGTGGATTTCCAGAGTTATCTCCAGCGCGTTTATGTTACGGTGAAACGCAATTGGTTCGCCGTCATGCCAGCATCCGTCGAGCTTGGGGAGAAAGGCATAGTCGTGCTCACGTTCAGAATCATGCGCGATGGCACTGTGCCATCCAATGAGCCGGAGATCCAAGCCAACTCAGGGAAAGAGCCCCTGGACCGCGCCGCGTACTCTTCCGTGCGCGCGTCGAATCCCTTCGAGCCCTTGCCCCCGCAGTTCAAGGGCCCGTACATCGAACTGCGTTACAGGTATTACTACAACATCTTGCCCGAGGATTATAACCAGCCAAGGTGAAAGCTCCGCGCCAACAGGTTCTAGGCAGTCTGCTCCTCGCGCTGTTTGTGCTCATTTTTCTCTTTGTTCGCGCGCGGCATCTCCTGTTTCGATGAACGAAAATAAAACGCTCTTACCGCTCGTTGCCATCATTGGTCCGACGGCATCGGGGAAGTCGGCGCTCGGCGTGAAGCTTGCGGAACGCTTCGGCGGCGAAGTGGTCACCTGCGATTCGACACAGCTTTATTGCGGCTTTGATATTGGCACTGCAAAGCCCACACTCGCCGGGCGCCGCGGGGTTCCTCATCATCTGATTGACGTTCTTGGGCCCAAGGACGACGCAACAGCTGGAGGCTACCGCCAGCTCGCTTGGCGCATTCTAGGAGACCTGCGGCAGCGCAAACGGTTGCCGGTATTCACCGTAGGCACAGGGTTGTATTTGCGCGTCCTCCTCGAGGGCCTTGCGGATGTTCCGCAGCGCTCGGAAGAACTGCGCGAACGGCTCCGCGCGATCGTCGAAGAGCATACGCCCGGCCATCTGCATCGTGTCTTGAGGCGGCTCGATCCGGAAGCGGCCCAGAAAATCGCGCCTGCCGACGAACAAAAGCTCATCCGGGCCGTCGAGATTTGCTTGCTGACACGCAAACCTATTTCCGAGGTGCATCAAACCGGCCGTGTTCCGCTGGAAGGATGGCGCGTTCTAAAAGTTGGATTGATGCCGCCGCGTGAAAAGCTCAACGAACGCATTCACGCCAGAACAGACGCCATGTTGGAGCACGGATGGATGCGCGAAGTGCAAGCGCTGCTTGACAGCGGCTTGAGCGAGGATGCAAAGCCATTCGATTTCATCGGCTACCGCGAATTGCGCGCCGCGCTGCGGGGCGGAATCGCTCTGCAACAAGCGCGGGAAACGATTCAGCAGGCCACACGGCGGTACGCTAAACGCCAGGTCACCTGGTTTCGCAAAGAACCTGGCGTACGCTGGTTTTTAGGGTTTGGCGATGATACCGAGGTAGAAGCCGCCATTTTCGAATGGCTTCAAGCAGAAGGCCTGGAGCAACAGAAACATTTCGCGTAAGCCGGCTGATCGAGCCTTGCCACAAATCAACTCTTTGCGCGGAGCTATTTTGACGAAGGCTTAGGCGTAGACGCCGGCGCAGGCGGAGGGGTAGGCGCAGGCGCTGTCTTGTCCTTGGCCTCGATGGAAAGCAGCTCCACCTCAAAAATGAGCGTCGCGCCGGGGCTGATGCCGGACCGCGGGTCCGCGCCGCGATCGCCATACGCCAGATCGGAAGGAATAAAGAGCTGCCACTTCGATCCCACGGGCATGAGCTGGAGAGCTTCCGTCCAGCCCTTGATGACTCCATTTACCTGAATTGACGACGGCTGCCCGCGCTTGTACGAGCTGTCGAATTCCTTGCCGTCAAGCAGTGTGCCCCGGTAGTTGCAAGAAACAGTGTCGGTTGCTGCAGGCTTCGGTCCGGTGCCTGCGGTCATAATCTTGTATTGCAGTCCGCTGGGAAGGGTGACCACTCCCTCCTTTGTCTTGTTCGCGGCCAGAAATCCCTCTCCAGCTTTCTTATTTGCCTCAGCGGCTTTAGCGAGCATATCGGTCTGAAGCTGCGTGAGCGCTGCTTTCATTTCGTTTTCCGTCAAGAGCGTTTTGCCGCCCGCGAGTGCGTCCTTCATCCCCCTCAGGAGAATTGACTGGTCCACTTCAACAGATTGCTGACGCAGACTCGCTTCCAGACCTTTCCCCACGTTCATTCCCAATGCATAGCTGGCTTTCTCTTTCTGAGTCTTGAGCACCAGAGGGGCCTGAGTCTTTTGCTTGGTCGCTTGCGCAGTTTTAGACGCGGGAGCCTTTTGCGCACCACCGGCGGCTGCCGGCGCAGGTTTCGCTGCCGGGGCTTGTTGGGGACTGCCTGCCGGGGTCTGCTGCCCAAAGGCATTTCCTGGCAGCATTATTCCGATGGCCATTAGACTCACCGCGGCGATTGTCACTACTTGGGTGTTCAGTTTTCGCATGCGGCTATCTTCACACGGGTTCGCCCGCTCCGCAAACTGCCGTAAGATCCAAGAATGCGCCGCAGGGGTAGCACGGGTAGAGACGAGTCGCCGGGAAAGGGAGAGAAGCGTATAATTCTTTTCAGGGGTGAATCCGCCAGACTCACGCAAGTCCGCACAATGACTCCCGGCCGATCTCAGTGACCAAAACGCAACACCAAGTCTCGAACGCAGAGCGCGCCTTACTCGTAGGTGTTGGATGGAAGCGAGCGCCTCGCTTCCCCGGCATGCCCGCGGGTGAGCAGGGCCGGGAATCACTTCTCGAGCTGATTGAACTGGCACGCAGCGCGGGAGCGGAAATCGCTGGAACCGTTTTCCAGGTGCGAGATACCGCTGACCCCGCAACTCTGGTGGGGCGCGGCAAGCTGGATGAAATCCGCGCCGCAGCCACGGCGCACAAAGCGCCGCTCGTCATCTTCGACAGCAACTTATCTCCCGTGCAGCAGCGCAACATAGAACAAGCGACTGAACGCCGGGTGATCGACCGAACGCAGCTGATTCTCGATATTTTCGCGCGCCATGCGCGAAGCCGCGAGGGCCAATTGCAAGTCGAGCTGGCGCAATTGAATTACATGCTGCCGCGGCTGACCGGGAAAGGAACGGCGATGTCGCGGCTCGGCGGCAAGAGCGGCGGCGGTGGAGCGGGAGGAGTGGGCGGTGGAGCGGGACGCATCGGCGTGCGCGGCCCCGGAGAAAAGAAACTGGAAACCGACCGCCGCCGCATTCGCGACCGCGTCCGCAAGATCGAACTCAGCATCGATGAAGTCCGCAAACAGCGGGCGCTGCGGCGGGAGGCGCGCAATGCCGTTCCTCTTGGCACCATCGCGCTGGTAGGTTACACCAACGCAGGCAAGTCCACGTTGTTCAATGCGCTAAGCCGCGCGGAGGTGTTGGTCTCTTCGAAGATGTTCGCGACACTCGATCCCACGATTCGCGCGTTGCGGCTTCCCTCGAATCGGCGCGTCCTGGTTTCTGACACCGTGGGATTCATCCGCGATCTGCCAAAAGGTTTGCTGACGGCGTTCCGCGCGACCCTCGAAGAAGTCCAGGAAGCGGCATTGATACTGCATGTGAGCGATATCTCCAATCCACACCACGATGAACTTGACGAGGAAGTGGACAAGATTTTGCGCGAACTTGGCGTTGACGACCGCCCCCGCTTACGCGTCTTGAACAAAATAGACCGCCTTTCTCCTGAAGACCGACATACCGTCGCCAGCAGCGCTGAGAGAAGTATTGGCGCCTGCGGCGCTCCCGTGCTGGTGTCTGCTCTTACTGGCGAAGGGATCGAGGAATTGGTGCAACGGATGGACGCCGAGATGCCGACGGATGCCGTTGTCAAGATTTCCATCCGTTTGCCGCTGGCCGAAGGTCGCACCCTGGCCATGATTCACGCGCTCGGGCGCGTCCTCCACTCGGAAATTGACGATTCGCACATGCGGCTTGATGCGGAGGTGCCCGCTTCCATTGCCAAGCGTCTGCGCCTCAAGGAATTTGCGGTGGAGGAAACCTTTTCGCGCTCCGTCTCGTAACATCCAGGAGAGGCCGGCGGCTCGGCGGTTCTGTTCGTCATGACTGCTCTGCTGCGGCTACAATCGAGGTGGCCATGGCTGCTTTCTTGTTGTGGATTATTTTATTTATCCTGTGCTGGCCGATCGCTTTGTTGGCTCTTGTTCTATATCCGTTCGTGTGGCTACTCTTGCTGCCTTTCCGCCTTGTGGGTATGGCAGTTCACGGAGTTCTGGGTCTTTTCAGTGCCATTTTCATGCTCCCGGTCCGGCTTCTCCGCGGTCCGCGGGCCATTTGAGCGGCTTGCTCCGCACTGCCCCGGTAACTCTGTAGTAAAACGGTGCAAAACCTCTGTTTTTACTCACTTGCAGCTCCTCCAGGGTTCTTTTTCCTGTGTCTGTGAGTCCCCGCGCTCTGTGGAAAACCTTGTGGAAAGTGTAGTTGCCTTATCGACATAAGCGCGCGTAATTTTGTGGTCACTCTGAAATATCTAGCGGACATATTCCTGTAACATGCTGATAACACAATAATTATATCAATTCACGGAACCCGGGCAGTTGCCGCCTCTCCCGTTTCGTCACAACTCGGTACTTCGCACATTTGCACAGATTTGCGGCAGGCGCATAACGAAAAAGTACCGCCCTCCACGTTTATACTCTTGGGAAAGTGTTAATCCCAAGGTAACGGCCCAGCACCAAATCCGCTGAATTACGGCTCTTCGCAACGCTTCTGGAACTACCCCTGACGTGTTGACGCATCCCTACACCAAGTCTATAGTGAAACTGCGGTGGCTGAAGCCTCGGGGCGGCACCCCGCCGTCATGCGCCCATGAATCTTCCTAACTCACTGACGCTGTTGCGGATCTTTTTCGTTCCCGTGCTCATCGTGATCCTTCTCACGCGCAGTCCCAACTTCGTGTTCTGGGGTTTCTCCATGCGCTTCGAGGTTTGGGGCGTGTTGATCCTGCTCCTGGCAGCGGCGACCGATTGGGCGGATGGATATCTGGCCCGGCGGCGCCTGCAGGTCACGACCTTGGGTATCCTCCTCGATCCCATAGCTGATAAGCTCCTGATTTCCGCGGCATTCATTTCCCTGGTGAGCATGAATCTCGTTGAAGCTTGGATGGTGGTGATCATTATCGGCAGGGAATTCACCGTTCTCGGTCTGCGGAATATCGC
>Ga0137412_10001225_pt1 | contig 19693 bp, 18 predicted proteins | sample CZODoug2_1_16fun_FD_122160 | JGI IMG/M metagenome (GOLD analysis project Ga0137412, IMG submission 122160) | Vadose zone soil fungal communities from Angelo Coast Range Reserve, California, USA - CZODoug2_1_16fungal (Hybrid Assembly) | ecosystem: Environmental > Terrestrial > Soil > Vadose zone...
TTGTCGGCTCGGACGGTTTCCGCTCCGACGAGCACTGCGTCCACGCGTGCGCGCAGCTGATGTGCGTGGCGCCGAGCGTCGCGTTCGGTGATCCACCGGGACTCACCAGGCGGGCGAGTCAGCCGCCCATCGAGAGACATGCCGCACTTTGCGATAACAAATGGCTGCCCGGTGACGATCCATTTGTTGAAAGCTTCGTTAAGCCGCGTGCACTCTTCAGCCAAAATCCCATCCCGCACTCCGACGTCTGCGTTTCGCAATTCGATGATACCTCTGCCGGAGTGCCGCGGATTCAGATCTTTCGCGCCTATGACTACGTTTTTAAGTCCAGCCTTGATTATCGCATCGGTGCACGGCGCAGTGCGCCCGGCTGTCGAACACGGCTCCAGAGTCACGTAAAGCGCAGCCTGCGCGGGAATCGGCGCGCCGAAATCGCGCAAACAATCAATCTCACCATGAGCGCCGCCTGCTTCCCGATGATGTCCTTTTGCCACTACACGATTATCAATCACGAGAACGGCTCCCACGGCGGGATTGGGACTTGTCCGGCCGAGTGCCTTTTTCGCTTCAACCAAGGCAGCGCGCATGAACTTTTCGTGTCGGTCCGTCGTCATAGTTTAGGCGAATCATACAACACGTGCCTGGAGGGATTCGAACCCCCAACCTTCTGATCCGAAGTCAGAAGCTCTATCCGGTTGAGCTACAGGCACTGCTGAGAACTTCAATTCTCTATTTCACACCAGTGCCGACACTCGTCAAAAAGTCAGCGACACGCCAGCGTAGCCGGAACGACGTGGCGCGGGCTCAATCCCGTTGGCAAATACGCGGTCGTAATATTTCTCGTCGGTCAGGTTGGAGATACCGGCGATTAAGCGCAGATGCTTGGTGATATACAAATCCCCCGAAAGGTTGAAAACCTTATACGGAGGAATTTTCGCTTTAGGGATCGCCGGGCTTCCAATATCCGTGTCCTGCCAGAATTGCTGTGACACATAAACAGCCGTCAAGGCTATGTCGAAACAGTGTTCTTTTTGAAACGAAATTCCACCCTTCAACAAGAAGTCTGGCGCGAACGCTGGCGTATTGCCGACAAGTGTCCTGTCGGTGTCAGGTACGAGCAGAGCGCTTTCGGTAAATTCCGCGTCGAGGAACTGAACGTTACTGAAAGCGATCAACTTGTATGGATGATAATCTGCGGGCGATACACCCGGCACAGGCATGGCTTTGCCCGCGTCGACGACCGCCTTGCCGGGCTCGGGTTGCAACTCCGGCAGCGGCGGATGTTGAAAGCGGGCCAGAAAATCATAATAAAGCTCACCTTCCAAACCACGATGGCGCGTGCTGCCTGTATTCAGAATGATGAAATCAGTATTGCTGATGTTTTGCGTCTCAGTCCTGTTATCGAATAGCATCCAAAACAGGCCAACGTCATACCAGAATCCCTTAAAAGGCGTACCGTGCACGCCTAATTCGAAGTCCAGAGACTGGAACGGATCCGGTATATCCTCACCGAACGCGATCGTGCGGCTGGTTCCGGCGATGTCGAAGAACCGCGTCGGTCGCCAACCCGAAGACGCGCTGAAGTAAGTTTCGTTGCGATTGCCGAAATCGTTGCCCATCCCAAATCCCCACATCGGAATCCAGTGATCGGCACTAATGCTTGGCGGCCCGGTGGGAGGCACGGTCGCTAACCATGGCGCGTGCGTTGAATCGACTTCCACGTTTTCATGATCAAGGCGGAACGAGCCAACCATGTGAAATTTTCCGAGCCAGACAAGATCCTCAATAAAAAATGCCTGATAATCGGCGGTCCGGGATTGATCGAGAGGGATGATGTCCGAAGTCGAACCGCGTGATGCGAACAAAAAGTCCGGCCCGTTAGTTTCCTCCGTTAGCGTGTATCTGATAAAAGGTGCATCACCATGATAAACTACGCCGCCAAACGTGAGAGCGCTGCCTTTAAAGATGGTGTCGTCACCCCATAGCTTGCGGAAGCGTACGTCGGCCCCGCCGTTATTGAATTCCTCGTAACCGAACGTGGTACTCGAGGGAAATGGGTTTGGCGCTGTTGGGTTCAGGTTTGGCGCAGTCCGCGCATCGATCTCCTGGTGAGTGAACCACCCTTTCGCCAGTAAGAGCCAACCGTCTCCAAAGTCACGTTGGTAACTCAAAACAGTAGTGTAGCGATCGACCCAGTCATTATTGTATGGGGTCGGGAAAAAATTCTGATCTTCCAAAAACTGCTTATAGGTGATCCTTCCGGGATCACCACCGTCAAACCGACTGGAGTAGAAATCGAGTGCCAGCAATTGGTGCTCGTCAGGCCTGTAGCCCAGGTAGAGATCGGTTTGCCACAGGTTGTACTGGCTGTTATCACGTTGCCCGTCTGATCGCACGTATCCACCATCAAAGCGAAATTCCAACGGACCCAGAGCCTCCTGAATCACATTGTACGTGGAATAATATCCGTAAGCGCCACCGATCTGTTCAGTATAGAAGTTCCATGGCGAACCCGGAGGGGGATGTTTGGTTATGAAGTTCACTACTGGCGCTGGTTCGGGTCCGTAAAGCAAGCTGTTGCCGCCGCGAATGAATTGAATCTCGCTGATGCTTTGAGGCAGTGGCAGATAATAAAGAGTAGGAAAACCAATCCAATCACTCATGAGTGGCAGACCGTCCGAAGCACAAGAGTGAACTCGGATTCCTGGGGATTGCCGAGTCCACGGTAGTTGAAGTTAAATTGTCCCGGTGTGTGTTGCTCCGTAATCAGAAACCCTGGGGCTTTGATGAAAAGCTCCTGCTCGTTGTTATTTTCCACGGGCGGCTGTTGATCCAGCTTGATGACCGTCGCTTTTTTCGTAACGGTGATTTCCGTGCCGGCTACTTCAGGCATGATGTGTTGGCGCATCTCCCGGAAATTGTCGTGAGGTGTCGGAGTTGCAACGGCCTCACCCGTGACGACGACCCCGGCTGCTTCTGCAGTTTGGGCTGCGATCGGTCGTCGGATAGATAAAAGAAGAACCAGCGTTACAACGGCAACCGCCCAGCAATGGTTAAGAAGTGAGTACGAATGCGCTGAAGTGCGCCCTTCGAATTTTGGATTTGTGAACATTGCGCCCGGGAGATTACAGATTTGTAATCTTTCGGGGCAAGAAAAAAATTACAGTTTTGCAAGGATTCAAAAGTCAGTTCTCACGAACCCATGACAATTCGCTCTGGGAGCGTGTTTGGACGAACGCCTTGAACTTGGAATTTCGAAGAGCCGGGTGGCCGACGGGACTCGAACCCGCAACAACCAGAACCACAATCTGGGGCTCTACCATTGAGCTACGGCCACCATCGCTGACTGGGAAAGTAAGACCTTAAAATTCCAATCCTTTTTTGCAAACAAAGGACTCGACTTTTCCCGGCCACTCCACTAATTGTCGGCGCCGGTGGAACGAACATCTACCTGGAGTCGGCTCACTCTCCCGCTTCATCAGGTGGTGCAGCGAGTTAGTCGAGCTTTGCTTGTTTGTCTCTTTTCTGCTGTCTTCGTCGGCGTTCTTCCAGCGCAGGAGGACGATCCGAGCGACATTTTTCTTAAAGCTTATCTCTCCGCGCAGCAGGGCGAAAAGCTGGAGCACGAAAACCGACTGAAGGCTGCCCTGGCCAAATTTCGGTTCGCTGGAAGCCTGATCGAAGAGTTGAGGAGATCGCATTCGGATTGGCAGTCTGCGATCGTCGAATATCGCGGCCGTAAGATCGGCGAGGGAATCCTGCGAGTTCAGGACCGCATATCGAGGCATAATGAACTAAACGCAGCTGCGCGTCCTCTGCCGGAGGTTGTTCCTTCGCTCCCCGAGAATGAGGCCTGGTCGGAGCCCGGCCCCGAGGTCGTAGCTCCGCAAGGGCTCGACACGATTTCCCAAGGGGCGAGCGATGGAGCAATTGAAGAAGCAACCAGGAGACTGCGCCGGAAGGTCGATCAACTGCAGACGGCGCTTGAAAAATCACACAGCGATCTGGGCACCGCGCGAAAAGAGAAGGAAACCGTCAGTGCACGTCTGGAGGAAACAAGTTCCGAGCTTGAGAATGCACAAAAGGAAATCGAGACGTCGAAGGAGTCAGAACGTCAGGCACGCGATCGGCTCGCGCAGACGCAGGCATCGCAGGAAAATAGCACAACCGAGCAGTTGCGCGTGCAGATTGCCGATTTGAGAACCGAAGTTGCTGTTGCTGAAGAGGCGCGCGCAACAGCAGAAAGGCAAAGGGACGAAACCAACGCGAAACTTGCCGAGGCAAACAAGCAAATCGCTGCCGTAGCGCAACAGCGCGATGAAGCGCTCATCCAGCTAGAAGGAGGGAGCGAAACGCAACAACCCACGCAGGCGCTTCTTGCCGAGAATCTCGATCTCAAGCTGGAGCCGGCAAATTTAGGGAAAAGCATGCCTGCTAACGACAATTCAACCGAGGCGGAGGAAATAGTGGGAGTGAAACAGCAGGTTACGCAGCTGCAGCAGCAACTGGCCGAGAGTCAGAAACAGAATCAGTATCTCGTAGCCAGAATTGCGGAGCTTTGGGTGCAGTTGGATGCGACTGGTGCGCAGCTTCAGAGCGCGAAACTGACAGGGAAAAACAGCGATGAGACGGACCGGTTGATGAGAGAAAACGAGCTCCTGCGAAACATCGTAGTGCGCGAACGTCAGGAAGAAGCGCGTCGCGAAGAAGCAAGAAAATTAATGCTGGCGGAGCTGGACCGGTTGAAAATCAAATCCGAGGCGTTGAATAGACAGATCGATTTCCTCGCCCGGCCAGTTACAAAATTAAGTAGCGAAGAGATCAGTCTGCTGCGACAGCCCGTGGTTTCAGTTTCAGATCAGAGCCCCGCCGCGTTGACCGCGAGTTTTATTTTTGCGAAAAAATCCGCGGGAGATTCAGCCGATGGCGAAGCTCCATTCAACAAATCGGTCGGATTGAAACGAGATGTACACGAGGAGCCGCAGGGCGTTGCACATCCTGCGAAGGAAAACTTTGGCGGCACGAGTACCCGACGAGAGAAAGCTGCGTCGGGAAATCCTGATCAAGGACCCGAATAACCTTTTGCGGAAGTTTGACCGCAACATCTAACGGCGAATTGTCGAATAACCCAAAGCAAGCTAGTCACAAAAATCTTCATGCGCGTTCTCCGTGCTTTATTCATCGCGTTTTTCACGGCGTTCGTCGGCTGCCTTCTTGCCTTTTTTGTCGGCGACTACTTAAGCAGGCTGGCGCACATGTCCAACATGGAGGGCGGTCGAGGCATGTTCGTCGTGTTTGCCTGCGCACCGCTTGGAATTTTGGTGGGCTTGGTGATTGGAACCGTTTCGTCCATTCTGGTCCGGCGGCAAGGACCTGCTGGCTTTTTCGTTGCACAAGGTTGGTCGCTTCTGATTGTTTGCGGCCTCGCTGGTCTGCTGGCCGGCGTTCCGTACCTGCTATCGGACAAACCTCCAACTGTCGATGGCAAGCGCCTCGAACTGCAATTCGAGCTTCGCACCCCGGCAATAATTAAAATTCCAGACCAGCCCGACGGTTACGGCATCCGAGTCAGTCTTTACACTGACAATCGGCAAGATGATTACGCTTTCATCGACTGGAACGGGATCACAAAAGATACCGAACATGCCACGGTTCCGGGACATGTCCCGTTGTTGACGCATAGCAAAACCAGATCGCTTCTAGCCTCAATCGGTAATGAACCGATTGCGTCGCAATTTATTGAATTAAGAATTCCACCCACACCACGGAAGGAAGACGAAGCTTGGTCTGACTGGATTTTCGCCACGCAACGTGCCGATCTCAGTTCGGTGTCCGAGCCGGAACGAATGGCCCTTCGCTATCGTGTCCGCCCAATCAACCGTTGATTTTGTAACGGCGAAGTGTGACCGCTGAAACGCCACGTGAAACCATTTCTTACCGCCAACTGGCGTTATCTGGCGATGCTGAATTACGTCGTCGATCCTGCTCTGATCGAACGGCTTGTTCCGGTGGGCACCGAGATCGACTATGAAAACGGCGAGACGTTCGTCAGCATTGTCGGATTTCTGTTTCTCGAAACTCGTCTTCTTGGTGTTCCGATCCCGCTGCATCGCGATTTCGAAGAAGTGAACCTGCGCTTCTACGTGAGGCGAAAATCGGCTGACACCTGGCGACGCGGCGTAGTTTTCATCCGCGAGCTGGTGCCTCGCCGCGCGATTGCCCTCGTCGCTCGTGCATTCTACGGAGAGCGTTACTTTGCCCTCCCAATGAAACACAACATAGAGCACGTCGATGACAGATTGAGTGTCGAATATTCCTGGCGACGCGGGAAGAAATGGGAATTTCTCAAGATGAGCGCATCCGGCGAACCGCAATCAATTTCGGTTGGGTCACACGCTGAGTTTATTACGGAACATTACTGGGGTTACACATGTCTGCGAGACGGTTGCAGCGAATATCGCGTGGAACATCCGCGCTGGAAAATCTGGAACGCGAGCATCTTCGAATTCCACGCTGACGTTGGCGCTCTTTATGGCGAACAATTCGCCGAAACATTGAGTCACCAGCCGCGCTCTGCATTTATCGCCGATGGTTCTCCAATAACCGTTCAAAGGCGCGAGATACACGAGATATTGTTATCTCGATAGCAGTTGCCTCAGCACAAACGGCAATATTCCGCCGTGTCGGTAGTAATCCACTTCAATTGGCGTATCGATGCGAACCTTCACAGGCACCGAGCGCTTCTGCAGACCTTTGCCTTCGATCTCGAGTGTTACGGTTTGGCCAGGCTTCATTGTTTCAGACAAACCAATGATCGAAAGCATCTCCGAGCCGTCGAGCTCCAGTGACTGCGCAGTTGTTCCATCGGGAAATTGCAATGGCAACACTCCCATGCCGACGAGGTTGGAACGATGAATCCGTTCGAAGCTAGCAGCGACAACCGCCTTCACGCCTAACAAACGCGTCCCCTTCGCGGCCCAGTCTCGCGATGAACCGGTGCCGTATTCGTGCCCGGCGAGAATCACCAGCGGAGTGTTTGTCTCCACATATTTCATTGCCGCGTCGAAGATCGACATCTCTTTGCCTTGACCGTTCGCAAAATATTTTGTCACGCCGCCTTCAGTTCCCGGCACAATCGAATTCTTGATCCGCACATTGGCGAATGTCCCGCGCGTCATCACTAGGTCGTTGCCCCGCCGGCTGCCGTAACTATTGAAATCGCGCGGCTGAATTCCGCGCGACGTCAGATACTCTCCGGCGGGCGAACTCTCCTTGATTGCTCCCGCAGGAGAAATGTGATCGGTCGTCACTGTGTCGCCAAAAATGCCAAGTGCGCGAGCGCCTCGAATCTCTTCAATGTGCCCGGGCTTCATCGAAAAATTTTGGAAAAACGGCGGCTCGTGAATGTAGTCGCTCTTCTCGTCCCATTGGTAAATGTCGCCGGTGCTGGAAGGGATATCGTTCCACTTCGGGTTTTGATCGGCAAAATCGCGATAGAGTCTGCGGAAAGTCTCTGGCGCGAGCGCCATTTGCATGGCGTCACGAATTTCACTGAGACTCGGCCACAAATCGCGCAGAAACGTCTTATTGCCATCCTTATCTTTCCCCAGCGGTTCGCGCGAAAGGTCAATGTGGACCCGGCCCGCAAGCGCGAACGCAACGACCAGCGGCGGCGACATCAGGAAATTTGCCTTGATATGCTGATGCACACGCGCTTCGAAGTTGCGATTTCCCGAAAGAACAGAGGCGGCAACCAGATCATGTTTGTGAATCGCCTTCTCGATGTTCGGGTGCAGCGGCCCCGAATTGCCAATGCAGGTGGTGCAACCGTAACCCACCAGGTTGAATCCGAGCTGGTCGAGGTATTTCTGAAGACCTGTCTTGTGGAGATAATCGGAAACAACACGCGAGCCAGGCGCCAATGAGGTCTTGACGCCAGGATCAACCCGCAGACCTCGCTCGACTGCTTTCTTCGCGAGCAATCCGGCCGCGATCATCACGCTCGGATTGCTGGTGTTTGTGCAACTAGTGATTGCCGCGATCAGAACGCTGCCGTGGCCGACTTGAGTGCGCCCGTGCATAAAAACGTCGCTGGACTCAGCTTCAATTTCTTTTCCGGGATCCGGCGTTGGCCGGTTTGCAATCATCTCAATCTGGTTGCGTTCTTCGCCCGGAGTGATTCCCTGGTCTTCTTTATTGTCAGTCGAAGGCATTTCGCCGTTGCGAGGCGCGCTACCATTCAATTCCACTACGTGCTTTTCGCGGAGATCGACATTTTGCTTACCGTACCCGCCATCGCGCACCGGTTTTTCGAGCAACTCGCGAAAGGTTTTCCCAAGGTCCGGCAGATTGATTCTGTCCTGCGGTCTTTTGGGTCCGGCGACACTAGGTTGCACCTCGGCCAAGTTCAGATCGATATCGATGCTGTAGTCGATTTCGCCCCTCAGCGGCATGCCGAACATTTTCTGGGCACGAAAATAATTTTCGAACGCAAGGCATTGCTCTTCGCTGCGTCCCGTGGCCCTCAGGTAAGCAACCGACTCTTGATCGATCGGGAAATATCCCATCGTCGCACCGTACTCGGGCGACATGTTTCCAATCGTCGCGCGGTCGGGCACGGGCAGCGACGCCGCACCTTCGCCGTAGAACTCGACAAATTTACCGACTACTTTTTGCGCGCGCAGCAATTCCGTGATGTGCAATACCAGGTCGGTTGCGGTGACGCCTTCGCGCAATTGTCCGCCCATGTGCACGCCCACCACTTCGGGTGTTAAAAAGTAAACCGGCTGACCGAGCATTCCGGCTTCCGCTTCAATCCCGCCCACGCCCCAGCCGACTACGCCCAGACCGTTAATCATGGTCGTGTGCGAGTCAGTGCCGACCAAGGTATCCGGAAAGAAAAGTTGAGAGCGTAAAGCTCCGTGGGAGCCACGCTCCTTTACGGAGTTGAGAGTTGAGAGTTGAGAGAAAAGAACGCCTTTAGCGAGGTATTCGAGGTTCACCTGGTGCACGATGCCGATGCCTGGCGGGATGAGCTGGAAAGTTTTGAATGCCTGCTGCCCCCATTTTAGGAACTGATAGCGCTCCCGATTGCGCTTGAATTCCATGTCCAGGTTGAGTTCCAGTGCTCGCGTCGAACCAAAGAAATCCACTTGCACCGAGTGATCGACCACCAAATCAACCGGCACGAGCGGCTCAATAATATTCGGGTCGCGCCCGAGTCGTTTCACGGCGCTGCGCATCGCTGCGAGATCGACCACCAGTGGGACGCCGGTGAAATCCTGCAGAACGATGCGCGCAACGACGAATGGAATTTCTTCGCTGGCAGGGGCTTTCGCGTTCCAGTTGGCGAGCGCCTCGACGTCTTTGCGCCGAACTTTTTGCCCGTCGCAATTGCGCAGGACCGATTCAAGAACAATCCGGATGCTCATCGGTAACCGCGAAATTTTTCCGACGCCCTGTTCCTCGAGAGCCGGGAGCGAATAGAAAAAGGCTTCGCGCCCTTGGCCGGCATCAAATTTTCTCAGCGTCTTAAATTCGTCGTTCATTGTGTGTTGTCATTCCGAGCGGAGTCGAGGAATCACGTTGCCAAGCCTTAAGGTATCGTCGCGGGATCCTTCGACTTCGCTGCGCTCCCTTCAGGATGACAATGTTCGATTGTCATTTCAGTTCTTCCAGTTTTGCTTTGATCTTATCGAAATCAGGTAACTGTCTGGCGTCGTCGTTGCTCTCCACGTACTGGATCACTCCATTCTTATCGATGATGAATGCAGATCGTTTCGGCACGCCTCCCATTCCGAGATTCATTTGTGGCAGGAAAGAATCGTACATCACGCCGTAATCCTTCGCGATTTTGTGTTCGTAATCACTCAGCAACGGCACGGTGATTTTCTCCTTTTGCGCCCACGCTTCCTGCGCAAACGGATTATCGCCGCTGATTCCATAAACGGCAGCGTTCGAATCGGTATAAACGTTCATACCCGCGCTGACTTCGCACATTTCCGTTGTGCAGGTACTCGTGAAGGCCATCGGAAAGAAGAGCAGCAGCGTATTTTTCTTTCCGAAATTGTCGCTGAGTTTGATTTGCTTTGGCCCGTCGGCGGTCTTGGTCGATAACGTGAAACCTGGCGCTTTAGTCCCGACATTAATGGGCATAAATGAAGTCTCCGGTTTGAGTTAACTGGGGAGACTTTCAGTATAGGGTCGACAGCGGAGTGGTCAAAACGAAGATCGCCATTCGTTAATTCGTTCAATAGCTACAGGGTAATTGCCGACAGAGTTACGAATCTCGAATTTCGAACTACGATTCACTGCATCCCATGGAACTCTTCTGGTGGTCGGTCGCAGTCATCCTGTTCGCAGTCGGCATGATTGGCACGGTGCTGCCTGTGTTTCCGGGGACAATTATCATTCTTGCTGGGGCGCTCCTTCACCGGATGATGCTTGGGCCGGAGAAAAGCATAGGGTGGGTAACGATCGCCGTCCTGGGGCTGTTGACTGTGGCGTCGTACGCGCTGGATTTTCTAAGCGGCTACTTCGGTACCCGATATTTTGGAGCCACAAAGTGGGGAATGTTCGGCGCGCTGCTTGGAGCGCTCATCGGTATTTTCTTCGGGATCGCCGGATTGTTTGTTGGACCGGTGATCGGCGCGGTCATCGGTGAATTCATCGCGGGGAAACGAATGATCGACGCTGGCCGGGCCGGCTGGGGCAGTTTGCTGGGAAATCTCGGTGCAATGATGGGCAAACTACTTATCGCGCTCGTAATGATCACGATTTTCTTTATGACAGTGCCATCTCCGCTTTGAGCCTGCTTCGCTTATCGCAGCACGCTCGCGTTTTGGGGTGCTCTCCCGCTTTTCGGCGTTTTCTTCTTCGCCCAGTGTGATAAATTATTCGCCGATGGCAGATGATCGCTGGCGAATCCCGCGTAGGCGGGGCTTGCTGGAGGAAAGTCCGAACACCATACGGCGGCATGCCGCGTAAAACACGCGGGCATCACGGTTGAAAAGCTGCGGTGACGGAGAGTGTCACAGAAAAGACACCGCCGGTTCTTTGGCAGCAAAGTGCAGGTAAGGGTGAAAAGGCGAGGTAAGAGCTCACCGCTCGCGGAGTAATTCGCGAGGCATGAAAAACCCCATGCGGTGCAAGACAAAACAGAGGAAGGGCAGCCGGCCCGTTTGATCCTCGGGTATCGTCGCATCACGCTCCCGCGACCGCGGGATCGGGCTCTCGTCCCGCGATTGCGGGTCGGGAGAGATAAATGATCATCCTGGCTGAGAAATTGGCCGGACAGAATTCGGCTTATCGCCATCGAAAATATGGAGGGCGCTTTCGGAAACGAAGGCGCCCTTCACCTTTACGGTTCGCTGGATCGCAGGCGCCAACCCTGACGACCAAACTCAGGCCACGGAGGGCTTAAGGTTCGACTTTTTGCGCAGAAGCGGCAGAACTTTTCCCACCAGCGCGTCGGCTGTGATGCCGTGTTTCTTGCGCAGGATTGGAACGGCGCCGTGCTCAATGAATTGATCGGGCCACCCGACGCGCACCACCGGTGTGTGGATCATTTGTGAGTGCAGATGTTCCATAACCGCGCAGCCAAAACCGTTATGCAGCACGTGGTCTTCGATCGTGCACACGACTTCCACGCTGCGCGCGAAGAATTCGAGCGTGCCTGTGTCCATTGGTTTGATCCATCGCGGGTTGACGAGCGCGACGGAAATTCCTTTCTCTTCAAGTTTGCGCGCCGCTTCCTGGGCTACTTCAAACATGTTGCCCAGTCCAAAAATTGCGACGTCGCGTCCGTGTTGAACGACTTCGGCCTTGCCAATCTCGAGAAGTTTGGGTTCCGATTTAATTTTTGCGCCCGTACCGGAACCGCGCGGATAACGGACAGCGATCGGGCCGGAGTTGTAGTGCGCCATGGTCCAGAGCATGTCGACAAATTCATCTTCGTCCTTTGGTTGCATGTGCACCCAGTTCGGGATGTGTCGCAGGTACCCGATGTCGAACAAGCCGTGATGCGTCGGGCCGTCGTCGCCGCTTAACCCGGCGCGGTCCATGCAAAGCTTTACGTTCAGATTCTGAATGGCGATGTCGTGAATTGCCATGTCGTAGGCGCGCTGGAAAAACGTGGAATAAATGGCAAGGAACGGTTGCATTCCCTGTGTGGCCAGGCCGCAGGCGAACAGGGTTGCATGCTCCTCCGCGATGCCGACGTCGAAGTAACGGCCGGGATGCGCCTTGGCGAAATGAGCGAGCCCCGTTCCACTTGGCATTGCCGCAGTGATGGCGACGATCTTTTGATTCGTCTCCGCGAATTTCGCGAGCGTCTTGCCAATAATTTCCGAATAGGTAGGTGTCGGCGTGGGCGCGGTCTCGCCTGTCTCCAATTTATATTTGCCCAGACCGTGGAACTTATCGGGCTGCTTGAGTGCGGGCGCGTATCCCTTGCCTTTTTGAGTGAGGATGTGCAGCAGCACCGGTTCTTCCTGCGTTTTCAAAAACTCAAATGTTCGGATTAGCAGCGGAATATCATGCCCATCGATCGGTCCGTAGTAACGCAAGCCGAGTTCCTCGAAGATGACGCTCGGCACCAGCAACCCCTTGACGCTTTCCTCCACCTTATGTGCGAAGTTCGCCACCGATTTTCCCGCGATCGCGCGGACGAAATGGGCCGCTTTCTCGTGCAAATGCGCAAACGTCGGACTCGTTGCAATGCTGTTTAGATAATTTGCGATCGCGCCGACATTTTTCGCGATCGACCATTCGTTATCGTTTAACACAACGATGAAACGCTTGGTATGCGCTTTTACGTTGTTGAGCGCTTCGTAACTGATTCCGCACGTAAATGCGGCATCGCCGGCCACTGCCACAACATGCTCGTCGCCCCCGCGTAGGTCGCGCCCGACTGCCATGCCGAGCGCAGCGGAAAGCGCCGTCCCGGCATGACCGGCGCCGTAGCAATCATGTTCGCTCTCGGTGCGCAAAAGGAAACCGTTGAGCCCGCCGAATTGGCGCATCGTATTAAAACGATCGAAGCGCCCGGTAAACATTTTGTGGACGTAGCCTTGATGACTGACGTCCATAACGAAGCGGTCGTGCGGCGTGTTAAAGACCCGGTGTAGAGCAATCGTCAGTTCGACGACACCGAGATTTGGGCCCAGATGCCCTCCGGTTTGGGAAAGGACTCTGATCAGTTCCTCCCGCACCTCCTGCGCGAGCTGAGGTAGGTCCTGTTCGCGCAGCGCCTTAATGTCGGCGGGCGAGCGGACCCCGTCGAGCAGACGCACTGGGGAAGTGGCCGCCTTAGAGGTCTGAGCCGACTCAGAAGAGTTTGATTTCATCATTTGTGCTTTCGGATTCATCGACGGTTTCGGTCGCGCGGTCGCGGGATTCCGGTGTGGGCTCGAAATCCTTAACTATCGCCTTTCCTGCGCTGTTGCGAGCTATGATTTCGATCTTTTGCTCGGCCTTGGCAAGCCGTTCCTGGCAAACCTTCACCAGATTCATTCCTTCTTCGTAGCGCACGATGAGATCTTCAAGCGGGAGTTTGCCGGATTCCATTTGCTCGACAATTTTTTCGAGCCGATCCATCGCGCCCTCAAAGTTAAGCTCTGCCTCGCGGGCCTTCGGTTTGCTGCTCATGGGGAAAACGGAAGAATTAAGCACAGGTTGGGCAGGAGAAAAAGCTGACTTAAGTGGGGCAGGCTCTTGTCAGCCACGAATTTGTTCGCGTTGGCTCAAAGCCCGGCGAATGTAACCGCTCTCATAATACAATGCGTGCCTTCCAATGGCCCCGGCAGGCTAGAGCCAGTAAGCAGGAGAAAATCCAAGCGCCATCCTATTACGGGATGTGGGACGCGGTCGCGCGATTCGCGGCTGAAATCCGGGCGAGCGATTTCATGGCTGAGATGATCCGGTGCCGCGACGCATTCGGTAGCGAAGGAGTGATGGGAGCGATCGATTGCGCAACGCTTTATGGATTGACGCGTTGGGCCCGGCCGACGGCGATCGTCGAGTCCGGCGGATATATTGGAATGTCATCAGCCTTTATCTTGAAAGCGCTGGCAGACGAAAAACTCGCGACGGCCAAACTGTACAGCATTGAATTAAGCCCGGAATGTGACCAGGGCGCTTTGATTCCAGATGAACTGCGATCCACCTCAGCCGGTTTCGTGCCGATGCGCGGCAAAGTGGAAGATTTCCTCAAGCGCGATCAGCTCCCTTCGTCGATCGACATGTTTCTTCACGACAGTTCGCATAGTTACCAGCACATGCTCTGGGAGTTTCGCCAATTTTGGCCGCGCCTGCGCGACGGCGGATTGCTGGTGTCGCACGACGTGCAGATGAACGCGGTGTTTCCTGAATTCGTGGCGAAGACGTATTCGCATGATAAAAAGACCGGACGCCGCGACGCGCAACGCACATCGCATCACGAATGGGGCCGCTGGGGTTACATCGGCTTCGCTGTTAAGAAGGCTACTCGCTAGATCTTGGACCACGGACTACGCGATTCGTGCCGCAATGCCAGCTTGCCACTGCTGGCGAATGTTAGTACCTCGAATACATAGATGCGCATTGTCGATCTTGTCTGTCGTCAGGACCCGCGTCAGCGTGTCGTCTTGGGTTTGGCCGCTGGTGGGGCGGTGTTCTTTGCCTCGCGCGGACATGTTCGGTTCTCGAGTGCAGCAATTGCAGGTTGGAATGCGTTCGCTGCCGTTATCATCGCGCTTGATTGGCTGACAATTTTGATGACGCCGCAGCGCAAGATGCGCGAGCGAGCGCAGCAACAAGATCTGAGCCGCTTGCTTATCTTTCTTTTTGTCGTCGTCGCCGCTTGCGCTGCTCTCTTCGCGGTTGGATTTTTGATTAGCGCAAATAAGCGTCAGACTGGCGGCCATTTTACCGTCCATCTACTGCTGACGCTGTTAACCGTGATTTCATCCTGGACGCTGGTTCACACGGTTTTCGGTTTGCGTTACGCCCACGTATTTTATGGGGATAGCGACGAGCCCGGCGTAGTTCAACATGCCGGCGGTCTAATTTTTCCCGGTAATCGGCCGGCGGATTATTTTGATTTCGCCTATTTTGCCTTTGTCGTCGGCATGACCTGCCAGGTGTCGGACGTCCAAATCACCTCCCGGCGCATGCGTCGCCTCACTCTGGTCCACAGCGTTCTCGCGTTTGGATTTAATAGCATCATCCTTGCGCTTTTAATCAACATCGTCTCTGGCCTTCTGTGAACGGGGTGAAGGAATTCGCGCCTTACCCAGTTTGAACGAATTAAGGAGCGCGCGGTTCGTTCGCGAATGCCAGTCCGGACTCTCGGTGGCTCGGCCAAGACGGCTTTCTATTACTATCTGAGGCGTTTTCTTCTCGCCGATTCTCTTATCAGTTTTTCCAGCCGCTTCAGCCGCGTAGGCTCCTGTTTTGCACTCACTACCCACCAGCCGATTGCTTTTCGATACGAAGGCGGCTGAGCGTAAAAGAAGTCCCAGGCGGCTCTGTTTTGTCTCAGCTTTTTCTCGTAAGATCCATCGAGACTGCTGCTTCTTTGTTCGTAGGAATAAATTCCCGAGCGGTTTTCTCTCCGCGCGTCAAACGCAGCCATTCCGTGTGGCTTCATCAAACCCTTATCGCTCAATTCTCGTACGCGCTTGATGTTGACCGCGCTCCAAATGCTTCCGCGTCTCCGTGGCGTAAATCGAATGGTGTAACGTAAATCATCGATGCTTTTGCGGATCCCGTCGATCCAACCAAAGCAGAGCGCTTCACCTACAGATTCCGGCCAGGTCATGCTCGGTTGTTGGGAGCTTTTCTTGTAATAACCAACCCATAGTTCTTGCTTGGTCGCGTGCTTCTTCTCCAGCCATGTTCGAAAATCGGCAGGTGATTTGAAGTATTTGATCTTCATCGCGGCAGATCCCATTCGGTCCAAGCGAAAGGCCAGGAACTGCGTGGATTACGCCAGCGAGCAAGGCGGGCACCCATGCGTGGGGAGTTAACCGACCTGCTTTTTGTAAGCTTCCGCGTCTTTCAACTGCTTGAGATCGTCGGCGTTGTCGAGCTTGAGAATGAAAATCCAGCCCTGGCCGTAGGGTTCGCGGTTGATCAGCCCCGGGTCGGCTTCGAGCGCTTTGTTTACTTCCACGACGGTTCCTTTCACCGGAGCGTAAATGTCGCTTGCAGCTTTTACTGATTCGACGACTGCGATTGCTTCTTTTGCGTTTGCCTGTCGATCCATTTTTGGCAACTCGACGTAAACCACGTCAGTCAATTCAGATTGGGCGTGATCGGTAATGCCGATTCGCACGTTGTCGCCCTCGCGTTTAATCCATTCGTGTGATTCGGTGTAGAGCAGGTCGTCAGGGACATTCATGATTTTTTGTAGAGCGGTTTCTTTTCTATGGTAGCCGGAAATTTTTGTCCGCGAATTTCGATGTCGATCCGGGCGCCGATTTTCGCGCGCGCGGTCGAGACATACGCCATCCCTGCGCCCCAGTTCAAGCTCGGAGAAAGCGTTCCGCTGGTGACTTCGCCGATGCGTTCCCCGTTCTCGAACACTGCGTAATGCGGTCGGGGCGGCGGCCCCTTCTCTTTCATTCGAAACGGCACCAGCTTTTCGCGCGGTCCTTTTTCTTTTGTTTCGAGCAAAACATCGCGTCCGATGAAGTTTGATTTTGTCAGATCGACAAAGAACCCCAGCCCTGCTTCGATCGGATTTCGTTCTGGCGACAGATCGGATCCGTTGAGCGGGTAGCACATCTCCAGGCGCAAAGTGTCGCGCGCACCGAGACCGCACGGCTTAATTCCGAACGGCTTGCCTCGTTCGAGCGCGGCGTTCCAAAACTTGGCCGCGTCGCTTGAGCGAAAGAAAACTTCAATGCCATCCTCACCTGTGTAGCCAGTGCGGGCGACGGAGACAGTCGTCCCATCGAATGGAAAATCGGCAATGGAATTTCGCGGTGGAAGATCGGCATTCGCGCCAAATAGAGCGTGAAATAGCTCTGCGATGCGCGGGCCTTGAATCGCGACTCCGCCAAAATCCGCGCTGCGATTTGTGAGGAAGGTAGCGCATGCGTCTCGCTTGCGGTCTGTGCTATCAGGCAAGCCAGAGGCATGCCCTACGTTGTGCCCCTCCAACCAGGCGAAATCCTCGTCTGCTCGCGCCGCGTTGACGACCAGCAGAAATTCCCTCTCGCCAATCCGATAAACGATGAGGTCATCGATGATGCCGCCACGGTCGTTTAGCAGAAAGGTGTATTGACCCGTGCCAACATCGAGCTTGCCAACGTTATTTGTGAGCATGGTGTTAAGCCATGCGCACGCGCCTGGCCCCTCCACGATCAATTGTCCCATGTGCGAAATATCGAACATGCCAACATTGTTTCGCACGGCTTGATGTTCCTCGACGATGCTCGTGTATTGAACCGGCATGAGCCACCCGGCAAAAGGAACCATTCTCGCGCCCAGCCGAGTATGTTCTTCGTAAAGCGGCGTTTTCTTTGGTGCCTCTTCGCTCACGCGCCAAACTAGACTGCACGAATAGCAGCGCAAGCGTTCGCATGATCAGTCATTGGGCTGGATTTCGACTCCTCACCTTCATCCTCTCCTCGGTCGAAGAGGAGAGGAAAGGATCCGGCCGCGCTGAAATTTTTCACGCACGGTGACTCAAGGTCCGCCTCTCCCTTTCGCAAAGGGAGAGGATTGAGGTGAGGGATTGTTGCGCTACTGTCGCCGAACGATGCCTCTACTCGACAAACTTGAACGCCGCTTCGGTTTTCTCGGTATCCCCGGGTTGATGCGCATTGTTGTCGCTTTTAACGCCTTCGTTTTTTTGCTGGTTCGCCTGAACCCCGGTTTTCGACTCGTGCTCGAGCTCGATCCCGGGCGGATTCGCCACGGCGAAATTTGGCGACTAGTCACGTATATTTTTCTTCCGCAGACTGACAGTTTTTTGTGGGTTTTCCTTCTCCTTTGGTTTCTCTGGTTCATTGGTGAAGGCCTTGAACGGGCGTGGGGAGCATTTCGCCTTACACTTTATTTCATCGTCGGAATGATCGGCACGACAGCGGCCGCATTTTTCTTCGGAGCGCGTTTTTCCAACTCAATGTTGTACTCGTCGTTGTTTTTCGCTTTCGCACGGTTTTATCCCGATCAGGTGATCTATCTTTTCTTTATTTTGCCGGCGAAAATCAAATGGATCGCCTGGGTGTCAGCAGCGTTCTTATTGTTCGGCTTTGTTGTGAACACGAATTCCTATCGCGTGGCGCTGGTGGCTGCCCTGGCGAATTATTTGATCTTTTTCGGACCAGAGATTATTCATGACGCTCGCCATCGCGGCGAAGTCTCAGCGCGAAGAAAACGTTACGCCCAGAGTTCTCGAAGCGAAGCCGAGCCGCTCCATAAATGTGCGGTCTGCGGCGCGACCGAATTGAGCGATCCGAACCTCGACTTCCGCGTGGCCCGCGACGGTGAAGAGTACTGCATGGCGCATTTGCCAAAAGCTGCAACGCCGGCGGGGTAGAATCATTATGGAGGCGCGGGCTGCGGCGATCGCCCTGCAGTTTGGCGTTTGACACAAACGCCGCCACACCCCTTGACCAGAAATCCATGAGTATGAAACTAAGCGCGATGACCGATAAAAACATCGCGCTGGTTCCCGAAGAGGGTTGGCATTGTCTGCATTTGTTTTACCAGGTCGAGTATGGCCAATGGCAGTTGCTGAGCCATGAAGAACAAAATGCTGCTAAAACAAACCTTTCGTCGCTTGTGCAGGAAGTGCGCGCGATGGAGTCGACGCAATTGCTCATGCTTGGCATGGTCACGCCGAAAGCCGACGTCGGTTTCATGTTGATCACGCCCGACCTGCATAATGCCAACAAGATTGAAAAACAGCTCTCGCTGTCGTTAGGCGCAGATGTGCTGACTCCGGTTTACAGTTATCTGTCTCTGACCGAGGAAAGCGAATACATCACCAGCGAAGACGAATACGCGCAAACGCTTGAGTCCAGTGTGCGGAACGATCCTGCAAAATTCGATCAAGCCCTGGCGGCATTTCGCGAGCGAATGAAACACTACCGGCAGGACCGCGTTTATCCCACGCTGCCCGACTGGCCGGTTGTTTGCTTTTATAACATGAGCAAACGCCGTGGCGAACAACGGAATTGGTACGCGCTGCCCTATGATGAGCGTCGCAAGCTGATGAAAGGACACGCCGCAGTCGGACGCGAGTTCGCTGGCAAGGTGAAACAGCTCATCACCGGTTCGACCGGTCTCGATGACGCGGAATGGGGAGTGACACTCTTTGCGCGCGACACATTCCAGATCAAGGCGATCGTTTACAAAATGCGTTTCGATCCGGTCAGCGCCGAGTATGCGGATTTCGGCGAATTTTATATCGGCATTCAATTGCCGCTCGACGAATTGTTCCGCCGCTTGCAGTTATAGCAGCGCTCTGCGAGCGCCGGATAACGAATACGGATGCGACGGTTACAGACCGCCGCTACAGTTGAGGTCGCTTTAACGGATGGGTGACAGAGCGGTCTATTGTGCACGCCTGGAAAGCGTGTGTGCCGAAAGGCACCGGGGGTTCGAATCCCCCCCCATCCGTTTCCCTAGTATGATGATCGTGAGAGGTCGGTTGCATAACAACTTCGCATAAATTAAACGCCGAGCTCAATGCTGTTCA